>Ga0208371_1000315_pt1 | contig 12446 bp, 12 predicted proteins | sample SubbioCR12Aug_1A_FD_184827 | JGI IMG/M metagenome (GOLD analysis project Ga0208371, IMG submission 184827) | Serpentinite rock and fluid subsurface biosphere microbial communities from McLaughlin Reserve, California, USA - CR12Aug_1A (SPAdes) | ecosystem: Environmental > Terrestrial > Deep... | reverse complement strand
CGCTCCCCCGCCCCACCCTCCCCCGCAGCTGGTGGAGCTGGGAGAGGCCGAACCGCTCGCTATGCTCGATCACCATCATGGTGGCATTGGGGACGTCGATCCCCACCTCGATCACCGTGGTCGCCACCAGAATGTCCAGTTCGCGGACCTTGAAGGAGCGCATCACCGCCTCCTTCTCCTCCGGCTTCATCCGGCCGTGGAGGATGCCGATCCGCAGGTCGGGGAAGATGTCGTTGGCCAGGTGCTCGGCCATCTGGGTGGCAGCCTTCAGGTCGCTCTTCTCCGACTCCTCCACCAGCGGGTAGATGACATAGGCCTGCCGCCCCTTGTGCACCTCCTCGCGGATGGCAGCATAGACAAGGCTTCGCCGCGACTCGGCATAGACCCTGGTTTCCACCGGGATCCGGCCCGGCGGCAGCTCGTCGATCACCGACAGCGACAGGTCGCCGAACACGGTCATGGCCAGGGTGCGCGGGATCGGGGTGGCGGTCATGACGAGGATGTCCGGGTTCTCCCCCTTGCGGCGCAGGATTCCCCGCTGCAGCACGCCGAAGCGGTGCTGCTCGTCCACGATGCCGAGCCCGAGCCGCTGGAACTCCACCTTCTCCTGGATCACCGCATGGGTGCCGACCACGATCCGGGCGTCGCCCGAGGCGATCTTTTCCAGCACCAGCTTGCGGCGGGCTCCCTTCAGGCCGGAGGTGAGCAGCACCACCGACACCCCCAGCTCCTCGCACCAGCGGTGGATGTTCAGGAAATGCTGCTCGGCCAGGATCTCGGTCGGGGCCATGATCGCCACCTGGTAGCCGTTTTCCACCGCCACCAGCGCGGCCATCAGCGCCACCACGGTCTTGCCGCTCCCCACGTCACCCTGCACCAGCCGGTGCATCGGATGGGGCGCCATCATGTCCTGCTTGATCTCGGTCAGGACCCGGCGCTGGGCAGCGGTAAGATGGAACGGCAGCCGCTCCAGGAGCGGCTTGGTATAGCGATGGGAGACGGTAAACGATATCCCCGGCTCCAGGCCGATCCCCCGCTTCTTCAGGGCGAGCCCCAGTTCAAGGAAGAAGAATTCGTCGAACACCAGGGTCCGATGTGCCGGGAATTCGCCCCGGTTTAGCCGGGCAAGGTCGGTGAACTCCGTGGGGAAATGGGTCTCTTGCATGGCCGTGGAGAGCGGCAGCAAACCATGGCGCCGACGCAACTCCTCCGGCAGCAGGTCCTCAACGCATGGAGCGAAGCGGTCCACCACCTCTTTCTGTACCTTGCGCATGATCTTCTGCGACACCCCCTCGGTGAGCGGGTAGACCGGCACCACCCGGCCGAAGTTCACCGGGTCGCGCTCCATCACCGTTGCCAGGGTCTCCCCCTCCCCCAGCCAGTCCACGTCCGGGTGGTGGACCTCCTTCTGGAAGCCGTACTGGCCCACCTGGCCGGTGAAGATCCCCTTGCGCCCCGGCCGCCAGGTCCGCTTGATGAAGACCGGGTTGAAGTGGAACCACTTGAGGTGGATGATGCCGGAGGCGTCCTGCACCACCGCCTCGAAGAAGCGGCGCCCCCCCTTGGTCGTCACGCTGTCGGCGGCCATGATCTCGCCGGTGAAGACCTGGGTGGCGCCGGGTGCCAGCCGGGCGATGGGGACCAGGGTGCGGCGGTCCTCGTAGCGGTGCGGCAGGAGGTAGAGCGCCTCCTCTACCGTGGTGATCCCCTTCTTCTTCAGGGTTTCGGCCAGCTTCGGCCCCACCCCCTTGATGAACTGGATGGAGGTCTCCAGGTTTTTGCGGTTGATGGACTGCTGCAGGGTCGGCTGGGGAGGCGGCGGAGTCTCGCGCACCGGCGAGAGAACGAGCCGCCCCTCGCCGTCGATCTCCACGGAGAGCCGGTCGCCCGGCTTCAGGCCGAGTTGCTGCACCAGTTCGCCGGGAATGGTGAGGATATTATTGTCGGTGAGTGTGATAATGGGCATGGTATGGGAGCCGGGGCAAGCACCGGCAGGGAAATAGTACCATCCATGAGGCGATTCGTAAATATCGCGATGCGCAGTCGTGCAGATGGGGCTCATGTGGCAGAGCGTCAGAAATTAATTCACATAAGGTTTCTCGTGGAGATGCTATGCAGCAACCTGTAAATGATACCGTTTATTCTGCCGTCAAGCCATGTTACTATGTGCGCGGTTCTCGCGGCAATGGGTCCTGACTAACGTGGCAAAAATGATGGGTCTGTAACTGAACAAAAGGAAATATTGATGGAAGAAAACTTTTTCAACATGCTTGGTGCGCTGGTTTGGTTGATCATTGCTCCATTCATGATTTGGAACCCAGAAAAATGCATGACATCGGTAAGCAAGATTTATCAAAAGTTCGGTAATCGCGTCTCGCCATTCCATAAGGATGAAAATTTTGAATTCCGGCCACTGACCGCGATACTGACCAGAATTATTGCGGTTATGCTTTTTTTGATCTCTTTAGTTGGCTTCTATCTCAATCTGATGGAAATATTTCATAAGTACTGAACTGCCCTATTACCTGTGGCATAATCGGGAGACATAATGCAATTAATGACCGCCTAAAAGAATATTGTGTCCCCCGAATACGCTTAATGCAATTAATGACCGCCTAAAAGAATATTGTGTCCCCCGAATACGCTCCTGGGACAACAGCCAACACGCCACTGAAGCCGTCTCGCTAACGCTCGCGGCTCAGCGGCAGCACCGTTATACCAACTGAAAACAAAGGAGAACTACCATGACTAAATTTGGAGGCAGCACCTTTATCAACTGTTCAATTCCTCTTGCGTTTAGCGGAAGATATTTCATCCTTGAACCAGGCAATCCTCCAGCTTTCAGCGTTGTGCTGGAATATAACGGGGCTCCCGTATTTGAAATCAAAAACAACGAACCTTGTGACAACCCCCTCACCAATGTTGTTAAAAATGCAGCCGGAATTGTGACTGTTTCTGAAAAAAGTACAGGAAAATTCTTATACAAATTCAGACCCGAATCAGAAACGAGTATAGTTTTCGGCAACATCAACGGTGGAGAGATGACGGCAAAAATTTCAGACAAGCGAATACAGATAGGCGGTATCACCATGGAAAACAACACCTTCGTCAACTGTGGGGCCGGGGTTGTTGTAGACCAAAATGGAGGCGTCAGCATGGGGGCACCTATCCCAGCTTCACTCTTGGCACTTTTCGGAAAGCAGTAAAAGTGAGTCGTACTCGTCACTAGGAATAATAGCGTAGTTATCGAGACGAACCACTGGGTCGGGCCGCGGGGGGTCTTGAAGATTTGAAGATTCACAGCAACTGGTCGAAGTTCAAGTCTTCAAGACCCCAAAGAATTTCCCGAGGAACACACCATCAAGCGGACTTTCGCCGCTGCTCTTCTTCCCAGCCGATACAGGCAAGCTGAACGGTACGCGGTATGGGACGCGCTCCAGAACCATAGGCACTTACCGTGCGAACAGTGACACCAAGTTCACGACTTGCAGCCGCAAGAGAGAGGCCGTTTCGGATTCGCCAAACAGTGAAGCGGTCGGCAGGAGTTTCCGAATGCTGATCAAGCATGTCCGCAAAAAGCGTGTCAGCACCTATCTGAATATCAAACTGAGGCCATTCGACTTCCCAGCCATATTCACCAAGAACGGCTCCGGAAAAGGCAGCAGGATCACAAAGAGGAGCAAGCCCAGGTAAAGAAAAGATGGACTCCTTAAGACTTACCATGCCGCCGGAACCGTCGGCGAACTGAACTTCGAGACCATAATCGGTAGTAGGAGTTACAGCCGTCAATCTTGGGCGAGTTATCCGTGTAGCGCGTGCCATTGTTTTATCAACTCCTCTCTGTTGTCTGTGATCCATTTCATGGCGTGGCGCAGAATCTTAGCAGGCGCGGAGCCATCCATAATGTCTAGACTTGCGAGATTTATCACCACATCAAAATCAGGACCCATGAGATGAACATGCGGAGCGTAATCCTGAAATTCGAAAAGCGATATTTTGTCGTCATGTGCCAAGAGTATAGAAATAATTTCTACATGTCAAGATAAGCAACAAATCAATGCCAGCCAACTACCCCAGGTAACTGGCGATGAGAAAAGAGCCACCCATTAACGCAACCATGGGTGGCCCTTGCATGTTGCTGCTTTTATGCTGGCTCGATCACTTCTGTGCCGCGTTCTTACCCCCCATGTAACTGGTGATGAGACAACGATACGATGGCAGATGGTTGGAGAACAGGGTTCCCAGCCCTTCCACATCGTTACGCCAGTCACGGTGCAGCTCGCAGGCTACCCCGAACCAGGTCATGAGCTGACAGCCCGCCTGCACCATGCGCGCCCAGGCAGCGTCCCGCGTCGTCCTGTTGAACGTGCCGGATGCGTCCGTAACGACAAACACCTCATACCCCTCTTCCCTCGCGGACAACGCGGGGAACGCTACGCAAACCTCCGTCACGATGCCGGCGATGAGCAGCTGTTTCTTCCCTGTCGCCTTGACGGCCTTCACGAAGTCCTCGTTATCCCACGCATTGATATTACCGGGACGCGCTATGTAAGGGGAGTCCGGAAACAGCGCCTTCAGCTCGGGGACGAGCGGCCCGTTGGGACCATCCTCAAAGCTGGTGGTGAGAATCGTGGGGAGCTTGAAATATCTGGCCGCATCGGCCAGCGCGAGAACGTTATTCTTGAAATCGTCCGGAGAAAAGTCCTGGACGAGGTTGACGAGACCCGATTGGTGGTCCACGAGCAATACCGCGACATCATGCTTGTCGAGGCGGTTGTACTTGAATTCGTTCTTCATGGTGTTCCCCCTTCTGTTGGCCCGTCGTCTTCAACAGGCCTACCATATGCTTATGCCTCTAGCAATATTATGCCATAATTTTAGCGAGTTGCCCGGTCGAACATGCAGCGCGCATCCTGAAGGCTGCTGCAATCAAGCCATCGACGAGCCAGTACCAGTTGCAGGTTGACAACCACGACCCCTCCGAGAGTGCCGCTATACAACATAACATCTCACTGATTACGGTGATGCCATTTGACAGCTTCTCCTTGAAGATTGCTTTGCCACTTTCGTCGATGATTGCCGGGTAGCTGTTGCTTGAATGCGGATCAATTCCCGAGTACAGTTTCATTGGGCACCTCCTGACATGTCAGGACGTCTTTGCCTTCTTGCCATGTCAGGAGTGCCTTTTACATGGATAAAGAGGAGACCCATGTCCGTAGAAATCGTGATAGTGCTGGCCTTCGTCGTTGCGGCAGTCATTCTCTTCGCCACGGAGAAACTGTCCGTCGACCTCGTCTCGATCATGGTCATGGTGGGGCTCATCGTTTCCGGGGTCATCACTCCCGAGGAAGGGATCGATGGTTTCAGCCATCCGGCGACGGTAACTGTCGGCTCCATGTTCATCCTCTCTGCAGGGCTTTTCCGGACGGGGGCGGTGAACTTCGTCGGCACGAAGCTTGTGCAGGTCGGCAAGAGGAACTTCTGGTTCGCGCTCGTCCTGCTTATGCTCACCGCGGGTACGTTCTCCGCCTTCATCAACGATACCGCCGTGGTCGCCATCCTCATCCCGATCGTGCTCGGACTGGCCCGGGAGCTCAAAATAAGCCCCGGCAAGCTCCTTATGCCACTCTCCTTCAGCGCCCTTTTTGGCGGGGTATGCACCCTGATCGGCACTTCAACCAACATCCTCGTCAGCTCCATTGCCGTCAAGCACGGCCAGCCTCCCTTCGGCATGTTCGAGTTCACCCCGTTCGGCGTCATCATCCTCGTCACGGGGAGTCTCTATATGATTCTCATCGGTGTGCGCCTCATTCCCGAAAAAGAGGTGGAAGAGGACCTGCGCAAGCAGTTCGGCATCGGTGACTACCTGGTGGAAATCGTGCTGGAGCCGGAGGCGCTTTCTGTCGGCACGGTGCTGGCCGACTCTCCGCTGCTGCGGGATCTCGACCTCAGGAGCGTAGATGTCTACCGTGACGGCAGCCGGCTTGAGGAGCCACCAGACCGGCTCGTACTCCGGAGTGGGGACCACCTCAAGGTGCGTTGCGACCTGGAGAACTTCCGCAAGCTTCAGGAGAGACGGGGAATAACCCTGCGCCAGGAACCCGGGAACGTTGAGAAAGGCGAAGAGACGATCCTCGTGGAGGCGGTCATCGCCTCCGGTTCCACCCTTGACGGCCGCTCCCTCAAGCAGGCCCGCTTCCGCTCCCGCTATGGCCTGACTGCACTGGCTGTCCGCCACCGGGGGTTAGTGATGCGGGAGCACCTTGAGGAGATGGAGCTGCGTGCCGGCGACGTCCTCCTCTTCGAGATGGAGAAGCATCATCAGGACCAGCTCCGGGAGGACAAGACCTTCGTCCTCGTTTCCGAGGCGGAGTTTCCCACCTTCCGCAAGCGGAAGATGGTCATGGCCGTCGCCATCATCGCCTTCGTCGTCGGCAGCGCCGCCACGGGGCTCCTCCCGATCCTCGTGAGCGCCACCCTCGGCTGCGTCTTCATGGTGTTCTTCCGCTGCCTCACCCTGGAGGAGGCGTACGGAGCGATCCAGTGGAAGGTCATCTTTCTTCTGGGAGGGGTCCTCGCCCTTGGCAAGGCAATGGAGAAGAGCGGCGCTGCGCTGCTGCTCGCCAACACCCTGGTGGAGACGGTCGGGAATCTGGGGCCCCGGGCACTCGTCTCCGTTTTCTACCTCATGACATCTCTCATGACGGAGCTCATGTCGAACACTGCCACTGCCGCTCTTCTCACTCCCATTGCCATCGCCGTTGCCGAATCGTATGGCGTCGATGCGCGTCCCTTTCTCATGGCGGTAACCTATGCAGCCTCGGCCTCCTTCATGACCCCGGTCGGTTATCAGACAAATACACTCATTTACGGCCTGGGTCATTATCGCTATATCGACTTTCTTCGGGTCGGCACACCGCTCAACCTGATGTTCTGGCTGATGGCCACCATCATGATTCCCTGGTTCTGGCCGTTTTAGGCAATGGAGGCATACATGGCAACGTTCAAATTCTGGCTCGCGCGGATGAAGGAGTACCTTGGGATTCAGCTTTTCACCATCGGGGTTACCCAGATAACCCTCTGGACCGTTATCTACCTCATCATCCTCATGGCTCTTCTCTTTTACCTTTCCGGCAAGCTCCGGAGATGGATCGTGGAGCAGGCCCTGACCAGGACCCGGATGGAGGTCGGCGCCCGGCAGGCAACCGGCTCCATCATCCGTTACTTCATCATTGCCGTCGGCTTCGTCATCATCCTCCAGACGGCGGGGATCGACCTCACTACTCTCAATGTCCTGGCCGGCGCAGTCGGTATCGGACTCGGCTTCGGCCTGCAGAACATCGTCAACAACTTCTTCTGCGGTCTGATCATCCTCTTTGAAAGGCCCATCAAGGTGGGAGACCGGGTCGTGGTCGGGAACGTGGAGGGGGATGTGGTGCAGATCAGCGGCCGGAGTACGACGGTGGTGACCAACGACAACATCGCCATCATCGTCCCCAATGCGAAGTTCGTTACGGAGAACGTGGTCAACTGGAGTCATGGCGATCCCAAGGTCCGGTTCCGGATTCCCGTTTCCGTAGCCTATGGGAGCGACGTCAAGCTGGTGGAACGGCTGCTTCTGGAGGCAGCGGCCGAAAACCCCGATGTCCTGGAGAAACCCGCCCCGGGAGTGCGTCTGATGGAATTCGGCGAAAGCGGACTCGCCTTTGAACTCCGGGCCTGGAGCACCAGCCTGGTGCACCGCAAGGGACTCCTCATCAGCGCACTCAATTTTGCGATCTACGACAAATTCACCGCGAACGGCATCGAGATCCCATTCCCGCAGCGCGATGTTCGTATCAGGGGAGGGAATGTGGCTGTGACTACGCGTGAGTCCTGAGAGTGGTCGAACCGGTTTACATTGTTGGTCCGGCGGCTTCAACAGGCCCTGCATAAAAGCGAAGGCACCGTATCGAAATCACCAGTCAATGGAGTGAATAAAGGAAGGAAGGCGGGACAGGTCCTTTGTAGCGAGCAAAGGCATTCGAGGTTGTCGACCTGTCCCGGCAAGACCTGCAGGGTCAGCTACATGAAATAGACATTCCCCCTGCGCTCCGGGCCGCGGTATCTCCCCCCCATGCCGCGAATCGGGTCGACGCCGATGCGCACCCATTCATCGTCATGCCGACGGAAGGTCAGGATTTTCCCCGATTGTATCATCTCCTGCAGTTCATCCGACCTGACCAAGCCAGACCTCAGATCACAATACTTGACGAGAATCTTCATCTCCCCACCCCCTCGTTTCCTTCCTTGATCACCCCATTTGAGCAATAGCCTACCACATTATTTAATATTTGTTAATCTTATTGACGATGCCCGAAAGCGTGGAGAAGGAGCATGCATTCATGCCCTTCCGGCTCAGATCATCCCCTGCTCCTTGACCTCTGCCTTGAGCCAGGCATAGACCACCGGCGCCGCCACCAGCCCGACCAGGCCGAAGACGGCTTCCATGAGCAGCATGGCGGTCAACAACTCCCAGGCGGTTGCCTGTACTTCATGACCGACAATCCTGGCGTTCATGAAGTATTCGGCCTTGTGAATCAGTACCAGAAACAGCAAGGAGGCAACGCCGACCCCCAGCGATACCCCGAGGCTGATCACGACAATCACGGTATTGGAGACGAGGTTCCCCACCACCGGGAGCATGCCGACGGCAAAGGTGAGCAGGACGAGCAGCGAGGCCATCGGCAGGTTGACACCGAAGAGCGGCAGCGCCACCAGCAGGTAGATGGCGGTCAGAGCGGTGTTGAGAGCGGATATCTTTACCTGGGCAAAAACCACCTTGTCGAATGCCGTGGTGAGATTTCGCAGCCTGGCACGGAGTGCACTAATGAAGGACGGCGCCATTTCGTGTTCCGTGAAGTGATGAACCGCAGCCATCCCACCGACGACCATTCCCAGCAGGACATGGGCAAATGCCTTGATCCCTTCCATCCCGACCACTGAGATCTTCTGGACGTGATCGCCGAACATTTCAACGAGCTGCTGACGCAGGTCCTCGATGGTCGTCGGCAGAAGGTCGGCAGTAGAGGCGGGGAGCGTCTGGCGCAGGCTCCCGAGCGTATCGACCACCGTGGCCAGCAGGGCGGCGATGCCGTGACTGCTGCCGATGAACGACCAGATGGCGGCACCGGCACTTATCAGACAGGTGATGACGCATATGACCACGACTCCCAAGGCGACCTTGCGCGCGAAACGGTTCATGTTCTTGGGGAGATGCCGGGCGAGTTTCAGGGTCAGCACATAGACCGCGAGCCCGGCAAAGACCGCCGGCAACAGGTGGACGCTCAGGACAAGGATTACCGCTATGACAGCCAGCAGGTAACTGATGGTGGTGTGTCTCGACATTGCTCTCCTCTAAAAAACGGCCGGGCTCTCCCCCACAGGGACGATGCTACTGCGCCATCCGCTTCAGGACCTGCTCCAGCTTGCGCAACTCTTCGCCGTAACCGGCCCAGTTACCCTGGCGCTGGAGGGTCATGGCCTTCTCGTAGATGCTCATCGCCTCCTTGGCCAGAGAGGCCGGCGATGCCTTCACGTCCGTCGTGGCTGACACGGCGGCAGCAACGGCAGACTTTTTGCCCCCGAAGAGCCGCTGCAGGGCCAGTTCCAGGTTTTCCTCCATGACCACCTCATCCCCGAAGGCGACAATCACCCGCTTCAGCTCGGGCAGACCGGCCTTGTCGGCCGCAAGAAAGAGCGGCTGGACATAGAGCAGCGATTTTTCGATCGGGATCACCAGCAGGCTCCCCCGGATGACCTCGGAACCGCGCTGGCTCCAGAGCGTCAACTGCTGGGAGATGAAGGAGTCCTGGTTGATCCGCGCATCGATCTGTTTCGGTCCATAGATCAGCCGGTCCCGCGGGAAGGTATAGGCGCGGATCTTGCCGTAATTCGGCTCGTCGCTGCGCGCCGTGAGCCAGGCTGCGAGGTTGTCCCGCTTGGAAGGGGTAAAGGGGAGCAGCAGGATGTACTCTTCCTTCGTTTCGCCCGGCAGCTTCATGATGGTGTAATACGGCTCCATCGGCTTTTCGCCCAGGACGGGGATCTCCCAGAGGTTCTCCCGGTTGTAGAAGACCTTCGGGTCGGTCATGTGATAGGTGGCGAACATGGCGGCCTGGACCTGCAGGAGCTGGTGGGGGTAGCGGACGTGTTTGCGCAGATCGGCCGGCATTGCCGCAATCGGCTTGAAGAGCTTCGGGAATATCTGTGCATGGACCTTGAGCAGGACGTCATCCGGGTCGCTGATGTAGAAGTCGATGGAGCCGTCATAGGCATCGACGACCGCCTTGACGGAGTTCCGCATGTAGTTGATCCCCCCCTTGAGCGGTTTCGAATAGGGGAGCCGGTCCGAATAGGTATAGGCATCGATGATCCATTTGAGCCTTCCCCCCTCGTCCACCACCATGTAGGGATCGCCGTCGAAATGGAGAAAGGGGGCTATCTTCCTGACCCGCTCGCTGATGTTGCGGTTGTAGAGGATGCGGCTCTGCGCGGTGATGTCCGAGGAGAGGAGGATCTTTTCCGTTCTGAACTTGGCTGCGAAGAGCGCCTTCTTCAGGATGGAATCGATCGCCACCCCCCCCTTGCCGGCATAGGTCGTATTGATGTTGCCGGTTGCGGTCGGGTAGCTGAATTCAGGGACCTTGGTCTTGACGACCACATAGTCGTTGGACAGTTCTCCGTAATAGATCTCCGGCCTGGTTACCTTGATATCGGCCAGGCTGACCGCCGGGATATCCTTGACGAAAAACTCCGGCAGCCCCTCTTTGCTGATCCGGCTGACCGGACCGAAGGTGATGCCGTTGCCGTGGGTGAAGATCAGGCGCTCGTTGATCCAGTTCTTGCTGGGGAGATCGGCGTAGGAGAGCTCGCGCGGCGACAGCATCACCTGGGTGTACTGGCCGTTGACCATGTAGCGGTCGTTATCCACGTCGAAGAACTTGTAATAGGTCCTGATCTGCTGCAGCTGGCTGTAGGTCTTGAGCAACGGGGCATGATCCCAGAGCCGGATGTTTTTGATGGTGGCTTCATTGCTGGCGATATCGGCAGCGGTGAGCTTCGTATCGACATCGAAGGGAACGGTTTCGATCTTGTCCAGATCGTAGCCGAAACGGGTGGATCGGATATTATGCTCGATGTAGGGCGTTTCCAGGGCCAACTCGTTGGGCGCGACCTTGAATTTCTGGAGTACCCCCGGATAGACCCGGATACCGACGACGTACAGGGCAACCACGATGATCGGCGGCAGCAGAGTCAGCCGCCAGGCTCCCTTCCAGGTCCCGTATGCCAGCGCAGCCCCCGTCAGGGGGGTCAGGAATGTGAGAGCCCGGTAGGTCAGCAGCCGGGAGTTGACATCGACGTATCCTGCGCCATAAAAGGCGCCGTTGTGGGCAAACAGCAGCCTGAAGCTGTCCAGATAGAAGCCGGCAGCGACCACGCATGAGAAGATCCCCACCAGAACCGCCAGATGTCGGCGAACCTGTGCGTCGACTGAAGCGCCCCGCTCCGACAGGGTGATGCCCCCCCGGGCATAATAGACCGCTACGGTAATCAGCGCCGTTGCCAGCAGCATGAAGTTTGCAAAGGACTTGAGCATTTCCAGGAACGGCAGACTGAACAGGTAGAAACCGATGTCTTTGCCGATAACCGGATCGACCGTTCCGACCGCCAGCTTATTCGTGAACAGCAGCAGATCTTCCCATTGCGCTGCCCCCCAGTTGCCGGCGAAAAGCGCCAGAACGATGCTGATGAGCATGCCGGCCGGTTTGACGATGCGGACCAGGTCTTCCCTGTTGACCCGGATGTTGCCGCCTCCCACCATGAAAATGCCGGTCAGGGGGAACCGTGCCTTGAACGCATGGTGAAGGTTTATCTGTATGCAGAGAAACAGCAGCCCGCCAAAGAGCAGTCCTGCGACTGTCTTGGCATAGAGTGTCGTGGTGAAGACCGACGTAAATCCGGTCTCGGCAAAGAAGAGCCAATCGGAATAGACATTCAGGAGGTACGACAAAAACGGGAAAATCACTGCGAGGAGGATCAGGATGAAAATGAACTTCTTGTTGGGCATCGTGGCCTCCCACAGCGGGTGCCCGAGGAGGGGCACCCGTGAGCAATCTCGTGTCTGCTTACCGTTTCGTTTGCATCATGAAAGAGGGAAAGGAAGTGTTTCAGCCCACTCTGGGTCTTACGACCCGGTAGACGAGATAGCCGACGCCACCCAAGAGGGCGATGTCAAACAGGCCGATGCCGTCACCGCCCCCCATGCCGCCTGTCCCGGCGCCGGCAGTGCCGCCGAACAACATGCTTCCCAGCATGCCCCCCATGATTCCGCCTGCCATGCTTCTCATGAATCCGCCGCCTGCCTGCTGCTGGAAGGGACTGGCAGAAGGCGACTGACGCGACGG
>Ga0208371_1000314_pt1 | contig 12501 bp, 12 predicted proteins | sample SubbioCR12Aug_1A_FD_184827 | JGI IMG/M metagenome (GOLD analysis project Ga0208371, IMG submission 184827) | Serpentinite rock and fluid subsurface biosphere microbial communities from McLaughlin Reserve, California, USA - CR12Aug_1A (SPAdes) | ecosystem: Environmental > Terrestrial > Deep... | reverse complement strand
CCGGATGGGGGGGGAAGCAGGTACCCGATCGTCATCGGGACCTGACTTCACCCAAGTTAGGAGTAACTGTCTTCTCTTACAGCAACCGCCATACCAAAGCGGCTACTTTTGCAGACAGTTTTTATTCCACGTTATTTCAGCATGTTACAAGCTGACCCCAGGGAAAACTCCCGGAAGGGATTTGGGGCGGTTTTGCAGAAGTGCAAATGGCCATTACCCACATTCCGGAACGCCATGCCATGTCGACCAAAGAGATGCTGCGCAATACCACAATTATTTCAGCATATTAGCTCATCATATCCGCAAAACTCTCCAAGGCTTGCAGACATGCAATCCAAGCATTAACAAAATTTGCAAATCTGCGAAATCAAGTTCACTAATTTTATGAGCGCGCTCATTTTTCCGTTGCCACCCGCCTATCCCACCTGCTATAGTGAGCACGTTCACATTAGCAGAGGCACCCCATGCGCATCAGCGAACAGACAAAACAGGAAACCCGCCTCCGCATCCTGGGAAAGGCTGCGGAACTCTTTGTCACCAAAGGGTTTGAAGAGAGTACCACGCGGGACATAGCCCTGGCTGCGGGGTTGGCCACCGGCACCATGTTCAACTACTTCCCGAGCAAGGAGACCCTGGCGATGACCATGGTCGCCGAGGCGCTCAGCCAGGGGAGAGAGGACTTCCAGCGCCGACGCACAGGAGAAGAGGATCTGGCCGAGGAGCTCTTCTTGTTCATCGCCTCCGGACTCCGGCAACTGCAGCCGCTGCGGCCCTTCATCGGTCCGGTCCTGGAGCGTTCCCTCAGCCCCTTCCCCCGGAAAACCGTCTGCCTGGAAGGCGAAGCGGCCCGGATGGGACATCTCGATGCGGTGCAGGAGATTATCGGCAGACACGGCTTCACCCAGGCCCCCGATTATGTCGCCATGACCATCTACTGGTCCCTCTACCTGGGTATCCTCGCCTTCTGGACCAATGACGGGTCCCCCAACCAGGAAGCGACACAGGCACTCATCGACTATTCAATCCGGATGTTTGTCCAGGTGATTTCCGGCACCGGTGCGGATACGGGAGGAGCCCATGCAGACTGAAAAAACCACCGATACGGAGCGGCTCGACCTCCTGCCCAGGGATCGCACCACAGACCCGGCCGGGGAACGTCTGGAGGATCTGCTGAAACGGATCGCGTTGAAAAAGGTGCCGGTGAGTTCCTTTTCACGCATCTGGATACTGGGCTCTCTCCAGGCCAAGGTGGCCCTCGCATATCTCGACTGCTGGCTGCGCGGCTGTTTTGCCGACATCGACAAACGGCAGCGGCTCAAAAACGAGGCCCACCTGGCCGCGGCCCTGCAACTTTTCGGCACCATGGGCTATCTGCGCGGGGCAGTGATGAAGCTGGGGCAGATGCTGGCCAACCTGCCCGAAACCGTGCCGGAGGAGTTTGCCGAAGTGCTCTCCGCGCTCCACTTCGAGGCGCCGCCCATGCACTACGCCCTGATCCGCGAGGTCTTCCTGGACGAATTTGGCAAAGAGCCGGAGGAGATATTCGCCTCCTTCGACCGACGGGCATTTGCCGCCGCCTCCCTGGGGCAGGTGCATCGTGCCCGGCTCAAAAGCGGCGAGGAGGTGGCGGTCAAGATCCAGTACCCGAATATCGCCCGGACCATCAAGGCCGATCTGCGCAACCTGCGCCTGCTTCTGCAGCCGATGTGCATGACCGAGGACTGGCAGAACCTGCTGGACAAACTGGCGGATATCGAGCAGATGCTGCTCATGGAGACCGACTACCGACAGGAGGCCCGGTTCGCGACAGTGGCCCGTGAATGCTTCACACCCGGCGACGGGATCGTCGTCCCGATGGTTTATGAAGCGTATTCCACCAGCCGGGTCCTGACCACGGAATACCTCCGGGGGCGCCACCTGAATGAATTCCTCGCCTCAGCTCCGGGTCAGGAGCTGCGCGACCATTTCACCGACCTGATGACGGTGGCGACCATGCGCCTCTTGTACCGGGTCCACTGGCTGCTGGCAGATCCGAACCCCGGCAACTATATCTTCATGGACGACGGCCGGCTGGGAATGATCGATTTCGGCTGCACGCGCACCATGAGCGATGGGGAATGGGCGTTTCAGCTGGAAATCGAAAAGGCGTTGCTGGATCGCGACGAAGGGGAAATGAACCGGTTGATCGCCAGGGCCTGCCTGTACGACAGCCCGGATGAGATGGGGGCAGAGCAGTTGGCGATTGTCGGCCGGGGCATCCGCTGGCAGCTGGAGCCGTGGCTGACCGAGGGGCTGTTCGATTTCGGCGACCGGGAGTTCTTTCGCCGCGGGATCGACAGTTTCGTCGATATAACCCGCAAACGCTACACCCGCGGCATGCCGCTGCACATCTGGAGCACCCGCTTCATCCTGGGGGCGAGGGCCATCGTCTATCGCCTGCAAGGCCGGTGCAATTTCAGAAAGATCTATGCGCAGGAATCTGCCTGGGGCGAATCGAACCAGACAGGGGGCTGACTCTCCACGGCTCCTTTGTTCCAGGCCTATAGACCCATGGGTTCGATGGGTCTCTTGGCTTGGAGGAGACACGTCGCCATGCAATATGCCTTTTCTCCTCCCCTCAACCTGAGGTGAGGCCGGAGGGGGTAGCTTTCCCAACAAGGAGATCCACTTACCATGCTGAAGCTTAAGGATGTAATCAAGACCTACGACGGCAAGTCCACGGTGACGGCCCTGGCCGGGATAACCCTTTCCATCGCTGCCGGCGAACTGGTGGCGATCATGGGGCCTTCCGGCTCCGGCAAATCGACGCTCTTGAACCTGATGGGGGGGCTCGACGTCCCCAGTTCCGGTTCGATCATCGTGGCAGGGAAAGACCTGGCCACGGAGAGCGAAAAGGGGCGCTCCCTGTTCCGTCGCTCCAAGGTCTCCTACATCTTCCAGGCCTATCACCTGATGCCGACCCTGCGGGTGAGCCAGAACGTGGCCCTGCCGCTCCACCTGGCCGGGGTCCCGGCCGGCGAGATCAACCGCAAGGTCGCCCGGGTGCTCGGAGAGGTCGGACTTGAGGCGCGGGCAAACCATCTCCCGGACGAGCTCTCCGGCGGGGAACGCCAGCGGGTCGCCATCGCCAGGGCACTGGTCACCGATGCCCCGCTGCTCCTGGCCGACGAGCCGACCGGCAACCTGGACACGGCACGGGGCGAGGAGATACTTACCCTGCTCCGCACCATCCACCGGGAGCGCGGCACCACCATCGTCATTGTCACCCACGACCACCACGCGGCCGGCGTCTGCGAGCGGCTGATCAGGCTCCGGGACGGGCGGGTGGAGGGTGACGGCATCCAGGCCGGGGGTGGCAGATGAGGTTCCTGCTCCGTACCCTCTCGCTTTCCTACGTCAGGCGGCACGTGACCAAGACGCTCTTGACGCTGCTCGGCGTGGTGGTCGGCGTGGCCACCTTCAGCGCGATCCGGAGCGCCCAGGGGACCCTGGTCAAGGGGATCCGCTCCACGGTGGACCGCGTCGCCGGCAAGGCACAGCTCCAGATCACCATGGAAGGCGGGGTGCCGGAAGAGGTGCAGGAGCGGGTCCGCGAACTGCCCGGCATCCGGGCCACCTCCCCGGTCATCGAGCAGATCGTGGTGCCGGAGCGAGGGGAGCTGGGAAGCCTGCTGGTGATCGGGATCGACCTCCTGGGAGACCGGGAGATGCGCGACTACGGCTTTGACGGAGATGACGCCGACCTGGACGACCCGCTCCTATTCCTCGCCCAGCCCGACTCGGCGCTCTTTACCCGTGAATTCGCCGATAAGGCCCGGCTGAAGACCGGCGGAACCATCACCCTGCGCCTGCCGAAAGGGGCGAAACGGGTGACGGCCAGGGGGCTCCTCTCTCCCAAGGGGTTCAGCGAGGCGTTCGGCGGCAACCTGATGGTGGTGGACGTCTATGCCGCCCAAGAGCTGTTCGGCCGGGGGCGCCGCTTCGACCGGCTGGATGTGCGGATCACCGACGGCACCACCGTTGCCCAGGCGACCGCGACACTGGAGAAGGCGCTCGGCCCGGCCTACCGCGTCGAGACCCCGGACCGCCGGGGGGAACAGATGGAACGGATCGTCGCCAACTTCGTCTCCGGCTTCAACGTCTCCAGCGGCTTTGCCCTTACCATCGGGACCTTCCTGATCTTCAACGCCTTCAACGTGGCGGTGAACCGCCGCCGACGCGACATCGGCACGCTCCGCGCCCTGGGCGCCACCCCCCGCCAGGTGCAGACGCTCTTCCTGGCCGAGGCCCTGCTGATCGGCATTATCGGGGGGATGATCGGCTGCCTGGCCGGGACGATGCTCTCCCAGGGCTTTCTCCGAATGATGGGGCAGACCACGGAGACGGTCTATGGCGTCACCAGCTCCGGCGCGGTCCACCTGCCGCCGGGGGTTGCGCTGGAGTCCATGGTGCTCGGCATCCTGGCGTCGCTCGTGGGGGCCTGGGGGCCGGCGCTGACCGCCTCCCGCATCTCGCCCACCGAGGCGCTGGCCAAGGGGGCCTTCCAGGCCCGGCTCCCCGGCAGGGTGGCGCCACGGATAACGGCCGGGCTGGTGGCATTCGGCTGCGCGATCCTGCTGGCCCTGCACCCCCCTTTCGGGGGCAACCTGCTCATCCTTTCCGTCCTCCTCCTCGGGGGCACCGGGCTCGTCCTCCTCGTCGGCCCCCTGTCGCGGGCGCTCTTGCTGTTCTTCATCCCGCTCGCCGCACGGTTTGCCCCCGTGGCGGGCCGTCTCTCCTCGGATGCCCTGCTGGGCTCCCCCCGCCGGACCTCCGGGACGGTGATGGCAATGGCCCTCTCGCTCACCTTTGTGCTCGGTTTCGGCGGGTACATGGGCTCCACCAAGGGGGCAATGGTGCGCTGGATGGACGATGCCCTCACCTGCGACCTCTTTGTGCGGGCCTCGGCGAATTTTTCCCGCCCCGACTTCCTTTTTCCGGGGGAATTGCGGGAGGATCTCCTGAAGGTGCCCGGCGTGCGGACCGTGGAGAGCTACCGCGCCGTCCGCCCCCTGTTCCGTGGCCAGCAGATCCTGGTCAACTCCATCGAGGTCGGCCCGACCATGGACCGGACCACATTTGAATTCATCCAGGGTGATGCGGCATCGATGCGTCAAGGCGTGACCAGGGAAGGGAAGTGCACCGTCTCGGAAAACTTCTACCGGCGCTTCAACCTGGGGGTAGGCCAGGAGGTGGAACTGGTCACCCCGGAGGGGATCGTGCGGATACCGATCGCTGCCGTGCTGCGAGACTACAGTTCCGACAAGGGGACGGTGCTCCTGGACCGCACCCGGTTCCTGAGCCTCTGGAAGGACAGCCGCGTGGACATCTTCGACGTCTCGACTGACCGTGGCGCGGATGTCGGCCAGGTGCGCAATGCCATCCGGGCGCGGCTCGCCGGGAAATACCCGGCCCTGGTCTCCACCCGCAAGGAATTCACCGCCGAGATCAACAAGGCGATCGACGCCTTTTACGCCCTGACCAGGGTCACGGTCTTCCTTGCCCTGCTGGTCGCCTTCCTCGGGATCGTCACCTCGCTCCTGATTTCGGTGGCGGAACGAACGCGCGAAATCGGGATACTGAAGGCACTGGGGGCCTTGCGTTCCCAGATCGCCAGGAGTATCGTGCTGGAGGCGCTGGCCCTGGCCATGACCGGGCTCGCGCTGGCGATCCCGGCCGGCAATCTCTTTGCCCTCTTCATGGAAGGGGCCATTGCGGAGTTCTTCACCGGCTGGCAGATGCCCCACCACTATCCCTGGGAGATCCTGGCCCAGCTCCTGGTCGCTCTCCCGCTGATCTCGGCGGTCGCCGCCTGGATTCCCGCGCGCCAGGCAGGCAGGCTGAAGATCACCGAGGCGATCGAGTACGAATAAGGCCACGACGTTACCCCCCTTTGAAAAAGGGGGGCAAGGGGGGATTTTCCGAAACGGTCAAAGGCGAATCCCCCTGAATCTCCCTTTGTCAAAGGGGGGCTTGAAATCTGTGGAGGCGCACACATGCAAAAAATACGATACATGCTCTCGCTCGTCATGGCCGCCCTTCTGGCCACCCTCTTCGCCGCCATGGCCTTCGGCGCCGACGCCCGCGCGCTCCTGAAGGAATCGGAGAACCGCCACCGCACCGCGACCCAGCAGTATGCCGGGGATCTGACGGTGGTGAACAAGGATGGCAAGGTCCGCAAAAAGGGGTGGAAGAGCTTCCGGCAAGGGTATGCCGGCGACGCCAGGAACCTGATCCGCTTCATCGACCCGCCGGAGGTGAAGGGGGTCGGCTTCCTTTCGCTGGCAAAGCCGGGGAAGATCCCCGACCAGTGGCTCTACCTCCCCTCCATGAAGCGGGAGCGGAGGATCGCGGCCCAGGACCGGGACGCCTCCTTTGTCGGCACCGACTTCAATTACGAGGACATGGAAGAATTCGACCATGAGAAATACAAGGTGGCGCTGCAGGGGGAACAGGCCCTGGAGGGGCAGCCCTGCTACGTCATCGTGGCGACCCCGCTGGAAACGGCGGGGAAATCGGTCTACGAAAAAAAGATCCTCTTTCTGCGCAAGGACATTCTCTACCTGCTCCGCGAAGATCTCTTCCGCAAGGGGGACAAGGAGCCGAGCAAGCGGATGATCCTTGCGGACATCCAGAAGATCGACGGCCACTGGGTGTCCAGGAAATGGGAGATGCACGACCTGAGAAAGGGGAGCAGGACCACGGTGCTCCTGAAGGAGATCGCCTTTGACCGGCCCCAGCCAGCCAACCGCTTTACCCTGCAGAACCTGAACCGCGAGGGGGGCGATTGACCCGGATTCGCCTCCTGCTCCTGCTCCTTTTGATCCCCCTGCCGGTCTCGGCCCAGGGGATTTCGGGATACGCCGAGACAAAGGGGTTCGCCTATGCCGAGCGGTTGAACGACCGCGATCCATGGCTGCTCGGCTGGGGCACCCTCTTTGCCAAATGGGAGCAGATGGCTGCAGGGACACAGCTCACCGCCTCGCTGCGGGCGGAAGGCATCACCTCGGACGAACAGGGCAACCTCGACTTCGACCCGGCCGACCGCAGGCTCAGGCGCACCCCCCTTTCCGTGCGGGACCTCTGGCTGCGGCTCCCGCTCACCCCGTCCCTGGACCTCCAGATGGGGCGTTTCCAGCTCGGCTGGGGGAAGACCGACGGCTATTCCCCGGCCGACGCCTTCCTGCCGCGCGATCTCTCCGACCCGTTCAGCGACGAGAAGCTCCCCCTGTGGGCCGTGCGCCTGAGCGGACAGGAGGGGACGCTGCGCTACGAGGCAGTTGCCTGCCCGATAACCACCCCCTGGCGCCTGCCCCTGCTCGGCAGCCGGAATGCCCCGCTCGAAACGGAAGGTCTGCCCGCCGGGACGGTCTTCGATGAGATCGATTCCGGCCCGCCGACCGACGGCTTTGGCGCCCTGCGCCTCCTTGCCACCTTTGGCGATTGGGATCTGGGGGCATGGGGACGGTTCGGGGTGCGCCCTGCCCCGCTCCTGGATTTCCGCCTGGACCGGGCAACGCCGACCCCATCCGGACTGATCATCCCTGTGGAGCGGCGTTATGCAAGGGAAGAGGCGGTCGGCATCGAGGCATCCCGGATCATCGGCTCCTGGATCCTGCGCGGCGAAGGGGCCGCCCTCTTCTCCCGTGACCGCGACCTGGGCAACGCCCTCATCGGCGCCCTGAGCGCGGAAAAGGGCTTCGGCGACGGCACCCTGCTCGTCACCCTGACAGGAAACGCGCTGGATACACCCGTGGACCCGGTGCTCCTGTTCGACCGGTCGATTCTTCCCGCCCTGATCGCCGCCTGGAACCGGACCGAGGATTGGGGAGAATGGAAGCTGGTCTGGAGTGTGGGGCTCAAGCGGGGCGACGGCCTGGTGAAGGGGGAGGCGGGCTACAACCTGACCGACCTCTGGAAAGTGACGCTGGGTGGGGAACTCCCCTATGGTTCGGCAGAAGGCCCCTTCGGAGCCCTCTCTGCCGCCCGGCGGGTGCACCTGGCATTGCGCCTGAGCTGGTAAGGATGTTCCGCACATGCAGCGTTCATTGTCGACTACAACGAATTCTTGAAAAATACCGGAGGGATTGATGGCCAGCCTGCAAAGTTACATCCTGCGCACCTATCTGAACTACAACAAAACAGCAAACACCACCCCGCCACCCCTGGAAAAATTGCGCGAAGCCCAGGAAGAGTCCGCCAGAAGGACGCAGATGCCCAAGGATTTCCTGTTCCAGCCGGTCACTGCCGGCGGGGTCGAAGCGGAGTGGCTCCATCCCTGCGAAGCGCCCAAGGAGCGGGTCCTGCTCTATCTCCATGGCGGCGCCTATGTCATGGGTTCGCGCAACACCCACCGGGCAATGGCGGCACGTATAGCCAGGGCGTGCGGGATGCGCGGGCTGATTCTCGACTACCGGCTGGCGCCGGAACACCCCTTTCCGGCAGCCCTCGATGATGCGGTCGCGGCATATCGCTGGCTCTTGAATAACCGCATCGCAGCACGCGATATCGTGATCGCCGGCGACTCGGCCGGTGGCGGCCTGGCCCTGGCAACCCTCCTTGCCGTGCGCGACGCCGGCGATCCGCTCCCGGCCGCTGCGGTCTGCATCACCCCCTGGACCGACCTGGCCATGACCGGCGATTCGCTGAAGAGCCGCGCCAAGGCCGAACCGCGCGTCACGCTCCAGTCGCTTTCCCTGGGCAGCCACTACATCGGCGACAACGACCCGCGCCTGCCGCTGATTTCCCCGCTCTATGCCGATCTTGCCGGGCTCCCGCCGCTCCTGATCCATGCCGGCAGCGACGACATCCTCCTGAGCGATGCGACGCGCCTGGCGGAGCGGGCCAGGAGCGCAGGCGTCCAGGTGACCCTGGAGGAATGGAAAAAGATGTGGCATGCATTCCACCTCCATGTCCCGCAGCTGCCCGAGGCCCGGCGGGCCATCGACGCCATCGGCGCCTTCGTCAGGCAAAAACTCGGGTAGCCGTTTTCCCCCTTGACATACCTAAATTCAATAGGCATTATGCCTTTAAATTTTAGGTATTGGAGGGGGAGCCATGAATTCCCGTTTTTCCAGGCGCTTGTCGACATTGGCGGTCATCGGCGGTTTGCTCTGCGGCTGTGCATCGCACCCGGAGCTGCAACGGGGCTGGGTGGGAGGCGAGTATGAAAATGCCAAGGTCGGCTTCTTCAAGCCCGATCCGCTCAAGGGGGATACCACGCTCCCCCTGCTGCCCGAACCGGTGCTGCAGGAGCAGTCCGGGGCGGTGCTGGTCGTCGACCTCGTTGAAGAGACCCCGCTGGGTGAGGCCGGGATCCGGGCAGGCGATCTGATCGTCGGGATCGACGGAGAGACGGTGCAATCCATCGATGACCTTCGCACCCGGATCGACGAAATGACACCGGGGACCACGGCCCGCATCCGACTCTTCCGCGACGGGGAAACTCTCGAAAAGCCGCTGGTGATCGGCCGGGAGACCTACAAAAAGGTCGGGACGCTCTCCATCGGCCTCCGCTTCAGCCCGGAGATCGAGCTGAAGATGCAGCCCGATTTTTCGCTGTTCTCCCTGGTCAGCTTCAGGAGCAGCGACAAACGGATCAATCTGCGGTCGCCGCAAGCCCTGTACGTTGCGGCAAACTCCGAGGCGGGAAAGCCAGCGGCAAATGCGCTGTGGGATCTCTGGCTGGGAGTTTTCGGCCTCGGCAGAAGCGAGACGATCATCAATCAGGAGTCGGTCGGAGTGAACCATGACAAAAGTTGACCGGAAGAAACCGAATGCGGCATTCCAGAACGGGGTGCCGCTCCTCCTGGTTTTGAAACTCCTCTCCAGGAACGAGATGTACGGCTACGAGATCGTGAAATCGATCCAGAAGGCGTCCAACGACGTGTTGTCGTTTGCCGAAGGGGCAATCTATCCGGTGCTGCATCTGCTGGAAAAGGACGGGTTCATCACAAGCCGGGAGCAGAGCATCAACGGCCGGACCCGCCTCTATTACAGCCTGACCGAATCGGGGCTTAAGCGGCTTTCCGAACTGGAGACGGAGTGGGCCAGGGTCAGCCGGGGGGTTAGCCTGGCATTGCAATGGGAGCCGCAATCATGAGACAGGACCTTGACTGGCTGAAAACCACGTTGATCCGTCGGGGCATCCCGGTCCGGCAGGCATGCCGGCTGGTGGGGGAATTGGCAGACCATGTAGAGGATGCGGAAAACGATCTGCTCCTGGCGGGCAAATCCCCCCGTGAAGCCGCGCTGCTGGCCAGGGAGAAGCTGGGCGGAATGGAACTGCTCGCCGACGAGATCAGCACCTGCTTTGCCAAGCGGACATTCTGGGGCAAACATCCGGTGCTCTCGTTTGTCCTGCTGCCGCTCTTTTCCTTTGCCCTGATCCCGATCGTCCCCATCGTGACGGGGAATCTCCTGGTCAGGTTCCTGGACCGCCTGAGGGAGCACGGCATCGGCTACGACCTGCAGACGGTGCTGACATATTGCAACAACGGCTTTCTGGCCTACCAGTACCTGCTGGCAGCCGTTTGTGCCGCCGGCTTTATCGGCATCGCCGCGAGGTACGCCTGCAGCGTGAAATGGGCGGCTGCGGCAACCGGCACACTGGCCATTCTGGGGGGGCTGCTGGTGTCGGTCCTGACGGTCGGGCCTCCGGTCCATGCCGGGGCGCACCTCTCCGGCACCATCACCCTGGGATTCGAGTTATCCGACATGTTCTCCCCGGAGCGAATCGTGCGCTTCAGCCTCCCCCTGGTGATGTTTGCCCTGCTGGCAGGTCGAAATGTCTGGCACGGCTACATAAAGCCGACGATGACCAGGGGCTGAAATATCCGTTGTCCATTGCACATTGTCCGATCCATTCCGAAAGGGGTTCACATGCATAGATGCCGTCATGCTCTGCTGTTGTTCTGTCTCGTAGTATCCGCTCTTGCTGCCACAAACGCGGAATCGGCCGACACCTCCCCCAATGAAGCCGCCAAGGAGCTGATGGCGGGCGAGGAACAGCCAAGCCGTCACCCCTGGGACGCCTCCGTGTCTACGACCTGGTTCCCGGACAGCACGATCCGGAACACGGGCGGGGAGATCGGGATGCAGGAGGTGGAGGCATCGTTCGGGCGGAGCTACCGGCTCTCTCCTGCGTTCAACCTTTCCACGGATTTCGCCTATTCGCTCAGAACCCTCGATGCCCCTGACAACGCACGGCTGCCGGAGGAGCTGCACACGGTTTCGTTGAAATTGGGTGGGAACTATCAGGTGAATAACGAAACTGAACTCACGTTCCTGGTTGAGCCGAGCCTGAACGGCGACTTCAAGGTGATCGGCACCGATGACATCCGGATGCAGATCGGTTTGATGGGGCGCTACAACATGTCGGCAAAGCTCACGCTGCTGGGGGGACTCATCTATCGCCAAGGTTTCGAGTCACTCCCGGTGCTCCCCATCGTCGGGGTCATGTACCGGCCCGACGAACACTGGACCCTCAGCCTGGCCGCTCCCCGGCCAGGGGTAACGTACAGCCCGGACACAACGTCGAGCTATTACATCGGCGGAGAGTTTGCCGGCAGCGAGTATCAGCTGCATGACGCCGCGCTCGGGGCGAAGATCATCAGCTACCGGGATTACCGGGCGCTTGCCGGGGCCGAATTCCTCCTGTTTTCCGCGATCAAGCTGAACATCGCCGGAGGTTACGCCTTTGACAGGAAGTTTGTTTTCTATGACGGCGCCAGGGACGACGTCAAGGTGAAAGACAGCCCCTTTGCCAGGGTTGGGCTGAGTGTGGTCTGGTAGGCGGAAGGGTTGGAGTTCCTGAAGCAGCAGCGACCTAACGACGAAGGAAGGAGAACCATCATGCCGGTCATCACCATCGATATATCAACGATTCCCAAGGAAACCAAGGCAACACTGGCGCGGGAGCTGACCGCCACGGCGAGCGAGGTCACCGGAATCCCCGGAGAAAAGTTCATCGTCCTGATCAAGGAACTGGCGCGGGAAAACATCGGGGTCGGCGGTATCCTCCTCTCCGAACTGGTCCCCTCCCAAAAACTGGAGCGGGAGAACATCGGCGTCGGCGGCACCCTGTTGTCCGAAATGCCGCCCCCACGCGAAAAGTAACCTGTTGGGAAAGGAGCGCACCATGAAGAGCGAAGGGAACCGAAGGGAACCTATGTGGAAGCACACGGGGAAGATATCAGGCGGTTTCTGGCGATGCTATGACCGGGGGGCCCGTCAGGACGGCTACGCCTGCTCCCGGTTCTGCTCCCGCAGCTGGTCGATGAACCGCTGCCAGGCAGCATCCAGCTCCTCGCCGTACGCTTCGTGAAACGACCCGGCAAAATCGCGACCGTCCTCCAGGGCCAGAAGAAAGGCGCGGAAGCGTGCCTCGTCGCGTTGTCTCAGCCAGGCGACGAACATCCCGCTCTGGCGGTAGAACATGTGCGGCTCCAGGCCGTAGGAGTG
>Ga0208371_1000313_pt1 | contig 12548 bp, 11 predicted proteins | sample SubbioCR12Aug_1A_FD_184827 | JGI IMG/M metagenome (GOLD analysis project Ga0208371, IMG submission 184827) | Serpentinite rock and fluid subsurface biosphere microbial communities from McLaughlin Reserve, California, USA - CR12Aug_1A (SPAdes) | ecosystem: Environmental > Terrestrial > Deep... | reverse complement strand
CGAGGCCTATCACGCCCTGCAGGAGCGGTTTTCGCTTTCCCAGGAAGAGCTGGCGAAGCGGGTCGGCAAGGATAGGTCCACGGTGGCCAATGCCCTCAGGCTTCTCAGGTTGCCGACGGAGATCAAGCGGGATGTGGTGGACGATCGGCTTTCCATGGGGCATGCGCGCGCACTGCTCGCCCTGGAGAGCCCGGAAGAGATGAAGAGCTGCCGCGACGAGATCGTCGGGAAAGACCTGACGGTGCGCGCTGCCGAAGCCCTGGTCAAGCGGATCAAGGGTGGGGTGCGCCCGAAGCCGAAAAAAGAGCCCGACCTGCACATGACCGACCTTGCCGAGCGCCTGAAACGCCACTTCAAGGCAAAGGTCGCCATCCGGCCGAGCGGCAAGGGTGGCCGGATAGAAATCAGTTTTGCCAGCCAGGATGAACTCTCCAGGATTATCGAGGCATTATCGCTATAAAACAGGTATTTTTGCTCCCCGGCACATTCATGAAAAATGCTCGCCGGGGGTAAAAATGCTTGACATAAGTGTATACCTGTGTTAGCAATCTCTGGTTTTTCCAGTAACAACAAAAGGTTCTCGCTAGTATGTATGCTGTATACATCTTGCGGCAAGGGGTGTTGGTGTGATCAATATTGACCTGTCCTTCGTAATCCAGATTGTCAATTTCCTGCTGCTGCTCGCTATCCTCAATTTTGCCCTCTACAAGCCGATCCGCAAGGTGCTCGCCGATCGCGACGCCGAGCTGGCAGGGGCTCGTGAGCGTGCCGCTGCGGTGGATAAGGATGTAGCCGACAAAATGGCATCGTACGAGGCCCGTCTCAAAGAGGTTAAGGGGAAGGGTTTCGAAGAGCGCGAGGCACTGAAGAAGGAAGCTGCCGCCGAAGAGGCGAAACTGCTGGAGGCTGCACGCGGCGAGGCCGGCGAATCGTTGGCCGGCATCAAGCAGAAGATCGCCAAGGAAGCCGCAGATGCCCGGTCTGCTCTGCAGGAGCAAGCCCGCAGTCTGTCGCTTGAGATCTGCGAGAAGGTTCTCGGAAGGAGTCTGTAGATGCAACACTCTGTTCAGCGCGAAGGGAAGCGTTCCCTGCTGATACCTGTTATCACCGGCCTGGCAACGGTTGGTTTCGCCGCGATCTGTCTTGCGTCCGAGGGGGGCGGTGGTGGCCATGCCGATACCGGTGCCCAGCTCAAGGATTTTGCCTGGCGTGTGCTCGACTTCTCGGTGCTTGCCCTGATCCTCTGGTGGGCGCTGAAAAAGGCCAATGTCAAGGGAGCGTTGTCCGACCGCCGTGCCGGGATCGAAAAGGCCCTCTCCGAGGCGGTCACTGCCCGCGAAGCCGCGGAGCGGAAGCTTGCCGAGTATGCCGACAAGCTGGCGCAGGCAAACAAGGAGATCGACGAGATCCATGCCGCAATGAAGCGCGAAGGTGAGCTTGAAAGGGAGCGGATCATCGCTGAAGCAAAGGTTGCTGCAGTCAAGATTCGCGAGCAGGCTGCGCAGGCAGCAAGCCAGGAGATCGTCAAGGCCCGCACCGAACTGCGCGAGGAGGCCGGTCGCCTTGCGGTGCAGCTTGCCGAGCAGACCCTGAAGGAAAAAATCGAGAAGACCGACCAGGATCGTCTGGTTGGCGAATATCTTGCCAAGGTGGTACATCTACAGTGAGCGCAAGCGCAATAGCAAGACGTTATGCCAAGGCACTGGTGCAGCTGGGTGCAGAGGCCGGTACCGTTGAGGCATTCAACGCGGAGCTGACCAGTTTCAACGATACCTTGACTGCCAATCCGCCCCTTTCGGCACTCTTCCGCAACCCCGCCTACGGTGCAGATGCAAAGCACACAATTCTCGGGGAAATTGCCACCAGGCTTTCCCTGTCACCGATTATCCGCAATTTTCTGAATCTGCTGCTCGACAGAAGCCGCATGGCCTGTCTGCCGCAGATCGTGACAACCTTTGCCCAGCTTGCCGACGAGCTTTCCGGGGTTGTCCGCCCGGTGGTAACCTCGGGCATGTCGCTCTCCGACGGGCAGGTGGAGGAGATCAAGGCCTCACTCGAAAAATCCACCGGTAAAAAGGTGCTGCTCACGGTCCAGGTCGATCCTGCCCTCATCGGCGGGGTTGTCACCAAGATCGGCGATCGTGTCTACGACGGCAGCGTCAAAACTCAGCTTGATAGAATCCAAGATATATTACAGAAGGGGTAAGAGGGTTCCATGGAAATCAGAGCCGAAGAAATCAGCGAGATCATCAGGAAGCAGATCAAGGAGTATGGCAAGGAGGTCGAGGTTGCCGAGACCGGCACCATCATCTCCATTGGTGACGGTATCGCCCGCATCCACGGTTTGGACAAGGCGATGGCCGGCGAACTCCTGGAGTTCCCTGGCGGGATATCCGGAATGGCCCTCAACCTTGAGGAAGATAACGTCGGCGCCGCCATTCTCGGCGACTTCGAGGGGATCAAGGAAGGCGACACCGTCAAGCGGACCGGCCGTATCGTCGAGGTTCCGGTCGGCGACGCCCTTATCGGTCGTGTCGTCAACGCCATCGGTCAGCCGATCGACGGCAAAGGCCCGATCAATACCGACAAGTTCAGCCAGGTCGAGATCAAGGCCCCTGGTATCGTCCAGCGTAAATCGGTTCATCAGCCGATGGCTACCGGATTGAAGGCTATCGACTCGATGGTTCCGATCGGGCGCGGTCAGCGCGAGCTGATCATCGGCGACCGCCAGACCGGCAAGACTGCGGTTGCGATCGACACGATCATCAACCAGAAGGGCGGCGACGTTGTCTGTATCTACGTCGCCATCGGCCAGAAACGTTCTACGGTGGCCCAGGTCGTTTCCAAGCTCCAGGAGCACGGGGCAATGGATTTCACCATCGTTGTCGCCGCCACTGCATCCGAGTCTGCGCCGCTCCAGTTCATCGCACCGTACACCGGCGTTACCATGGGCGAATATTTCCGCGATAACAAGAAGCACGCCCTGATCATCTACGATGACCTTTCCAAGCAGGCCGTGGCGTATCGCCAGCTTTCACTTCTTCTCCGCCGTCCGCCAGGGCGTGAAGCCTATCCCGGCGACGTTTTCTATCTCCACAGCCGCCTCCTTGAGCGTGCCTGCAAGCTTTCCGACGATTGCGGCGCAGGGTCGCTCACCGCGCTGCCGATCATCGAGACCCAGGCCGGTGACGTATCCGCGTACATCCCGACCAACGTCATCTCCATTACCGACGGACAGATCTTCCTCGAATCCGACCTTTTCTACTCGGGCGTACGTCCTGCGATCAACGTCGGCATCTCGGTCTCCAGGGTTGGCGGTTCTGCCCAGACCAAGGCGATGAAGCAGGTTGCCGGTACTCTCCGTCTCGATCTCGCCCAGTTTCGCGAGATGGCGGCCTTTGCCCAGTTCGGTTCGGACCTCGATAAGGCAACCCAGGCGCAGCTCGCCCGTGGCGAGCGCCTCGTTGAGATCCTCAAGCAGGGCCAGTACCAGCCGCTGCCGTTCGAGAAGCAGGTCCTGATCATCTTTGCCGCCAACAACGGCTTTATCGACGAATACCCGGTCGGGAAACTCAAGCGGTACGAGCAGGAGATGAACTCCTTCTTCGATACCAGAAAGAGCGATATCCTTGCCGAACTTCGCGAGAAAAAGGCGATCGACGACGCACTGAAAGGCAAAATGATCGCAGCATTGAATGAGCTGAAAAAAGAGTTCACTGCCTAAAAAGGACGGAAAGCCACACATGGCAAATCTCAAGGCAATAAAAAAGCGGATAGTTTCCGTTAAAAATACTCGCCAGATAACCAAGGCGATGAAGATGGTCTCGGCTGCGAAGCTCCGCCGGGCCCAGGAAAATGTTGTTGCCGCCCGCCCCTACGCAAAGAAGGTGGAGGAAGTGCTGCAGCGCCTGGCGCGCCAGCAGGATGCCGATTGCCATCCGCTCCTGGAGGCACGGGAGCCGAAAAAGGTTCTGCTGATACTGGTAACCTCGGATCGCGGACTCTGCGGCGGTTTCAATGCCAACATCTCCAAGGCGACCGACCGTTTTGCCAAGGAGAAAAAGGGCGAACACTCCGAGGTCTCTGTCATGTGCATCGGCAGGAAGGGGTATGAATTCCTGAAGAGCCGCCAGCAGATCCACAAGACCTACACCGGGGTTCTGGCTGCTCCCAGTTACCAGACTGCGGCAAACATTGCTCATGAAGTCATCGATGGCTACGTGGCTGAAGACTATGATGCCGTATACCTGATATACAACGCTTTCCGCAGCGTCATGTCCCAGGACATGACCATTCAGCAGCTGCTGCCGATAACGCCGCCCCAGGCGGCCAACGAAGCAGTGGACGAGTATGTGCCGGAATACATCTACGAGCCGTCCAAGGCTGCACTGCTCGGCGAGCTTCTTCCCAAATACGTGGAAGTCACCATGTTCAAGTCGATGCTGGAGTCTGTCGCTTCCGAGCACGGTGCCCGCATGACCGCCATGGACAGTGCATCGAAAAACGCTTCCGAGATGATCGGCAGGCTGACGCTTCAGTATAACCGCGCCCGTCAGGCGGCTATTACGACGGAGCTGATGGAGATCATCTCCGGGGCCGAATCGATTAAAGGCTAATAAACCGTTTCGTTACGAAAACATATGGCCTGACCGGCCGCAGGAGGAAAGAAAAACCATGAGTCAGAATTTCGGTAAAATTTCGCAGGTTATCGGCGCCGTTGTTGACGTCGAGTTCGAGCCTGGCAAGCTCCCCCCGATCTACCACGCCCTCCGCGTGACCAACCCGGCCATTGACGACAAGGAATGGAACCTGGTTCTCGAAGTTGCCCAGCACCTTGGCGAGAACGCAGTTCGGACCATCGCCATGGACGCTACGGACGGTCTCGTTCGTGGCCAGCAGGCGCTCGACACCGGCAAGCAGATCGTCGTGCCGGTCGGTCGCAAGACACTCGGCCGCATCCTCAATGTCGTAGGCGAGCCCGTTGACGAAAGAGGCCCGGTAGGGAACGAAAAAGAGTACGAGATTCACCGTTCTGCTCCGTCTTTCCAGGACCAGTCGACCAAAGTCGAATCCTTTACCACGGGGATCAAGGTCGTTGACCTGCTCGCACCGTATGCACGAGGCGGCAAGATCGGTCTCTTCGGCGGCGCCGGCGTTGGCAAGACCGTTCTCATCATGGAACTGATCAACAACATCGCCAAGCAGCACGGCGGTTTCTCCGTATTTGCCGGCGTTGGTGAGCGTACCCGCGAAGGGAACGATCTCTGGGTCGAAATGAGCGAATCAGGGGTTCTCGAGAAGACCGCCCTGGTCTATGGCCAGATGAACGAGCCTCCGGGGGCACGTGCCCGCGTTGCTCTCTCTGCTCTTTCCGTAGCAGAATATTTCCGTGACGAAGAGAACCAGAACGTTCTCCTCTTCATCGATAACATATTCCGTTTCACCCAGGCAGGTTCGGAGGTTTCCGCACTTCTCGGCCGTATCCCTTCTGCCGTTGGTTACCAGCCGACCCTGGCCACTGAAATGGGCGAGCTGCAGGAGCGGATCACCTCGACGAACAAAGGGTCCATCACCTCGGTCCAGGCCATCTACGTCCCTGCCGACGACCTTACCGACCCTGCTCCGGCTACGGCGTTTGCCCACCTTGACGCAACCACCGTTCTTTCGCGTCAGATCGCGGAACTCGGGATCTACCCGGCCGTTGACCCGCTGGACTCGACCTCCAGGATCCTCGATCCCCAGGTCGTCGGCGAAGAGCACTACGCCGTTGCCCGTTCGGTACAGTATGTTCTCCAGAAGTACAAGGACCTGCAGGACATCATCGCCATTCTCGGTATGGACGAACTCTCCGAGGAGGACAAGCTGGTCGTTTCCCGCGCCAGAAAGATCCAGCGCTTCCTTTCGCAGCCGTTCCATGTTGCCGAGGCCTTCACCGGCACTCCGGGCGTTTACGTCGAGCTGAAAGACACGGTCAAAGGGTTCCAGGAGATCGTTGCCGGCAAATATGACGACCTTCCCGAGCAGGCGTTCTACATGGTCGGAACCATTGAAGAAGTCATTGAAAAGGCTAAGAAGCTCAACGCGTAATTCTGGAGGGGCGCATCGCTTGCGCCAAAATGAAGGGCGGACAGACTCCACCCCTACAAGGATCGATACATGGCTGAATCATTGAAGCTTACACTGGTAACACCATATAAAAAGGTCCTCGAAGAGGATGTCGATGAGATAACCGCCACCGGCTCGCTTGGAGAATTCGGCATACTGCCTGGCCATGCTCCTTTCCTTTCGTCCCTGAAAATAGGCGAGTTTTCCTATAAAATCGGGAGCAAGGTCGAGCATATGGCAGTCAACTGGGGTTACTTCGAGATCGAAGACGACAAGGTCACGGTTCTTGTCGAGACCGCCGAAGCTGCCGAAGAGATCGATGTGGAGCGAGCCAGGGCAGCGCTTGGCCGGGCGGAGGAAGCACTGAAGAAACTCTCCCCCGAGGACAAGAGCTACAAGATCATGGAGGCTGCCCTGGAACGTGCCGTGATCAGGATGCAGGTTGCCAGCAAGCTTGCCCGGAAGTAGCTCCGGCAGGAACAGATATGGGAAAAAGAGTGGCTTATGCCGCTCTTTTTTTTTGCGGCTCTTGACAAGGACGTGGCGTAGATTGTATACCGGCGCAGATGCCGACTGCTGCGGAGAATAGCATGAACAGACCGATCATAGCCGTAACCATGGGGGACCCTGCGGGGATCGGACCCGAGATCGTCGCTAAGGCCCTTGCCGGCAGCGACATGCACGCCTGCTGCCGCCCCCTGGTCATTGGCGATCGCCGTGCCATGGAACGGGGCATCAGGGACAGCGGGGTGCGGCTGCAGGTTGAGGAGACCGGCGACCTCCCCGGAGAGGACGAAAGAGCCGGAGTGCTCTACCTCCGATCCTGTTCGCAGCTCGCAGATGCCGACATCGTTTATGGCAAGCCGTCAACGGCCGCCGGCGATGCCGTCTACCGTTACATCGTCGAAGCAGCCACGCTCTGCAGTTCCGGGCGGGCAGCCGGCATGGCAACGGCGCCCATCAGCAAGGGCGCCATGAACCGGGCCGGCCATCACTACCCCGGCCATACCGAACTCCTGGCCCATCTGACGAATAGCAGCGAGTACGTGATGATGCTGGCCGGCGACCGGCTCCGTGTATCGCTCGTGACCATCCACGAACCGCTGATCGCTGTGCCCGGCCTCCTGACGGTAGACAAGGTGCTGTCGACCATCAGGACCACCAGCCGCGATCTGGCCCGCTACTTTACCCCTTTGCCACGGATCGCGGTTGCTGCACTCAACCCCCATTGCGGTGAAGAGGGGTTGTTCGGCAACGAGGAACAGCGGATCATCGCGCCGGCAATCGCGCTGGCGCGGAGCGAGGGGATAGACGTGCATGGACCGCTTTCCGCGGATACCCTCTTTCATTTTGCCATCGACGGCGGCTACGATGCCGTGGTCTGCATGTACCACGACCAGGGGCTGATTCCGCTGAAACTGGTTCACTTCGACGACGGGGTGAATGTCACCCTCGGTCTTCCCATCATCCGGACATCCGTTGACCACGGTACTGCCTATGACCTTGCCGGGAGCGGTACGGCAAGCGCAACCAGCATGTCCGCTGCGATCAGGATGGCCGCGGACATGGCCCGCCAGGCGCAGGCAGTGGAAAGCGGCTCGTGACAGGATCATCGGCTAGTTCTTCCGAGAGGGGGCAATCATGGTGAACGGCACTACGGGGTATCTCCTGGAGGAGGCCCTCCAGAGACGGAACGCCGAGCTTGCTACCATGGTCGAAATCGGCAAGGCGCTCACGGCATCCCTGGATCTGGAGGAGGTGCTCCAGGCGATCATGGAACGGGTGAGCGGCCTCTTGCAGCCGACTGCCTGGTCACTGCTCCTGGTTGACCAGCAGTCCGGCGACCTGGTGTTCGAGATCGCCATCTCGACGGCATCCCGGCTACTCAAGGGGACCCGTCTCGAAAAGGGAACCGGCATTGCCGGCTGGGTCGTGGAGCATGGCGAGGCGCTTCTTATCCCCAATGTACAGGACGACCCGCGCTTCTGCGATGCCGTTGACCAGACCGTTTCGTTTACGACCCATTCCATCGTCTGCATCCCGGTAAAGAGCCGCGAGCGGATGCTCGGGGTCATCCAGCTGGTCAACAGCCTGGAGGATGGCAGTTTCAGCGAGGCCGACCTTGCCATTCTCACCACCATTGCCGATTTTGCCGCGATTGCCATCGAAAATGCGCGGGCGCATGAAAGGGTCAATCAACTAGCGGTTACCGATGAACTGACCGGCCTCTGGAATGCCCGCCGGTTCAACGAGCTCCTGGAATACGAGGTCGCAAGGACGCGCCGCTACGGCGGTGCCTTGTCGCTGATCTTTCTCGATCTCGACCATTTTAAAAAGGTCAATGACACCCATGGGCATCTGGTGGGAAGTCGGCTGCTCAGCGAGGTGGGGCGTCTCCTGGGGGCAAGCATCCGCAAGATCGACAGCGGATCGCGCTTCGGCGGGGACGAGTTTGTCCTGATGTTCCCCAACACCTTCAAGGAGCATGGGGTGATGCTTGCAGAACGGCTCTGTGCGCTGCTTCGCAGCACTCCCTTCGTTGCCGATGACGGAACCCCGCTGGTAGTTACGGCAAGTTTCGGCGTGGCAACCTACCCCGACGATGCGGAAACGGCCCAGCAACTGCTGGGAGCTGCCGACAAGGCGATGTACGGGGTAAAAGAAGCTTCACGAAACGGTGTCGGCGTTGCTGCCCACGCCGGTGCCGTGACTGAAAAGATACTTCTTCGCAACCACTGAGGTCATTCGTGCGTCTGAAATCGATCCTTCTGGCCGGCTTTGCCTGCCTGGCCCTGTATATCGGTTACATCGTCGTCTCCCTTTTCCTGCTCCCCCCGGTAGCGGAGCTGAAGAACCGGAAGGCTTCCCTGACCATACAGGTCAGGGACTGGCAGGGTAAGTATCATCCCTTTGTGGTTGGACCGAAGAACCGGTCCTGGGTCTCCGGTGGGAACATTCCCCCGGAGATGAAGTGGTCGGTAATCCTGGCCGAGGATGCGAACTTCTACAAGCACGAAGGGATCGACGTCAAGGCTATCAAGAATGCCATAAAATACGACCTGGAGAAGAAGAGCTTTGCCCGGGGTGCGTCCACCATAACCCAGCAGGTGGCGAAAAACATCTACCTTTCCAGGGGAAAAACCGTCACGCGCAAGTTCAAGGAGTTGTACCTTGCCGTGCGGATGGAGCAGGAGTTGACCAAGGGGCGCATCGTCGAACTCTACCTGAACGTGGTAGAACTTGGTCCCATGGTTTACGGCATCGGTCACGGATCGCGGTACTATTTCGGCAAACCGGCATCTGCGCTCACTCCACGGGAATCCGCATTCCTTGCCGCCATGCTGCCCGGTCCCCGAGTTGCCTACAATCCGTACAAGAACCTTGGCAAGGTGTTGCGGCGCTCGGACATGATTCTGCGTCTGTTGCGGAAGAAAGGTGTTCTGAGCGAGGGGGAGTATCGGCAGGCATTGGCGGAAGTGCCGAACGTGGTGAGACTGCAGAGGAAGGTTGACAACACCATCCAGAAGCAGGAAGTGTTTGAACCGATGACCAGTGCAACCGCACCGGCTCCCGTTGTCGAGGAGAAAAATGAGAGTACGGGCGAGAGCCTGCCGACGGAGGAACAGGAAGCCCCTGCGGAAACTCCCCCGCCTGCCGGTACGGGTGCAGAACAGCCGATAAAGGAGTAACGGACTGGCTGCAATAAAAATTTGCGGGAATGAACACTGGCGGGGGGGCTTGAGAGCTCCCCCGTTTCATTTGGTGCGCCGAGACGGCTAACATATGAGAAAATTAATGATAATCTCGAATTGTTACATTCAAGAAAAGGGGTACGCGTCCGAAACTATATCTTAAAGTCTGAATATGCAGAATGCCGTGCTGTAGCGGATTCATCCGGAGGAAACATGCAGAAGAGGCTCATGTACAAGATTCTCGCCATCATCGGCCTCACCCTGGGGCTGGGGTTTGCCATCATGGGGGTAACGGCGCTCTGGCTGCAGTTCAAATCCACTGTTGAGCTGCAGATAAGCAACAGCAGGTCGCTGGCCGGGATCATCATTCGCGATATGGATGAATACCTGCTCAAGGGAGAGGCAGCCGAAGTCGAGCGGTATGTCAGGCAGATGAAGGAACAGCGGCATGTGGGCGAACTGGGGGTTTTCGACAAGGAAGGCAAGCTCAAGGCGGGTGGTGGGGCAGCCTACCAGAAAGAGGTAGATGCGGCGCTCAGGAATGGTAAACAACACGAAATGCGTGAAGCAAGCGAGGGGAAGCACACCCTGACAACGGTGATCCCTCTGAAAAACGAGGAGCGCTGCAAATCCTGTCACCCCAACGACCCGGAGCACCTGGGAGCGGTTGTTTTGACAACGCCGCTTGACCAGGGGTACCAGGCTGCAATCAGGCTTTCGAAGGTACTGGCCGTGGCCGGCATCACCGCATTTGTCGTGATGCTGGGAGGGCTGTATCTCTTCTTCCGCCGGACGATCGTCCGTGAAATACTGATGGTGTCGGAGAATGTCGAGGTGCTGGCCAAAGGAGAAGGCGATCTGACCCGCGAGATCGATGTGCGCACCAGGGACGAAATCGGCGGGCTTGCCATGGATATCAACCAGCTTACGGCAAAATTGCGGGAGATTATCGGTGCCCTGTATGATCAGGGCGGCCGGGTGGCGTTGAAGGTCTGCGAACTGACGCAGACGACGGGAAAAACCGTCCAAGCCGCAGGGACCCAGAAGGAAGAGGCGGTTGCCGTTGCCGTTGCCGCAGAGGAGATGGCAGCTACGCTGAACGGAGTTGCCGATACCACCCACCAGGCAGCCGAACTGGCCTCTGCCGTCAATCGGGCTGCCGGCGACGGGATGAGCGCGGTCGAAGAAACCTGGCACTGCATGGAGGCAATCAAGGAGAGTGTCGATAAGACGCTTGCCACGGTGCAGCGGCTGGCGGCATCGTCGGCCACCATTGGCGAAATCGTCAGCCTGATCGAGGAGATCGCCGACCAGACCAACCTGCTGGCTCTCAACGCCGCCATCGAGGCGGCCCGGGCGGGCGAGCACGGCCGTGGCTTTGCCGTGGTTGCCGATGAGGTGAAAAACCTCTCCGGAAAGACTGCCGCCTCGACCAAGGAGATTGCCCGGATCATCCTGGCGATCCGGGAGGAGGGGCAGGCAGCGGCAGCATCCATGGAAGAGGAGCAGGCGCGCGTTGCAGAAGGTGTTGCCACGGCCCAGACCGCCCGTGATGCCCTGGAAAACATCAGGAGGCTGAGTAACGAATCCACGGACATGATCAGCCAGATAGCCACGGCGACCGAGGAGCAGAGTGCGACCACCAGCGAGATTACGCAGAAGATCCAGAGGATCTCGACGGTTGCCCAGGATGTCAATGGCCTCATGACGGTCAACGACCAGACCCTGCACCACCTGTCAGGGGTGGCGGAACAGATCTATGCAACGGTTGGCCGGTTCAGGGTGGGGAACTACCATGATGCCATGAAGGAGATTGCCTGCGAACTGCGGGACAGGGTAACGGCAGCCCTGCAGAAGGCCGTCGCCGACGGGAAAATCACGACGGACGCCCTGTTCTCCCGGCAGTACCGGCCGATTCCCAATTCCATGCCACAGAAGTACACGACATCGTTTGACAGTTTCTTCGATCAATGGATCTCGCCGATCCAGGAAGAGGTTCTGCGGAAAGGCAACAACATGGTCTTTGCCATCTGTATCGATGACCATGGCTACTGTCCCAGTCACAATCTCAAATTTGCCCAGCCTCTGACGGGCGATCCCGAGGTCGACAAGGTGAGAAACCGCACCAAGCGCATTTTTGATGACAATACCGGCATCCGGGCAGCGCAGAATACCTTGTCCTTTCTTTTGCAGACGTACATGCGGGATACGGGGGAAATCATGAACGACATGTCCACGCCGATTGTTATCGATGGCCGGCATTGGGGTGGGGTGCGCATCGGGTATCCCGGCCAGGAGGGCTGAAAATTTTGAAGAAATGTGCATGCGAGCAGAGTGGAACCGGTCGCCTCTGCGCAGAATTCGGGTATACTGTTTTGTACGGTGCGTCGCACCGACACGTTTAGCTGCCCATCGCTGGTCAGCACGGGGTGTCTCGGGAGGTCGTGATTCGTGTCGAACGAAATCAAGGGTACAATCATCGTTGTTGATGATGACCGGTTCGTACTGGAAAGTGTCGCGGCGTTGTTGCAGCTGACCGGGTTCATGGTCCGCCCGTTCCAGAATGGTCACGATGCATTGGTAGTTTTCCCCGGAGAAAAGGTCGACCTGGTCCTCACCGACGTGAACATGCCCTTCATGACCGGCATCGAACTGCTGGAACGGATCCATGAGGCCGATCCCGAAACACCGGTTATCCTCATGACCGGCTATGCCGAACTGGAGATGGCGGTTTTGGCCATCCAGAAGGGG
>Ga0208371_1000312_pt1 | contig 12554 bp, 9 predicted proteins | sample SubbioCR12Aug_1A_FD_184827 | JGI IMG/M metagenome (GOLD analysis project Ga0208371, IMG submission 184827) | Serpentinite rock and fluid subsurface biosphere microbial communities from McLaughlin Reserve, California, USA - CR12Aug_1A (SPAdes) | ecosystem: Environmental > Terrestrial > Deep... | reverse complement strand
TCGACATATTCCGCCTTGGTCTTGGCGATAAAGGCTGCGGAGAGGTCGGGCGAGAGCAGTTGTGTACAGACGCCCACGGCGCGGCTGGCATCTTTCACATAGACCACGGCACCGTCGTATTGCGTGTCGATTTTCACGGCGGTGTGAGCCAGGCTGGTGGTGGCCCCGCCGATGAGCAGCGGCTGTTTCATGCCGCGTCGCTGCATTTCTGCCGCCAGATGGCTCATTTCTTCGAGACTCGGCGTGATCAGACCCGAGAGGCCGATGATGTCCACCTGCTCGGCCTGGGCCGTATCGAGAATTTTGTCGGCGGGCACCATCACGCCCAGATCGATGACCTCGTAAGCATTACAGCCCAGCACCACGCCGACGATGTTCTTGCCGATGTCATGCACATCGCCCTTCACCGTGGCCATGAGAATGCGGCCTTTGGCCGACGCTTCGGTCTTGGTGGCTTCGATGTAGGGCGTGAGCCAGGCCACGGCCTGTTTCATGACGCGTGCCGACTTCACCACCTGCGGCAAAAACATCTTGCCCGCACCAAACAGATCCCCCACATGGTTCATTCCGTCCATGAGGGGGCCTTCGATGACCTTGACGGGGTGATCGAAGGCGAGCCGGGCTTCTTCGGTATCGGCCTCGATATACGCGGTGATGCCTTTCACCAGCGCATGTGTGAGGCGCTTGCCCACGGGTTCGCTGCGCCAGGTGAGATCTTCTGTGGACTCTTTTGCCTGACCTTTGACGGTTGCCGCACATTCCACCAGCCGGTCACCTGCATCGGCGCGGCGGTTGAGCACCACGTCTTCCACCCGTTCGCGCAGGTCGGCGGGAATGGCGTCATACACGCCCAGTTGCCCGGCGTTGACGATGCCCATGTCCATGCCCGCCTGAATGGCGTGGTAGAGGAAGACGGTGTGGATGGCTTCGCGCACGGGTTCGTTGCCGCGAAACGAGAACGACACATTGGAAACGCCGCCGGAAATATGCGCATGTGGCAGGTTTTGACGAATCCAGCGCGTGGCCTCGATGAAATCCACGGCGTAGTTGGCGTGCTCATCGATACCTGTGGCCACGGCGAAGATATTCGGGTCGAAGATGATGTCCTGAGCCGGAAAAGCGAGCCGTTCCGTGAGGATTTTGTAAGCACGTGCGCAGATTTCGGTCTTGCGCGCATAGGTATCGGCCTGGCCTTGTTCATCGAAGGCCATGACGATCACTGCGGCACCGTAGGCCCGCGCCAGCCTGGCTTTTTCGATGAAAGCGGCCTCGCCTTCCTTGAGCGAAATCGAGTTGATGATGGGCTTGCCCTGCACGCATTTCAGCCCGGCCTCAATGATCGACCACTTGGAGGAGTCGAGCATGATCGGGGCTTTGGCAATATCCGGCTCGCTGGCCACCAGATGCAGGAAGCGCACCATCGCCGCTTCACCATCGAGCATGGCCTCATCCATGTTGACGTCGATGACCTGTGCGCCGTTTTCCACCTGCGCCCGGCAGATACTTAGGGCCTCATCGAACTGTCCTTCGAGAATCAGTCGCTTGAATTTGGCCGAACCGGTGACGTTGGCGCGTTCGCCGACGTTACAGAACAGGTCGCCCGCACCCAGGTTGTACGCCTCCAGCCCGGAAATCCGCAGTTTTGGTTCGATGGTGGGCGGTATGCGCGGCGGATAAGGCGCAACAGCCTCGGCAATGGCGCGGATATGTTCGGGCGACGTGCCGCAGCAGCCACCGACGATGTTGAGCAGCCCCGATTGCGCCCACTCGCGGATGGCATCGGCCATCTGCGCCGGGGTTTCGTCATAACCGCCAAAAGCGTTGGGTAGCCCGGCGTTGGGGTGGGCAGACACCAGGCAGTCGGTTTTGACGGCGATTTCCGCGATGTGCTGGCGCAGTTCTTTCGCCCCCAGCGCGCAGTTGAAACCGAAAGAAAGCGGCTCTGTGTGCGCCAGGCTGTTCCAGAACGCTTCCACCGTTTGCCCCGAAAGGGTGCGGCCCGAGGCGTCGGTAATGGTGCCCGAGATCATCACCGGCCAGCTTTGCCCGGCATCGGCGAAATATTGCTTCACCGCAAATACCGCCGCTTTGGCATTGAGAGTATCGAACACCGTTTCGATCAGGATCAGGTCGGCCCCGCCTTTCACCAAACCATCGGTGGCCTCGTAATAGGTCGTCACCAGTTGATCGAAGGTGACGTTGCGAAAGCCGGGGTCGTTCACATCGGGCGAAATGGTGGCCGTGCGGCTGGTGGGCCCCAGTACCCCGGCGACGAAACGCGGCTTGTCGGGGGTTTTTGCTGTGAATTCATCGGCCACTTCGCGTGCCAGCTTTGCGCCCTCGAAATTGAGTTCGTACACCAGCGCCTCCATGCCGTAATCGGCCATGGAAATGCTGTTGGCGTTGAAGGTGCAGGTTTCCAGAATGTCTGCGCCTGCCGCCAGATATTGCGCGTGAATCTCGCGGATGATCTGCGGCTGGGTCAGCAGCAGCAGATCGTTGTTGCCCTTGAGGTCGCTGGGCCAATCGGCAAAACGCGTGCCGCGATAGTCGGCCTCTTGCAGTTGATGGCGCTGGATCATGGTGCCCATGGCCCCGTCGAGAATGAGGATGCGGCGGGCGGCAAGGCTGCGAAGGAGATCGGTGCGATGGGACATGATGCAGGCGGAAAAAGGAATCCAGCGAGTTTACCTGCTCCCGGTGGTCAACCTGACAGGTGCAGGTGATGAAGGATGCGTTGGGCCACGATTTGGGCACCGGAAACGTCAGCAGCGGGCGGCGGCGGCTGTTGCCAGAGATCGGCCAGGATGTTGCCGAGGCGTGGCGTGAACAGGTCGGCTTCGTCGAGGGCGGCGGCGCGGGTATGCCGGTGCAGCCAAGCGGTGAGCCAGGGCGTTTCCGGCCAACCGGGGCGGTCGAGGTAGAGCACCGGCAGGCCAAGACCTGCGGCTTCGGCAAAGCTGCCATACCCGACCTTGCAGACCAAGGCATCGCACGAGGCCAACAGATCGCGGAATGACAAGCCGGTGCGGGCGTAGCTGAGCAGATCGGCACGGGTCGGATCGGCCCAGGCATCGGGCACGATCCAGGTGATGCCGGGAAGCGGCAGCGGTGTTTGCCCGGCAGGGTAGGCCACGCCGCCAAAGCCGAACAACACACGCCGATGATGCGGGGAGGACACGCGGTCAAGCACCTCACGACGTGCCTGTCCGAGCAAGGCCAGCGGCGGCAGGTCTTCACACTGTGCGAGCCAGGGCATGGGCAAGGCGGGGGTGAGGCGCAAAAACGCCTGGCTGCTGCGATAGGCCACGGCGATTTCATCCAGCAGCGGCGTCAGCGCCTCGCTGAGCCCCAGACAGTCACGCGCGATGTCGAACCAGTTGAGGCAGCAGAAGGCGATGCCGGGCAGGTCGGCGGCGCGTGCTGCGGCCAGCGGCAGATAGCCGACATTGCTGAGCACGCCGGTTACCCCGCGCTGCTTCAGCCAGTGCGCTTCGTGCGCAATGCGTTGCGGCCAGTGTTGATGGAAAGCCGCCAGTGCCGCGCGACTCGCAGGCAGGTCGATGCGCAGGGCGTCGTGCATGAGCAAACCCACGTCGCAGGCCTCATGGCGATGGGCGAAGGTAAACCCCAGCGTTTGATCCAGCACATCGCGCGCCAGGCCCGACCAGATGATCCATTCCAGGTCGGGGTGACTGGCATTGAGTGCGTGCAAGATGGGTGCGGTCTGCGCCAGATGCCCAAACCCGTGATGACTGATGGCGCACAGCAGGCGCATTACGCGCCCTGTGCCAGCATGTCCTTGAGCAGCGGCAGCGAGACAGGGCGTTTGCGACTCAGGGAAAAAGCATCGAGACCATCGACCAGAGTCAGGAGATGCGGCAGGTCGCGGCGGCAATGGGTGAGCAGATGGCGGATGACGTCTTCGGGCAGATTGACCCCCAGCGCCTCGGCTCGTATCGCCAGCGCTTGCGCCTTGTCGGCATCGGCCAGCGGCAGCAGGCGAAACACCAGCCCCTGCGCCAGACGGGTGGCGAGGTCGGCACGCACGAGCAATTGGTTGGGGGGCAGGTTTCCGGCAACGATGAGGTGTCCGCCCTGCTCGCGCACGGCGTTGATGAGCGAGAACAGGCGGATCTGGTCATCGGCATTCAATTGCGCCACATCGTCCACCGCCAAGTGCCACACATCCGGTTCGGGCAGGGCACCGTGCGCGAAGTAGGGCGCGCGTGCGCGGGTCGCCCAGGCTTGCAGAAGATGGGATTTGCCCACGCCCGCCTCGCCCCAGAGATACACCACGCTTTCGCCGGAGGGCGAAGTGCTCAGTTGCGTGAGTGCCGCGAGGGCTTCCTGATTGGGACCGGGCAGAAAGTTGTGGAAATCGGGGAAGGCATCGGAACGAATGTCGAGAATGAGTTGTCGCATGGGCGAGATTTGACGACGGGCAAGGCAGCCTCGCAAGCCCTGCCAAGCTTGACAGCACTTCTGCACCGCCTCTAAAAGCGTTCTTCTCGTTCAACGTACACGCCGCCATGCCTGCCGCTGTTGCCATTCCTGCCGCACACCCCGTTACCGACGTTCCGCCTGTGGTGGAGGAACACTTCGCGCCCGGCGAACGCGAAGCGCTTGTTGCACGCATCAAACAGTTGCTGCGCGAGCAGGATGCTTTGCTGGTGGCCCACTATTACACCGCCGCCGATTTGCAGCGACTGGCCGAGGAAACCGGAGGCTGTGTCTCCGATTCGCTGGAAATGGCGCGTTTTGGACATGCCTCGAAGGCGAAGACACTGATCGTTGCCGGGGTGCGCTTCATGGGTGAGACCGCGAAGATTCTCAACCCCGAAAAACGCGTGCTCATGCCCGACCTGCGGGCGGAATGTTCCCTCGATCTTTCCTGTCCGGCAGACGACTTTGCGCAGTTTTGTGACGCGCATCCCGAACGCACCGTCGTGGTCTACGCCAACACCTCTGCCGAAGTGAAGGCCCGCGCCGACTGGGTGGTGACCTCCAGCATCGCCGTGCGCGTGGCGGCGCACCTGGCCGAACGCGGCGAAAAGCTGATCTGGGCACCGGATCGTTTTCTGGGCGATTACGTGCAGCGCACCACGGGTGCGGACATGCTGCTCTGGCAGGGCTCATGCGTGATCCACGAGCGTTTCCGCGCCGACGGTATTCGCGAGCTCAAGATGCAATATCCTGAAGCAGCGGTGCTGGTACACCCCGAGTCGCCCGCCAGCGTCATCGCGCTGGCCGATGTCGTTGGTTCGACCACCCAGCTCATCCGTGCGGCGGCCGAGTTGCCCAATCTGGTGTTCATCGTCGCTACCGACAACGGCATCTTTCACAAGATGCATGCCGCAGCCCCCGGCAAAACCCTGCTGGAAGCGCCCACCGGCGGTCGGGGGGGCACCTGCGTGTCGTGCGCACATTGCCCGTGGATGTCGATGAACGGTCTGCGCAACCTGTTGCAGGTGCTCGAAACCGGCGCGAACGAAATCCAGGTCGACCCGGCGGTCGGTGCGCGCGCCATTCACTCTATCAACCGCATGCTGGCTTTCGCCGGGCAAAGCGGCATCCACATCCGGGGTATGAGCAGTGAGTGAGATATCCCGGCGGACTTTTTTTGGGGGGGCGCTCGTTGCGCTGTTCACACCACGAGCCTTCGCCGGCCCGGTGCCGGAGAGCTTGAGCCAGGCCGATGCCGCCCAGGCGGTGCGCGATTTGTTGCAACGCAGTGCCAAGATGGCACTGGCACGGGCGGGTCGGGAGAATGGTTTCTGGCTGAACCCGCAGATCCGCATCGGGTTGCTCAAAAATCACCGCAAGGCTGACAAGGTGTTGCGCATGTTGGGGTATGGCCAGCAGGTGGATGCCTTTGTGCTGGGCATGAACCGTGCGGCCGAAATGGCGCTATCCAAAGCAGAGGGACTTATTCAGGAGCAGCTTGGCAAGTGGTCGGCTGGTGAGGCGCGAACGTTGCTGACGGGGCCGGGTAGTACGGCTTCGGCGGTGTTTTACAGGCAGGCCGAGGCTGCACTGGTCGCCTCGCTCAGACAAAAAGTGCGTGAAGTTGCGGACAAAAGCGGCCTGACTTCGGGCTACAGCAATCTGGCGGCCACGCTCATGCGCTTGGCGAACATTGCCAGCGATCAGGATATGGTCGAGGAATATGTCAGCCAGAAAGCGGCCGCAGGGTTTTTCGTGGAAATGGCCGAAGCCGAACGCACGCTGCGTCAGACTCCCGCGCAATGGGCACGAGGGTCGGCAGCCCGGGCACTGGGGATGCCGACCAAACCGGAGTCTTGACTGCACCGGCCTGCACGCTGCACAGCTTTTCAGTGTGCCGGGCGTTTCATGAAGTTCACCACCTTGGCCTCGCTGGGCGGCCCCTGACGCGCGCCGCTGGCGCAGGCAGTGCCCTCGGTTTCCATGACATAGCCTTGGGCTTCGTGCAGCAGGTTGATGACATCCACGAAAAAGCGTTCTTTGGCCATGGCCAGCGCGGTGCGTCCACCTTCATTGGCAGCAAGAAGATCGGCACCCGCATTCAACAACACCTCGCAGACCGCAGCCTCACCTCCGCCTGCAGCCAGCATGAGCGGTGTCAGCCCAAAGAAAATGCGGTGGTTGACGTCAGCCCCCGCTTTCGCCAAGACCTGTACAACCGGAGCGAAACCACAATCCAGCTCGTGGTTGTAGGCTGCCTTGAACAGGGGTGTCCAGCCTTGCGCGTCGGTGGCGTCAACCTGGGCACCGTGTGCGAGCAACGCCTCTACGACGGAAAGATGCCCCTGCCTGGCAGCGTGGTGTAAGGCCGTGCATCCTTCGTCATCGGTGGCGTAGATATCTACGCCCTGGGTCAGCAGATCAAGCACCTGTTGCAGATGACCTTCTTGCGCAGCCTGAAAAAGAGAGCGGTTCATGATGGACTCCGTAAATAATTGCCGACAATTCTACTCAACTATTGAGCGCTTTGGAAACGAGGCACGCTTCATGAAAAAACGGGGGGATGTCTGATTGATCTATTTCGCAGTTGTATTTGGCTGCGATTGCATTACAATGCGCGCCTCTTTGAGCGCCCGTAGCTCAGTTGGATAGAGTACCTGGCTACGAACCAGGGGGTCGTGGGTTCGAATCCTGCCGGGCGCGCCAGATAAAAATGGCTTGCAGCGTTGCAAGCCATTTTCTATTTCGCCCCTCGTTTTTGACCTCACCTCGTTTCACCGCACCTTCCCTCGCCGTTTCGGCAACGGGGCGTATCCGTCCGTGGGGTTCACCGATCCACACGCTCATCCGTGCGTGTTCTCTGCGCGTGAGGGCTGGCCACCGAATAGGCTGCCTTGCCATGTTTTTTTACCTGGTACATGGCTTCGTCGGCTGCTTTGAGCAGAAGCTCTGCATCGTCTCCATCATAGGGATAGAGCGCGATGCCGATGCTGGCGGAGAGGGTGCGTGTCTGCCTGCCCAACAAGAACGGTTGTGCCATTTTGGTGAGCATTTTTTCGGCGACCCGTGCCGAATCATCCAGGCTGTCGAGATTGCTGAGAATGGCCGTGAATTCGTCGCCGCCCAGTCGTGCCAGGGTGTCGGATTCACGGATACATCCGGCCAGCCGGGTTGCCGCCTGCTGCAACAGGTCGTCGCCGACCTTGTGCCCCAGTTCGTCGTTGATGGCCTTGAAACCATCCAGATCAATAAACAGCACCGCAAAGATACTTCTCTGACGATGCGCGTAAGCAAGTCCATGGCGAAGCCGATCCATGAACAGGGAACGGTTCGGGAGCCCCGTCAGAGGGTCATGATGGGCTTGGTGACGCATCATTTCTTCGACCAGCTTGGCTTCTGTGATGTCGACGAGCACGGCAACGTAATTCACCAGCCGTCCTTGCGGGTCACGTATGGCGGTGATGGTTTCACGCGATATGAAGGTTCCGCCGCTTTTGCGACGGTTCCAGATCTCCCCCTGCCAGCTTCCCTTCTCTGCGATGTTTTTCCACATCCCTTGATAAAACTCGGGGGGATGCTGGTTTGATTTCATGATGCGGGGGTTTTGTCCCACCTGCTCTTCTGCGGTATAGCCGTTCATCTGGCACAGGCCCGGATTCACAGAGACGATGGTGCCGTTCGGCTCGGTGATGAGGATGCCTTCGGTGATGTTCTGGTACACGTTGGCGGCCAGTTGCAACTGACGGTCTGCTTCCTGTTTTGCCAGAAGAATGGTGCGCTCACGGAACGCGCGTTCGATGACGGCAGGAAGCAATTGCAGATGTCCCCCCGCCAAATCTTTGATGAGATAGTCGTTTGCGCCTGCTTTCATGGCTTCGACGGCGACTCTTTCGTCGCCCGAGCCGGTCAGCATCACCACAGAGGGCAGAGCGGTTTCTTCGCTGTCATGCAAGCGCTGGATGAAATCCAGACCCGTGCCATCCGGCAGGTTGTAATCGAGCAGGATGACATCGGGGGTGTGCTCGCGCACGATGGCCAGCCCTGCTGCCAAGGTGGTTGCGGTCATGATTGCCCAGTCGGTATTTCGCAGGGCACGTTTGTGCGATATCTGGTCGTGTTCGCTGTCGTCAACCATCAGGATGCGGCGACTCATGGTTGAGCCTCCTCACCCTTGGGCAACACCGCCACCTCGAACCAGTATTCCTTCAGGCGCGTCATGGCCAGAACGAAGCCTTGCAGATCCACTGGTTTCTGGACGTAGCTGTTGGCCCCGTAGTCGTAACAGCGCTGGATGTCCTGCTCGGCACTGGAGGTGGTCAGAACGATGATGGGCAGCTTGTGCAGAACCGGGTCGAGTTTCAGTCTGCGCAAGACTTCCCGGCCATCTGTGCCCGGCAGGTTGAGGTCAAGCAGCACCAGACCGGGGGCGGGCGACTTACTTGGGTCGGCATACTCACCTCGGCGGTAGAGGTAGTCCAACGCCTGGTCGCCGTTGGTGCAGCGCTGCACCGGGTTGGCAAGCCCCGCTTTTTTGAAAGCGCGTGCCGTGGCAAAGAAATCGTCGTCACTGTCTTCGACGACCAGGATGGTTTGGGGGCGGGAGGCGGTCATGACGGGTTTCCATTCAAGGTGAAATAGAACGTGGTGCCCTCCCCGGGGGTTGATTCCAGCCAGATGCGGCCATGGTGACGTTCGATGATTTTTTTGACGATGCTCAGTCCTGCGCCCGTGCCGCCACCGTATTTGTCCTGCTCGTGCAGGCGTTTGAACAGGCGAAAAACGCTGTTGTGGTGCTGTGTTGCGATACCGATGCCGTTGTCCCGGACGAAGAAAACCGGTGGTGAGTGCAGCGGCGCGTGTTCGAGGCAACCGATTTCAACCCGTTTGACGAGTTTGTCGTTGTATTTGGCGGCATTGGTGATGAGGTTTTGCAATACCTCCCGAACCCGGATCGGGTTGCAGTGCACGGTGGGCAAAGCGGTGACACGGATGAGTTCCACACCCTTTTCTGCCATGAACGGTTGCAAATCTTCTGTGACATCCGCCAGAAGCTGTTCCATGGCCACTTTTTCCATCGGTAGTGCCGAGGAGCCCAGGCGGGAATAGGCCAGCAGGCGGTTGATCAGATCGGTCATGCGTTCCACCAGGCGTTGCATTCGCTCGATGTAGTGTTTGCCCTCTTCGTCGAGAAGCGCTTCGTAGTCTTCCTTGAGGAAACTGGCGTAATTGTGCAGGCCGCGTAACGGCTCTTTCAGGTCATGCGAGGCGATATAGGCGAACTCATCCAGCTCCTGGTTGCTGCGTTTGAGCGCTGCGGTGCGTTCGGCAACGCGCTGTTCCAAGCTGGCGTTGAGCAGGTGCATGGCTTCTTCAGATTGTTTGATGCGCTCGAGCGAGTGTTGTAACTGGTTGGCCAGTTGCCGCCGGGCCGCGATTTCATCGGTGAGCTTGCGTGTCTGCACGGTCACGCGGCGCTGATAAAAATGGATGACGAGCAAAATAGTGCTTGCCGAGATGACAAAAGCCAGTGTCGGGGTGATTTCAGAGGGATGAAAAGCCCAGTGAGGGGGCAGAAAGATGTAAGCACTGGTGATGGCCGACAAGGCGATGTACATCGCGCACGGGGCTAGGCCGCAGAGCAGGGCGACGACCGCCGTGCCGGGATAGAAAATCAGGAAAGCCAGCCCCGCCTCGATGGGAAGCACCAAAAAACGCAGGCCCACGGCCACGGCAAATACGCCCAAGGCAAGTGGGTAGCGTATCCAGGCAGATCCACCGTGCCCGTGTTGTATCTGGTAGTAGATCAAATTCGCTCCAACACTTCGTTGTCCCCGCACGCAGCCGAACCGGCATGAAACCGATTCGACTGCGCCCGGACATTACCTGTCTGTTTGAGATAGCGGGAGGTGAATTTGCGTCATGAGTCTGCTCAACGCCGCACTACGCCCACCAACGCCTGCCACTGGTGCACGCTCAACCCCAGACTGATGAGTGCCGTGCCGGCCCAGACCTGCGCAGTCACGGCCTCGCCGTTGAGTGCGTGCCCCAGCCAGAGCGCCAGCACCGGGGTGACCAGGGTGATGAGTGCGACCTTGCCGGTCTCCAGGTGTTTGATGACGTAGTAATACAGCGCGAACCCCAGTACCGAGCCGAATACCGCCAGATACAGGATGGCTGCCTCGGTGCGCGGCGACAGGTGTGCGGGCACGTGTCCGTCGGTGAGCCACCACACCAGCGTGAACAGCGGCAAGGCTACGGTGAGCGTTCCCGCCGTGGTGGCCAGCGGCGGACTGTCATCGCCGATGCGCTTGAGCCACACCAGGCTGGCTGAATAGATCAGTACCGCCATGAGCAAAGCTGCCATGCCTTCTAGCGCGTAGGCATCGCCGAGTTCGCCGCTGTTGCCGAAGATCACCGTCAGTCCGAAAAGCCCCAGCAGCATGCCCGCGAGTTTGTGGCGGGAGAGCGCCTCTTCTTCCAGCCAGAACAACGCCAGGATGCCCGTGACCAGCGGCGATAACCCGAACAGCACTGACACCAGCCCCGAGTGGATATGGCGCGCACCCCAGTAAGTCAAGGTCATCGCGCCAAACAAGCCCAGGCCACTGGCCAGATAGCTCATGCGTGCGCGCCGGTGCAAAGGCAGAGCAATGCGCCACAGCGCCAGGATCAGCGCGACCACGGCCAGGCCGATGAACATGCGCGAGGTGACGGCAAAGGCAAAGCCTGCACCATCGGTGCTCCACTTGATGGCCAGCGGTGTCGTGGACCAGATGAGGATGATGCCGAGATAAGCAGCGGGTACGGACATGATGTTTTCCTTGGGGTAGGCAGAAAAACAAAAAGGCCGCGAACCTTGTGGGTTGCGGCCTTTTTGGGGGGGAAGCGACAGTTACATGAATTCCCCCGAGGCCGCATGCACCACGACACGCCATTTCATGCACAGCGGCATGCGGTGGGCGCAGACGGGGGGAATGCGGGCGGCGAAAGAAATCATGTCCCGATTGTCGTGGCCGCCCCGAGGAGGCGTCAACCCTCACCCGCCTTTGCGCTTTTCTCCACCGCCTGCGCAGGCAAAGACGCCAACAGGCGGTTGACGCCGCTGACCAGCGCCTTGAGCGAGGCGGTGACGATGTTGGTGTCGATGCCTGCGCCGAAGCGTTCGCGGCCATTCGCACCATGCAGTTCCATGAGCGCGCAGGCCTGCGCTTCGCCTGCGGTGTCGCTGATGCCCAGGGCGCGTTCTTCAAAACTGCGCACCTGCACGTTCAGCCCCGCCTTCTGCAGTGCGTGGATGGCCGCATCGATCGGGCCGTTGCCTTCGCCCTTGAGCCATTGCACCTGCCCGCCGATTTCCAGCGCGAGGCGAATCCCCTGCGCGTGCCCCTGTTCAAACAGATGGTGTTCGACATAACGCACCGGTTGCACGTTTTCCAGATAGCTCTGGCGGAATAACGCCCACACCTCGGCGGCAGTCATTTCACCGCCGTGGGCATCGGTGTGACGCTGCACTTCCCCCGAAAACTCCACCTGCAAACGACGCGGCAAGACTAGCCCGTAGGCGCTTTCCAACAGATAGGCCACACCGCCTTTGCCAGACTGGCTGTTGACGCGAATGATCGAGGCATAACTGCGCCCGAGGTCTGCCGGATCGATCGGTAGATAAGGCACCTGCCAGACATCATCGGGGCGTTGCGCGGCCAGACCTTTGCGGATGGCATCCTGATGCGAGCCGGAAAAGGCGGTAAACACCAGATCGCCCACATAGGGGTGGCGCGGGTGAATCGGCAGCTGCGTGCAGGCCTCCACGGTATGTGCGGCGGTGTTGATGTCGCTGAAATCCAGCCCCGGCGCGATGCCCTGGCTGTAGAGATTCAAGGCCAGCGTCACCAGATCGACATTGCCGGTGCGTTCGCCATTGCCGAACAGGCAGCCTTCCACCCGCTCGGCCCCGGCCATCAAGCCGAGTTCCGCCGCTGCCACCGCCGTGCCCCGGTCGTTGTGTGGATGCAGACTGAGCACAAGGGTCTCGCGCCGATCCAGATGGCGGTGCATCCACTCGATCTGGTCGGCATAGACGTTGGGGGTGGCGGCCTCCACCGTGGCGG
>Ga0208371_1000311_pt1 | contig 12567 bp, 11 predicted proteins | sample SubbioCR12Aug_1A_FD_184827 | JGI IMG/M metagenome (GOLD analysis project Ga0208371, IMG submission 184827) | Serpentinite rock and fluid subsurface biosphere microbial communities from McLaughlin Reserve, California, USA - CR12Aug_1A (SPAdes) | ecosystem: Environmental > Terrestrial > Deep... | reverse complement strand
TCACTCCGTTCGGGAATCACAAAGAGATCACGGGTCAAAATACGAGCATCACCGGGCTTGCCGATCCGCCTGGGTCAGTTTTCCTGAGCAGACCCGGGTCAGTTCATTTTAGCGGCAAGGCACAGACTTGCGATTATTCCGAGTCTGGGCGTTTATGAGTCTATGATTCCGGTCCGCTACACTTACTCTGACTTCGGAACAAAAATAAACCCGATGCCTCGCTCATTTCTTAAATAATTCCACCCCGAGCTTTTATATCTAGCGCTGGAACGTATACGATGGATCGCAGCTTCCAGTCCTCTTTTCTGCTTATTGGAATCAAGACCGTCCCAGAAAATTCTTTTCAGCTCCTCCGTACCGCAGATTCGATTGGGTCTTTCAGAGAGATAAAGAAATAAATTTCGTTCAAGCGGAGCCAAATCCTCCAATATGTATTCAATGTCCTCACTGGCAGCTGAGCCAGATTGACGTATAATGTAGTCTTGAAATAGATGGGAAAAGATAAACCATTTACGCTTTGCTAAATCATCCCTGATAAGAGAATTGTTCCTTAAGGAGTTCAGAGCAGGAGCCTCGTTGCTCAGGTCTGGTTGTTCGCCTCTTGCTATTTTGATCAAGCATTTTCGGTCATCTGAATCCAAATTTTTCCAAAAGATTGCGAATAACTCCTCAATGCCTGGCGATGATCCTATTTTGCTTCTCAGAAACTTGTTCCAAGGTTCATCTGACAAGAGCTTGTCCAGGTTTCTTCCATTCTGTTCAATGCGCAGGTCAAAAACTGCGGCACACGAAAGAATCAAAAGATATGGATGCAGGCCAGCCAGTTCGATCAAAAATTGAACCTCAGAGTCTGTAAATGACTGTTTAGAATCAGCAATCGGCTTTGAAATGAGCTCCTTCGCTTCAGACTCTTCAAGAAAACTCAGCACGAGAGGCTGCATAATTGAAACCAGAGGGGAACGCTTAGCTCCAAGCCTTAAATCTAAAAAACTCTTCTGGGTTGCAGTAATTATGCACTGATGGGAACAGTAGTGCCGTATCAGTTTCTCCTCTTCTATAGTTAAAGATTTAAAGAAATTATCGAAATCATCCAAACAAACTACCAGTCTAGTGTTGTTAGCCTGGTATTGTTTAAAGAGATTATGTATGGCGTCAGGAGACGGATCTTTTTCATTAGGGTCAATATGTAGAGCAATAAACATTTTATCATATAGAAAGTATAAATTGCTTGGCTTGTCATCCAGCCTTTCTAGATTAATATATACAAACTTAATCTGATTACTCTTATAATCCATTAAGTATTCTGAAAATTCATTTGTTGTATTATCGCTACATAGATATTTAAGGAGACTAGTTTTACCTATACGAAAATTGCCCTTTATTGAAAATAAGTAAAAGTTGTTACGAGAACTAATGGCTTTCATTATTTTGCCAATAATTGCCTTGCGTCCATAAAATCTTTCCGAGCTAAAACCAATAAGTATTTCGCTAAATGGGTTTACGGTCAAGGTACTATTGGTCATAATTAAACCCTCACTACTTGAATGTTCGATTTACTTCTTGTAATCATGTAGCCAATGTTCAAAAAGAGGTACAGAAAAGGCATAGGACTTGTGCCCGAAAATGTCCGAATGGCTCTCAATTACTCGGTTATATTCCAAGTCCTTGAGTATTCTTATGAGTGTAGATTTTTCCAGTTCAAGCTTATTCTTACTTACTAACTCCTCAAGTGACTTTAGACTACATTTGGATTTGTTTGAGCGTAATATACTGGCAATAGATTTTATGATCATTTCTCCGGTATCTTCTCCACATTTAACCATGTAATCATAAAACAGGTAATCCCCACTTCCTAAGGCCCTAGAGATCGCCATCTCAAGAATATCATGGGTTACCGTGAAGTTCAGAGCCCTTAAAGGATAACAAGCGTACTCACTCATTAAATCTACTATGTACCATAGAATACCTTGAAGAAAGTATGGGTGGCAGGCAGTAACTCTAAGCAGTTCTTTAACAACACTCTCTTCATAAATCAATATCATCCCCATTGGGTTCCTAATTAGCTCTTCAGCGGCATCTCGTTTCAGGTAATCCAACTTTACGGGAAGGCTTTGACGAAAGAGGCGTGAGCCAGCTAGTGATTCAGGCGACTGGAGATCAGTGATGAATGTCTGCTGTAAACAGAAGACAAAGTTAATATGAGAGCTTTCTCTCTCCAGCAGAATAACAAGTTCCTGCAGAAGAATATGAGCTTCTCTCTCATCCCACCGTTTGTAAAGTTCACTGAATTCATCAATCAATATCAGTAACTTCCGTCCTTTGGTTATTCGATAGACATCATGCAGGTATGCGCAAAAGTTGTCGAGCGAATGCGCTTTAAGGGCCACCGGTTTTGTCCGACTGTTCTTGATCCCATAAAAGGAAGACACGGCCTTGTCTATTCTTGTAGAGACTCTGAGCCAGAATTGTGATGAACTATGCTCATGCAGACCAAGCATGTCTATGAAAACCGGAACAAAATTATGGTCGGACGCAACTTGTTTGTTCAGGTAAAGCAACATGGACGTTTTGCCAATTCGCGTCAACCCATACAGCACTACAGAGGAACATCCCGAAGCCAACGCTCTGATGATCTCATCGAGCTCTTTATCCCTCCCTTTAAATATTCTGCTGTCAAAAACCGGACCTCTATGATAGGGGTTTGCCCATGTCGAACACCTAGCCAAGATCTTTTTCTCCCCCCACGTTAGTTGATCAACGCGAAAGCTGTCAATGGTGCTGAATTGCAACTGTTTAAGCTTCAGGGAGAGGCTTTCAATAGGTGCATGATTGGGAGTTTTCACCACCAGATCTATCGTGGCGGTTTGGTCATGTGCAACCGTCGCCTTCAATTCATTTAGATAGAGATCGGTATCGTAAAGGTCATAGATCACTTGGAGGACGGATTCAAGCAAGCGGGGTTTATCAACCGCCTTAATGCTGATCTTGACATGCATTCCCAGTGTAGTGGAATCTAACCAACTTAACTGTATTGCATCCTCCCCGGTAGGGGCATGTGGCCATTGCTTCTTATAGACGACTAATCTCTCATGCTTGGTCCCTTTTTGGATCAAGCGCCCAACAATTTCAGATCCTGGCGTAACCCGATCACGCACTAGATACTCGGGGTGAATATTACATTGTGCGAATTGAACCTTTTGCTGTGGAACCGGGAGAGGCTGGCCGCTACTCAGTCTGACACTGCCGATTAATTGCGTTGCAATCAGGCGAGCGACAATCTTTTGAGGAGACAATCTGTAATCCGGGCGCTCGTCCACTACGCGCTCATAAAGATCTTGAAGACTCAAACAGTCATGACCCGCAGCGGTCTGTTCCAAGAAGGTATCGACCGTTTCAACCTGCACGGTTGGCAGATTATAGAGCTCACATTCCTGGTTTAGAATTTTGTCGATTACGTTCCGTCCCCTACAATGCGCATGATTACCGCGTCTCATTGAGCGTTCTATCAGCTTTTTCGCGTGCGTTGTTTTTACGATTTTCCGCCATTTATCGAAAGAGCTCTGATATTGAAGATCCACTTCAATTTCTATAAGATCACCATTCTGTAATTTTTGACTATGAGAAGCATGTACTCCATTTATCCAGATGGATTTACAATAATTTCCAAGATCGGAATGGATGCGGTATGCGAAATCAAGTGCCGTACTCCCAACAGGGAAATGGTATACTTCCCCTACAGGCGTAAATGCATAGACCTGACCATCTCTAGCGAGTTCGGTTTCCTCCCACCATGCATTCTTAATCTTGGTTGATGAAGGATCTAGATACTTGGCAGCGATCACACCATCTAGATTCACTCTTTCCATTACGTCAGTGTATATGCGAAATTCAATATGCATACTACTGTACTGAACATTGGTAATGAGAGAGCGATAACCGTTATATTTAGGCATAGCTATTAGGTCTCTAAGAGGTGGAGAGCCGGTTATTGTCCGTCTAGTCAGAGGAGGCCAAAGGGCATGAATTATACCAAGGCAGCGATAACATTCCTCTTCCTGGCTTACTATTACATTAATGCGATTCTGTCTTGCGATGTCCTTGACTGATCTGCCTTGACGATCAGCATCATATATATTGCCTGGAATGGTAAGGTGAGGTTCGATCCTGGCATATATGTTAGAAGATTGGAGTGCCTCTATTAGTTGTTTACTGATAAAGGCATAGTCATACTGTTTGTCATTTATGTGATCTTCTCTTAGCTTATGTATTTGTTTATCTCTTACTGTAATATGGCAATTTCTTCGTATTGTCTGCAGTAAATCACGACGTATTCGCCAGCAACCCAATAGTTCCAGGAAAGGTAAGAAAAGAGTCTCACTCTCTTCGCGCAATAGGCCAGTCTGCTTGCCATTGAGGAGATGTACATCCCCCATTTTTGCAAGGTGATCGGCAAGACACAATAATGCAACATCTAGTTTTGTATAGGCCATCATAAAGAGATCACGTAGTTTGTCCCTCAAATATGCTTTTCTGAGCTCATTCTGTTTGATCGAAGGCTGAAGGAACCTCGTTAGATCATCAACCGCAGTCATTCCTTCGCGATGCGCCCCTGGCATTATCTTCGTGGAGTAACCTGGGGGCTGTGATCGGCATGATATGAAGGTCCATACTGACTCGTCAGGAATTCTCCATGCTGAAAGAAGACTCAGAACGCGGGAGACGTATCGGAAATCCCTTTCAAAGTCCTCCTGGTCTGAGCTCTCCAATCTGTCTAAGCCCTCCAAAGTATTGAACGCAGCGCGGATCGTGCTCTCTTTTATGCCTGGATATTCCGTGGAAACAAAACGTTGGTATTCAGTTGGCTGTCTTTTCATGCGACTCCTTGTCGTTGAGGGCCATCACGCGCGTGTCAAAGCCAGACTATTAGCATACCAGAAAACCCTGAAAACTTCACGACAATATTTTTTGAGAAGCACACGCGAAAACACTCTTGACACACACTCGTAAACACACTAGAATAAATCACTATAGGCACACATATCATTAAAAAGAAGGGGGGGAAGCGCATGATTCACACACCTCGGATTGCTCCAAGCACTACAGCCCGTGGCCCCCCGTTGCCATCGGGCGTGAATCTCCTCTTGGCCGAACAGAAGACGTCATCGGATGCACTGACCTGTATATGGGAGGAATAGAAAATGGCACGCTTGGCTACCATCATTACGATCGTCCTCATGCTTTGCCTCGGGCTGACCTCTCAGAGCGTCTTTGCCTTGGGCGGACAAGCCACAATCGAGAGTAAGAACGATAAACTCGTGAATTCGGGCAAGATCGGTGCCGTGCAAACCACGTCAAATGGTACCGCCATTCAGTACGTTGGGCAGCGTGTTCGCGCTCCTCAGGCGAACGGTAGTGTGACCTTTAAGTCTTCCGGAAACACCTACAAGAATGATGGCTGGATCGTGGGGGTCCAGACGACATTGGGCGGGAAGGCAACGCAGGTCGTGGGGCAGGAGATCTACTAGAAAAACAGCAACTGCTAGAGCCGAAGGCGCTCAAGGCATCCTGAGCCTGCGCGCCTTTGGCAATGCAGCCTAGAACTTAGGCAGACAAGGGGGGACGATGATGGGCATGAAAAAGCTTTTTTTCGTCATTGTTGCTGCCCAGCTCCTTGGCGGCTGTGTCAGGGCTCCGATTTTCCACGAAAAGATGATGCCGCCAGTTGCAAAGGTTTCGGTATATGCATTGGGGATCTCTCCCGCCACCAAATGGCTGGACTGCTTGTCCGCCCAGCTTTCATTGGAGAGGAGTGCTTCGATAAAGGTAATCGTTGGCACCATCCCCAATGTGCTTGGCTTACAGGTAGCCGGGATTAGCCTGCCGTCTACTCTGAATCCCAATGTCGAACATTCCTTCAGCAGGATAACCTCCGTGTATCGGGTTTTCCACAGCAAGGACCTTGAGGGCGCACCAGGGCTCTCCCAGCTGGTGCCGCACCTTGGCGGTGCACAAGAACGCCTCGCAAGGGATCTTATTGCCGCTGACGTGATTAATCCGCAATACCTGATCGCAGGCGAGCTAATGTCTGCCCAGGAGATCAAGTCTGGCAACGCTATGGCCGAGGCATATGGCGCTGGGCTCAGCGGTGAGGTTAGAGCTTATGACATAACAGCTAAGCTCCAGGCGGTTAACGCAACCACCAGGGAGATAGCAACGGACACAGCCCTGACCATTCGGTTCTATACCGCCAGCCAAGGCGGAAGTGTATTTAGGCTTAACAGCAGCGAGCTTATACAAGGCCAGTTGACATTTACTCGGGGCACATCTGCTAGCCATGCATTGCAGTATCTCAGCGACGTCTTAGTTGCTGCCACAGTAAGGGACTTGTCTTCGGCAGTCCTCCAGAAGAGCTTTTCGATCTGCAATGAAGAAAACGATGAGATAGGAGTGACTCGGGTTGGTGTTAAGACAAAAACAAATGTCACAATGCCAGTTAAACTCAAGATAACTAAGTCAGGAAGCGAAATATGCATAACAGGCGAAGGAGCGTCTGCAGGGGTAAGCCCTAATGAAAGCGTATCGCTTCTGATCCGCCAATTCGCATCTGGGCTTGCCCTGAACATACCGAACTCTTCTCCTGTCTTACGGTCCAAAGTTAGAGCTTATCAATTGTTGAATGGGGCGCTCTGTTTACCGAGGAGCATTTTAGCTGTTGATTCGAAAAACATTGAGGTGGAGGTTTTCAATGAGAACGGTGAAAGGCTTGGGATTGTGGCTGATGGCTTGTAGTGTTGCCGGCTTTTCGCTTGCCTCGCCATTGCTGGCTGCAGAAGTGGTTCACCATGTTCCGGGTATGATCGGGCAGACGGTTGTCAATACGCCTGTCGTTGCGCAGGCTCCGGCTGGCACCACCGTCGTCTTCGGAAACACGTTTCTGAATACTTCCAGCATCTTTGGCTTCGGGCGCGAGAGTGCGAGCATGGTGACAATCCGCCCCCCGGCGATGAAGGGCCGGATTATCTACCGCAGCAACCGGGTATTCAACATGGGCAGCATCATCCACAAAGGAGGAGATGGTGCCGCCGGCATGGTCACTCTTGAGACGAAGCCGGGGCAGACTGCTATCGAGGAGGTGATCAACAACCGGTCTCTGAATGCAGGCCGGATCATGGGCCTTAAGTAACATGCGACTACTATCAGCAAAAGGAGGATGCATCATGAAGTCGAGAATTTTCGCACTCATGGCATGGGCAATCTTTGCGAGCTTTGGCTGCACAACCTTGAATGGTGTCGTCTCTGGTGACACCAACCCGATCAATGGAGAGCCGCTCAGCTACTATACCCCCCGCAATGGCTCTTACAGTGGAAATTCCAGCTATAGCAGTGGCTTTCAGGGCAGCCAGAAGAGCCGCGTGCAGGCTGTTGCGGAAGGGGCAGTTGAGGATATTAAGCTTGCCTACCGTGAGGACTTTAGCCGATACTACCAGAACTCGAGCTTCGATGCTCAGTATGTACCCAGTGCAGGAGGTGGTGCTAAAATCGTCGTGGAGTGGACTAGCTCTGCGGTTATGTTCCCGCTTGGGGAGTATGATGTCCTCAATCCATCGGTCCAGAGCTATAACAAAAGAGAGATCGCTGGATTCCAAGAGATGGTTGGGCGCGAGGTGCAAAAACTTGCTGCCCGCCTGAGGAGCGAAGGGCTGGAAGCTCAGTACCGCATTGTGGCTGCCTATTGGGGGATGGCCGACAGGATACCTGTCCGGCGGCCTCTCGTCTACAAAGGAGAATGGGGGGCCATTAAGATGCCGTCTGAGAGAACAACGCTCAATGGCGCCGCCCGTGAATTCAAGATCATGCCAGGTGAAAGGATCGGGAATGAGGAGTTGGCTGCCCTGCGCTGCTTTTCGCTTAAGCAGTGGCTGCACGTCACCGTCTCCAAGTATCATCAGGACATTGATGATAAATTTGTGGTTGAGACTGTAGCCAAAAGCGGCCGTGATTACCGCGTGGCGAAGATCGTCATCACCATTGCTGGCAAATAACGTAAGGCTATTTTAAGGGAAGCAGATGAAGCCATATCGTGCGGTCCAAGGACTTTTCTTTCTTCTGCCCATTCTGCTTCTGGCTGCAGGCTGCGCAGCCCCGCAGAGTTCAGCAGCGACTAAACCCAATGCGATCACGAAGCCGACAGAAAGCGCTGCCGCTAAGCCCCAGCTTGGCGGCAGCTCGTTCTTCATTTCCGCTTCCACCCTAGAGAACAAGACTCTATCGACGCGCATTGGGATGGCAACTGCCATTTTTTCAAGGGGGGATCAGTGCATTTTGCTGACCAGCAAGCACGTAGTGAAAGGCGCAAACGTCAGGGTGAGGCCATGGTCATGCATCTCCTGCTTGCCTACGGGGGGCTCATGCCAGGAAGAAAGTTTTGCGGCTCAGGTCGTCGCCGAGGGCGCCGATGACGTTGATGCTGCCCTGCTGAGGATTGAAAAGCCAGGCGGTTGCAGTGTGAGCACAGTCTTTGAGGCCGAGCAAGAACCAGGAACTTCAATCCTATTGCTCGGACAGCCCTTGGAAAAATCAGGTGCCATTACCCGTGGGATCATATCCGGGTATTGGCAAGTGAAGGACCAAGGACTTTTGATGGTCAGTGATGCCTTTGAACTCCCGGGATATTCCGGTGGCGGAGTTTTCGATGAGCATCACCCCGATCATCTGATTGGCGTCATAACAGGAAGGACAAAAGACCAAGGCTTCTCATATATTGTTCCGATCTCTCGCATTTTGCCCCTTCTAAAGAAGCTCCCCCAACTTGTTAAATAGGATGGGTGCGGCTTCTTTTAGGGGGTGTAAGCCCAAACCGCCGAGATTTCCGCGCATGACTCTTATTCTCCGATTCCCCCCTATTTCATAACCAATCCGGCCATGACCGTATCCAAATCGATAATCCAACCGCCGCTGCGGATGAAATGTCTCTTGACGTCCGAGAAGGAGCAAGATTGGCCAAGGTAGGGATTGTAAGCCCAACCACGAAAATTCCGCAAGCCTGGACCAGCGAGCATTTGAGCAGAAAATTACGGTCTTGAGGTAGCCCACGGTCCCATAACCGTAGTTTTCTGTTGGATTCTCCCCTTGTGATCGAGCAAATTAATCGTCTTCGTTCTCTCCTTCTTCAACCTCATCCTCATCCGGCGTCAGAACCGTTAAATCCGACAGAGTGTCCCGGATTGTTTCCAGGTCCTCCATGGCTTCGAAAATCTCATCCTCAATTTCAAGTGCCAGATCGAAAACGCCGCGGTCTGTACTACGTCGATACCCGGAATTAAAAAGGTCCATGGCTCTTTGGTGCAGGTCAAGCAACTTGTCACGAATTTCCGGTGGACGTGGGATACCAACGGCGAACCCGGCGTTGTGATAGTCATGGTTGGAGAGCATGCAAAACCGGGGGAGGCTACGCGGCGACTTTGAGTTTCTCATCACCCTTCCCCCGAAAACCGGGATGCCAATCGCGAAACGTTTGTTCTAATTCCCCGTTGAGTACCCGCGTCCGCATTTGCAAAAGTAAATGGGCTCCCTTCGGACTCCACTGCATTTGTTGCCGCTTTGTAAAGCGCTTGGCGACAACATAGTTGACCGTGGATTCGACAAAGCCTGTGCTGATTCTGTCTCCCTGGCGATAGCGTTCGCCGTAATTGGGGATGAATGCTTGATTGTTGGCAATGTACGTCTGAAATTCTTCGACTGCTCTCAACAACTTGTGAGTTGTAGAGTCCCTGCTTTCCTCATCTGCGCCGTCCAGGTCCATCTCTAGGGTCTCCAGGTGCTGAAGTGCTTCATAGGTGTTCCCGTGCCAGAGATACCATTTGATGCTTTCGAGCACTTTCAATGCGGGCTCTCTTAGTTCGCACTTTTCATCACCCTCGCCGACCGTCATCGGCAGGCCCTTGGCGATCTGATGGAGCACGGTCAAACGCATCGTGACGTGGAACCAATCAAGCAGGTGTTCGGCTTCCGGGTTAAGATAGAGCTGCAGGTTGCGTACGGTGTCACCGCCATCGGAGAGAAAGACAATTTGCTGATTGAGTTGCATGCCCTGGCCCTTGAGCACCTCGAAGATACGTCGCTTGGGTTTATCGTCATAGGATTGTACAAGCCCAAAGCATTTGCCGGCGCCTTCCTCCGGAATTGATTTCCCCACGATCACTTCAAAGTGAGTTTTCTTGTTATCCCACTGTCTAACGTAACCACCATCGATCCCTACGGTGAGGGGAGCCGGTGGTCGCGGCAACGCGGCCCAATCCCGCGGGCATCCGTCGATATAGGAAAACTGCTCTACGCCAAGCCCGGTCTCGACTCGCTCGGCAACGCGCTGCAGATGATTGCGCACACTGGTGGCTCGAAAGTGAGCATCGGTGGGCAATACGTCTTCGAGCATCTGTGCGGCAAGGTCAAAAGAAACCAATGACGCCCATTTCGTTTCCAGATACAGTCGCTCCGGCGAACAGTGCTCTGTGAGGAGATTGGCGAGAGGACTGAACGTACGGGTCTCGTGGGTCTGGCAGTCGCACTGGAGCCAGCGCGGACTAGCAAATTCCAGGTTCCCAAACAGCGTGCGGAATACCAGGGGATGTTGGTCCTTATGCCGAAAGGCCTTACCGCATTGAGGGCACTTCTTCCGAGCTGCCAGGTAAGCCGCAATTTGCTGCTCAACCACCTGTTTTTGCAGAGTGGCAAGCAACGCCTTAGCTTCAACCAAAGCTATACCGATGTTTTCGAGCCCTTCGGTTTCCCGTTCCAGGCAGGCCAGTTCATGGATCTCTTCACCAGTTTCACACTGGGTGATCAATTGAATTCTAAATTTCATGACCCCCTCCCTTCAAAAGGAAAACAGCCAATCGCGGTCGCCCTTCGCGTATTGCCGTAGGCGGGAATTGACTTCGCGGCGAGAGAAGTCATCCGGGTCAACCGGTCGATCCTCTTGGTACCATTCGTCATCCGGATCGTCATCGTCGTCGAAGTCGTCATTTGCCCCTTTGTCGCCAAACAGTGCCCGGTACTTGAGATCTTGCCGCATCTGCATATAAGCCAGCGCACCACCACAGTCTTCCGGCGGTACCGCGTTTTTCCCGTCTATACATACCGGGTAACTCTTTCGCTTCGGATCGAGCGGCAGACGCTTTTCAATACGAACATCATGCAGCCAGGCATCGCCGAAGTCATATTCGTAGAGAAAGCGTTCACGTGTCCGAAAGCCAAAGGTGGAAAGAAGCACCCGTTCAGGGTTGTCGTCGAAACTGATCCCGCCATCATGATAAACGCCATAGTCCTGGCCATGGATGTGGAACCGATTCAGGTGGATATCACTCCAGCCCATCGCGATCTGAACCGTGTAGTGGAGATCGGCAATCGTGCTGTCGCTACGGACAAGCAGTCTCCGCCAAACCATGGGACTAATCCCCTGGAGCGATACCTTCAGTTGATAAACATGGGCTTGATCGTCTGGCATAACCCCTCGCTTTCGACATCTATTTCGTGCAGTCGATTATAATCCAGGTGGGTCAATCTTATGAGTGCAGAAAGCACACAAAAGTGAGATTGCCGGCGTCGGAAGAAGAAGATTCTTTGCCTACATCGGGGAAAAGCGAGAGGAGTCGAGCAAACTTGAAATTTCATGATTGTTTTGGAAACGCAGAGAATCACCGGCTCTCAGAAGTGCCTCCCCCGGTTTTGCATGCTCTCCAGGGAGGCGCGCAAAGGGTGATTATCAAGGGCAACACGCGGACGGACGGCGGCGAGCTGGCCGATTATTTGTTGAGTGAAGGCCAGTTCGAAAAGAACCGGGAAAAGAACGAGCGCATCGAGGTATGGGAGGCGCTCGGCATTGAGCAGGGCGACAAGCTGCAAGACATTCTTGCCGATTTCCAACACAGCGCGGCGGGCACACAGTGCGAAAAGCCGCTTTTTCATGTGCAGTTCCGGGCGGCGGATGGCGAGCGCCTTACCCGGGAGCAATGGCTTGAGAGCGTGAACCGGCTTGAAGAACGGCTTGAGCTTACGGGGCATGAACGCGTGATCGTGGCGCACACGCTCGACGGCCAAGATCATGTGCACGTGGCTTGGAACCGGATCGACCTCGATCAGCAGAAGGCGGCCGAGCTCCACTATTACAAGCACAAGTGCACCGACGTTGCGCGCGAGCTGGAGCGGGAGTTTGGTTTGCGCGAACTCTCGGACGACCGCAAGCGCGGCAAGCTCTCCCGCGATGAGGAGCAACAGGCGCAGCGCCACGGCAAGGACCCCCAGGCGATCAAGACGGCCATCCGCGAATGCTGGCAGCAATCCGACAACGGGCAGGCCTTCACGGCGGCGCTTGACGAACGCGGGTACATGCTGGCCCGGGGAGATCGGCGCGACTTCGTTATTCTCGACACCGAAGGCGAGGTTTACAGCGTGGCGCGCGTGACCGGCAGCAAGGCCGCCCAAGTCCGTGCGAAGCTGGATGACCTCGACCGCGAGCAGTTGCCGGCCGTGGCGGAAGCCAAGGAGATGCAGCACGACCGCGCCCACGGC
>Ga0208371_1000310_pt1 | contig 12625 bp, 14 predicted proteins | sample SubbioCR12Aug_1A_FD_184827 | JGI IMG/M metagenome (GOLD analysis project Ga0208371, IMG submission 184827) | Serpentinite rock and fluid subsurface biosphere microbial communities from McLaughlin Reserve, California, USA - CR12Aug_1A (SPAdes) | ecosystem: Environmental > Terrestrial > Deep... | reverse complement strand
CTCCGGGACACTGGTAGACCTGGACATCTTCCTACCGTCAACTACCCTGCGCGTCATCAGCGCAGTCGGCTCGGTGATACGCTCCACGGAGATCCTGCTCAACCTTGAGCCAAACCCCTCCTATGTCACCGCCATGGAATTCGCCCATCTCTCCACCAGGGATCGAGAACACATCATCTCCTACCTCTTCAACGAGCAGCGAAACAGCCTGCGAACTCAGAACGAGATTTGACCGGAACCGTTTCGAAATGTGCGTGGGAAAACAGCTGGAGAACAACCGTGGCGAGAAAGCCACGCGGGATGTATGACGCGGGGAAATGCAGTTCGCGGAAAATCCTACGGCTCACCCAGTTCACTTACCCCTGACAACATGACGATATCGACGCGGCGGTTCTTTGCACGCCCATCAGCCGTGCTGTTCTCGGCAACCGGGCGATATTCCCCGTAGCCGGCTGCCGACATCCTGTCCGGATCGTATTCGTAGGTTTCAATCAGGTCGTGAACAATGTTGGTGGCGCGCGCCGTGGACAGCTCCCAATTGGAATGAAACTGGCCGGAATGGATCGGGACGTTGTCCGTATGACCTTCGACCCTGAATGGATTTGAATACTGGCGGAGGGATTCGGCGATCATGGAGAGGAGTTCGTCTGAACCCTTTTTCACCGTTGCACTGCCGGAATCGAAAAACCCTGCCTCCTTGAGGCTCACCACTAGCCCACGACGGTTGATGCTGAGGCTGACCTTGTCCTGGGCGCCACTCTTCAGCAGATAAGCCTCTATTGATGCCTTGATCGCCAGGAAATCCTTTTCCTCAGCATGGGAACGCCGTGACTTGACCTGTTTCTTGGAAGGGACCGGAGCGACCTGTGGTCTGAGATTCGGGATGATGCTGATGTTTCCGGCGTCGATCACCGCGGGCTTGCCCCCCATGGAGGTGGTGCTGTAACCGAACGATTCGCGCAACGACTGCATGACCTCTTCGACCTTTTTCTTGTCGGTCTGGGACATGGCATACAGGGTCGTAAACACCGCGAAGAGCAGCGTGATGAAGTCGGCATAGGAAACCAGCCATCGTTCGTGGTTCGGCTCTTTTTCGTGCTTCTTCTTGCGTGCCATTACTCCCCGCTATTTCTTCTCCGGGCCGTGGTCCGGGATGAATGCCCGCAATTTCTGTTCGATAAAGTGGGGATTCTCGCCATTCTGTATGGAGATGAGACCTTCGATGATCATCTGGCGTCGCAGCAGTTCATCCTTGATCCGGTGCTTGAGCTTGGTGCCGAAGGGGATACAGACAAGGTTTGCCGTCATAAGGCCGTAGATCGTGGCAACGAAAGCCACGGCGATCCCTGCACCGAGCTTGGAGGTATCGGACAGGTTGCTCATGACATGGATCAATCCGAGAACCGCACCGATGATCCCGATGGTCGGAGCATATCCACCAGCGGCTTCAAAGAACTCCGCACTGACCTTTTCATGTTCCTCGTAGGATTCTATCTCAATCTCCAGAGCTTCCCGAAGTTTCTGGGGGTCGATGCCGTCAACAACCAGCGATATCCCTTTCTTCGTAAAGGGGTCCTTGATGGTCTGCGCCTCCTGCTCCAGAGAGATGAGGCCATTCCGTCGAGCCTTTGCAGCATAGCCGATCATATCCTTGATAATGTTCTCATGCTTCTCCTTGGGCATGAAAAACGCTTTTGGCGCATCCTTGAAGGCCTTGATGACTGCAGGCAACGGAAAGCTGACAAATGCCGCGCCAAACGTACCGCCCAAGACGATCAAGGCGGCAGTCGGCTGAATGAGAGCCTTCATGTGCAGTCCTTCGAGCGCAGCCCCACCCACGATGGCTCCGAACCCAAGAACCAGACCAATTATCGTTGCTAAATCCATATACCCTCGGTAACTTGCGGAAAATGGGTTGCTGGTTACTGCCTTTCAAGCTTGCAATAGGGGCGGAATTTTTCCGCATTGCGTCGCTGAAGATATTTCTTGAATTCCGATGGTGCAGCACGGTGAAGGATTCTTGCCTGGTGAAGCACGATCCTCTCGATAATGACTCTGGCAGGTTCCAGAACCAGATAACGGTTGCCGTTGGAGAGGGTAATGTGCGTATCAGGGGACTCCTCCACTACCTCAATCATCGCCGGATTGAGGTACATCTCGCTTCCGTCAAGTCTTGTCAGCCTGATCATTGTCCCCTCTCGTCGTTCCGCATCTAAGATTAATTTCGGCTAAATCATGGCAATTCTTAAGTCTTCTTCTGGTTTATACGGCCCGAGACACATATTCCGCGCACGATATGAAAGGAACTTTCGCGGACGGCCATCCCGTCAGACTTAACTCACTCCTGTATCAATCTATTTGAGATAATCGAGCAGTGAAAGTTGACTGATTTTGGCGGTCGCCGACAGAGCAGCTTCGAAAGCGATCTGCTGCTGCGTGAGTTCCGTAGCTGCCTTTGCATAATCCACGTTCTGGCGTTCCGAGATGATCGATTTCGCTGTATTCTGGTCGCGTTTAACCATTTTCTCGGTACTCTGGAGACGAGTCATCCTGCCGGCAACATCGCTCCGCGCATTGGATACCTGCTGAGAACCTTTGTCCAGATTTGCGGCATTCAACTGGATGGCAGGGACGTTATTGCTCTCGATGGCTGCGATGAGTCCGTCCAGAGCAGCAAAAATGTCCACCGCCCCATAAGTACCGGTACCGCTGAAAAGCTCGCTGCCGGAGACGTTTATACCTATCTTCGACGAACGCGAAACCTCTACCTGGATCTGGTCGTCGGTTCCACGAAAATTCCCGCCGAAAAGGAGATTGGCACCTGTCTTGGTGATGGTTGCCGGCGAATCAAGGGTAATGGTCCCAGAAGCCGGGATCGCGGCAATCTTCGTCCCTGTCGGGATGCCTTCTCCGCTGACCGGCATCCCCACCGATAGAGTGCTGGTATCAAGGCCGGTGGTAATGCTGGTTGTCCCGTTGAGATCACCCGTAAGCGCGCTCCCTGCAAAGGGGGCCGCATTAAAGGGAGGGCCGAAGGTGAGCCAGACCCCACTGGACGATGCAGTGGCACTGTTATTCAATGTGATGGCATTTCCCGGTCCGATGCTGTTGATAACCGTATTTGCCGGGATTCCGCTCCCGCTTACCTCCATGCCGACGGTGAGGTTCGTTACGTCGATATTGGTTATGGCAGCGGTTCCGTTGGTATCACCGGCAACTGCCAGGGTGCTGTTTTTGTATCCACCGAATATATACTGGTCGCCAAGTTGGATATTGGCCATGTCCAGCAGTTGCTTCCGCATCTCCTTCAACTGCGAAACGCTGTTGGCGCGTATCACCGTATCAGTAGTGCCGCTGGAGATGGTGGAAGCTACCCCCTTGATGCTGTTGAGCACGTCACTGGCTCCCTGCAGGGCTGTTTCGGTGAAATTGAGCCAGAGGTTGGCCTTCGTAATGTTGCTCAGGTACTGATCCCCTTCCTTGACCTTATTCTGCAGGTCCAGGATCTGCCGTGTGGTGATGGGATCATCGCTGGGGCGGAGGATATTCAGACCCGCGCTGATCTGCTCATTGAGCCGATCGAGTCGGGCACGGCCTTCCTGGATGTTGTACAGAGCATTCTCTGCCGTCATCATCGGTGTAACGCGCATGATTTTCTCCTATCTAACCATGTCGAGAACAATATCCAGCATTTCTGTGGCAGTGTTCAAGACCTTGGAACATCCCTGAAAGGCTCGCTGATATTTGATGAGATTGGTCAATTCCTCGTCCAAGGAAACACCGGAATTGGACTCGCGCAGGTTATCCAACTGCCTGAGAAACGCCTCCCCCTGCGAGACCTCATTCTTGACGCTCTGCAGATCCACCCCAACGGTGCTGGTGAACGAATTATAGAATCCCCCCAGCGATGTGGAGCCACTGGAAAAGGTGAGGGATGTTTCCCATATCTGTGCGATGGACAGGGCGTTTTCATTGTTGCCTGCCCCTCCGCCGGAGCTGGCAGGATCGGTGGAGGAAGCGGCAAGATCGTTCAGATCGGTAATGGCGACCGCAAGAGTGGAGCTGTTGACGCCGGAAAAGTTGTAATTGGCATTGGTATTTGCCGAGGTTGTTGCTGCAGAAAGGGTGATCGAATTGGCAGCCGAAGGGGGCGATGAATTCGGGGTCCCTGTTATCAGCGTCCCGGCAGGGATTCCCGGACCGGAAACGGTCATGCCGACCGACAGGCCGGTTGTATCGATATTGCTGATGACGTTGCTGCTCCCGCTGGTCGTTCCGGTCACTGTGGTAGAACTCATGGCGAAGAGATCGGTGCCGGTGGACCCGTTCAGGCCATACCCTGCCCGGTGAAGGGTATTGACCTCTCTGGCAACGGCATTGGCCAATTCGTTCAGTTTGTCCAGATAGCCGGGAATGACGGAGTCCCTCACCTCCAGGATCCCGCCGATCTTCCCCAGAGAATTGTTCGACCCCCCCACGGTGGCAGTGATGTTAGTCCCGGTTCCCGAATCCGACGACGGCGGTGGATTGCCCAACGGTGTGATCATGATTGCAGAAGTCGCGGCAGACGAAGGATAGACGGTCCGATAGAGATAGCCGGTAACCAGTTCTTCTCCTCCGGGCAGAGAAACGGAGACGGTCCCATCCTGTTCCTCATAGTAACTGACCCCGACATCTTCAGACAGTTGCCTGATGAGCAGATCCCGCTGGTCGCGCAATTCATTGGCATTGGCCCCCGACTGTTCGGCCTGCACGATCTGGCTGTTGAGTGAGGCGATATTCTTGGCTTTTGCGCTGATGTCGGCAGTGATGCCGGTCAGCATGTCATTGACGGATTTTTGCGTATCGGTAAGCCCGGTGCTGACCTGCTGGAAATTGTCCACCAGGATCTGGGCACGGGTCAACACTGCCTGCCGTTCGGGAATCCCCTGGGGGTTCACGGAGAGATCCTGCCAGGCATTGAAAAACTGCTGCATGGCATCGTTCAGGCCGTCGGACGTCAGTTCGTTGAAGAGAGGTTCGAGCTGCTGGAGCGCTGTCTGCCGGGAAAGGCTCTGGTTGTAGGTGCTGGTGTTGTTCACCAGTTGGAGTTGCAGCAGGCCGTCATAGGAACGTTGCACCGCCGCAAGTTTCACACCCGATCCCAGGGGGAAGCCATTTGCCGAGGTCGTGGGTCCTGTCTCCAGAATGGTGCGCTGACGCGAATAGCCGTCCGTATTGACATTGGCAATATTTTCACTGGTCACTTCGATGGCTAGCCGGTTCACATTTATCCCGGTAGCCGCTATGTTCATGATATTTTCAATCCCCATTTAAATCTCCTTGCAGACCAGTCTGACATCATTCCTGCTGCTCACCATGCTTCCGGCATTGCCATAGGTGGAACGACGCGTAAAGAGGGCATTCAGGAATTCCACCGACTCCTGGACATGCTGCAAGGAATCTTCGAGGAGGCTCCGGTTGAATGTGATGACGCGCTGCAGCGCCTCTCCAAGCTCGAGGATCCGCAACTGCAATCCCTTGAACCGCTCCCGCAGGGGAGAAGCGATCTTGGGCATGAGCGGAGAAAGACTCTCGGCCTGCGGCACCTGCAGTTCCTCCGCAGACCTCCTGAGCAGAAGCCTGCAGGCTGCATTGGTCCGCTCCATGGAGAAAAGGAGTTCACGCTTTCGCTGATCCAGTTGTTCCAGGTTCGCAACATCAACATCAATGATGCTCCGCTGCTCAGCTTCAAGAATCGTCAATAACTCTTCCATGGCTGCCCGCTTTGCGGTCAGAGCCTCTATGAATTCCGGCAGACAACTGGCCATATCTTGCTCCCTCCTCCGTTTCGGGTCATCGCGAACCCGATGTATCTTCTTTGTGCAACTTCGCAGCCCTGCGACTGGCGTCCTCAAGGATCTGCTTCTCAATAACGTTGGCAAGGCCCAGGGAACCCTGTTTCGCAACGGTAAGGGCATACTCTTGATCGAGCAGCGACCGGTAGACCTCTTCCCCTCGCCCTCCACCGGTGAGAGAGTCTTTTCCCACGGTTTCCCGCATGGATTTGAGCATGAATCCGGTGAATACCGCCTCGAACTCCCTGGCAACCTTGCGTGCAGACGTGCGTGTCTTTTCGTCCAGCTCCGCTCCCGGTTTGAGCACCTCTTTCTTCTTGAAATTCTGCTCAATGCCAGTCGTCAGATCAGGCGATACAACCTTGATATCCACGGCCCCCCCCTTAGATGATGACCAGTTCGGCCTGTAGTGCACCCGCAGCCCTGATCGCCTGCATGATGCCGATCAGATCGCGAGGGGTGACTCCCAGGGCATTCAAGGCCCTGATCACCTCTCCGATGCTTGCCCCTTCGCGCACCAGGGCCAACCCTCCCGCCTCTTCGGAAACCTTCAGTTGCGTCCGCGGCACCACCACGGTTTCTCCTGTCCTGCTCAAAGGGGCAGGCTGAGACACCTGTGGCGTTTCCCGGATGAGCAGCGTGAGGTTCCCATGGGATACCGCCACCGAAGAGAGCCGCACATTCTCTCCCATGACAATGGTTCCAGTCCGTTCGTTGAGAACCACCTTGGCAATTCCATCGGGGCGGACGTCGAGACGCTCCATGGCCGCGATGAATTCAACCGTGCGCCCTTCAAAGGCAGGAGGAATGGTGATGACAACCGAACCGGCATCGGCACTCGTGGCAACCGGAGCGTTGAATTTTTCGTTGATGGCTGCAGTGATCCGCGCGGCAGTCGTAAAATCCGGCTGCTGCAGATTGAGTTTGAGTTGGGCACGCTCCTTCAGCGCATTGGGCAGTTCGCGCTCAACCAGGGCACCCTCCGGGATTCTGCCGGACGTGGGATGGTTCTTCTGTGCAGCAGCGGCCTGACCTCCATAGGAGAAGGAATTGGTACTCACGGCCCCCTGGGCGACCGCATATACCTGTCCATCGGCCCCTTTGAGCGGGGTCATCAGCAGAGTGCCACCGGCAATACTCTTGGCATCGCCCATTGAGGAAACCAGGACATCGATCTTCATCCCCTGTTTCGAATAGGGGGGCAACGTCGCCGTGACCATCACCGCCGCAACGTTCTTCACCGTCACATCGGCGCGGTTGATGGTTACCCCCATCCGCTCCAGGGCATTGACCAGGGACTGCACCTGGAACTTCACCTGGTTGCCGTCGCCGGTCCCATTCAGGCCCACCACGAGACCGTAACCGATCAGCTGGTTGTCCCTGACCCCGTCAAAGGACGCGATCTCCTTGATCCTGATGGCATGAGCGGAATCAGAACTGAACAGGACAATGGCTGCAATGAGTGCGTAAAGTATCTTTTTCATGGTCTTTCACTCGAAATGTGCGCTCACTCTCTCCGAGACAAAGAAAGTGCGCAGCTTACGTCAGAAATGACTACGTGCCGGCACTCAGAAGGGCCAAATTTTATCAACGATGTTCATCAGCCAGCCCGGACTCTGCCGATCACTGATGATACCCTTACCGCTATAGGTGATCCGTGCATCGGCAACAAAACCGGAGTTCACCACGTTGTCGGCACTGACGTCTTTCGGCCGGACTGTCCCCTCGATCAGGATCACCTGGTCCTCGTTGTTGACCTTGACGTTTCGACGCCCCTCGATCAGGAAATTTCCGTTGGGGAGCACCTCAACCACCTTTGCGGTGATGGTGGCATTGAGATTTTCTTTCCGGGTGGTCGAGCCTGAACCGTCGAATTTGGAACTGGCACTGGCGTTGATCAGCTTGGAGAGATCCATCCAATTCCGGACCCCGGTCATGTTGGTCTCAAGACCGAGGAGATTCGGGACTCCCGCGGCCACGCTGCTATCCCGCCCGGTTGCAGTGCTTGCCTCTTTGCTGGCGCTTGCCTGCTCCGTAATGAGGATAGTGAGGGTATCCCCTTTTCTCCTCGCCTTGAAGTCCTCCGCCAACCCAGCTGACGATGCCTGCCAGATCGAACCGTTACTGTAGCTCGGTTTGGGTGCGACGAGTTGCTCGTCAAAGGCGGGTGTCCTGACATCTGCCTTCTGGAAACTGCAGGCAGGAAGGAGCAGGAAAAACAGCAAGACTGTCTTATTCATCATGGAATCCATAGACTAGAACTCGATCCTGACCGTACCGGCATCGACAACCCTGGCGGATATCTCTTTTTGGGAGGACATGTTCTGCACGATCACCAGGTCGCCTGCCCCCCCTGTCCCTTTGCAGCGGCCCGTTGCGGTTAATCGCATCAGGTCGTTCTCAAGAAGAATGGTGACCAACTGGCCATTCTTGACAATGGGTATCTTTTCCAACTGGTCGCTACGCAACGGTACATTCCCGCGAATGGTATTCTTAAGCCGCATCCCGACCACCCCGGCAACGCTGCTGCAGATCTTGCCACCTGCAGTTGCCAGATCACGCTTCTGCAGCGCCACATCGGACGCTGAGATCACCTGACCACGCTCCAGTTGCCGGTTCGTAACAACCATCTCTGTCAAAGCCTCGACCTCGACCCTTATCGGCAGGTTTCGCTTCACCTGCCCATTCACCCGCACGATGAGCGCAAGATTCGCGCTCCCCCACCCTTCCCACTGCTGGGGAGCAACCACCTCATAATCGACCTCACCGGCCGGCAGGGCCAGATCCCCTCCATAGCCAATCCTCTTGACGTTGATCTCAAGGCCAAGCGCTGCAGTCCGGTCTTTTATGAAGTCTGTCAAAACCTGACGCACCGCATCAGCCTTGACCACCTGCCCGGAGGCAGCAAAGGCACAATTGCAGAAGAGTGCCAGGAAGAGCATGCAGATAGCGATTCGAATCGGACTTTTCATGGTATGCCTGCGTAACCTTACTCTGCGAGACAACAACGGTTATCTGCGCAGGTTGTTTGCCTGCTGGAGCATCTCGTCGGCTGCCTGCACCGCCTTGGAGTTGACCTCATAGGCCCGCTGGCCGATGATCATGTTGACCATCTCTTCCATGACGCTGACGTTGCTCATTTCCAGGAATCCCTGGGCAAGGGTGCCGACGCCATTCTGTCCGGCAGTTCCGGTTGTTGCTTCACCAGAGGCATCGGTATTCAGATAGAGGTTCTTGCCAAGACTTGAAAGTCCGGTCGGGTTGGAAAAGGTGGCCAGTTGGATGGTCCCTACGGTGGTCGGCGTGTTCTGCCCGGACTGAAGGACCGACACCGTTCCGTCATTGCCTATCGTAACCTGGGTGGCATTGTTGGGGATGACGATCTCCGGCAGCATCGGATAACCGTCGGATGTCACCACGCGCCCCTCACTGTCCTTCTTGAAGGTCCCCGCACGAGAATAGGCGGTCGTGCCGTCAGGCATCTGTATCTGGAAGAACCCTTCTCCCTCGATGGCGATATCAAGCTCGTTACCGGTCTGGTTGATATTGCCGGCAGTGAATATCTTGGTCACTGACGCCGGCTTTGCCCCCAGGCCGATCTGGATGCCTGATGGTATCTGGGTGGAGCTGGTCGACGGAGCACCGGTGGTCTTCAGGTTCTGGTACATCAGATCCTGAAAATCGGCACGGCTCTTTTTAAACCCGGAAGTATTGACGTTGGCCAGGTTGTTGGAAACCACGTCAATGTTGAGCTGCTGTGCCTGCATTCCTGATGCAGCCGTCCACAATGCACGAATCATGAAAATCCTCCTGTTGAAGCGTTGCTTCTTCTTGATGGGCGAACAATGGGTCCATACGCCTCATCGGCAAAGCAACGGTATCTTAGACCTTGCCGAGATCATTGACCGCCTTGCCGGTCATATCGTCAAAACTCTTTACCGCACGTTGGCAGGCATCGAAGTAACGGGACGCCTCGATCATCTGCACCATTTCACCGATGGTATTCACGTTCGATCCCTCAATGGCACCCTGACTGATGCTCGCAGTGGTAACCGGTTGCGGAACCACCTGGGGATCTGCGGGGACAAACAGTGCGCTGCCGATCTTCTGCAGGGCGTACGGCTTCGGGAAATCAACGACCTGCAGCGTCCCGACAGTCGTCGGCGTGGATTCCCCCGGCAGGTAGGCCGATACCGTACCGTCACTGCCAATCGTTATCTGGGTGGCATTTTCCGGGATCACGACCTCCGGGCTGATGGCATACCCGTCAGAGGTCAAGAGCCGGCCGGCAGCATCCAGATGAAAATTCCCCTGTCTGGTATATGCCGTCCCTTGTGGCGAAGTTACCGTAAAGAATCCGTCCCCTTCGATGGCCAGATCAAGCGGATTGCCGGTCTGCTGCATCGGGCCTACCGAGTAGTCCGTATAAAAACGGTCGCCACTGTAGACCGGACTGGCATCAGCACCTGCCGGGGCGGGCGTACCCCCGTTCGCACCGTTCAATACACTTTCAAAGGTCAGTCTGTCCTTCTTGAACCCCGGAGTGCTGGCGTTGGCCAGGTTGTTGGCCACCACATCCAGTCTTTTCATGGCATTGATGTTTCCGGTCAGCGCCGCATACAGGCCACTATTCATGAAATGTCCCCTCCCGCCGTGCTAACGGTAGCTCTTCATCTTCGTCCGCAGCCGCATGATCGCCTGGCTGTGCAACTGGCATATCCTCGACTCGGTGAGACTCAGGACTGCGCCGATCTCTTTCAGATTGAGTTCCTCATAATAGTAGAGGGTGACCACGATCCGCTCCTTCTCCGGCAACCCTTCAATGGCCTCTGCCAGGCCGTCGACAGTCTGCCGGGCCATCAGCTGGTTCTGCGGGTTTACCACCCGCTCGTCCTCAAGGACATCCAGCAGGCCGAAGGGACTCCCCTCCTCGTCTTCCCAGGAATCGTCCAGGCTCACCACGGAAAGGAAATGCACCTCCTCCAGCAGGCGGAAGTAGTCTTCCAGATCCATCTGCATGGCCTTGGCAACTTCCTCGCTGGTCGGATTACGCCCCAGTTGCTGTTCCAATTTGGCAAACTCACGTTCCAGACGTTTGAACTTCTCGCGCAGGGATCTGGTCAACCAGTCCTGGGAGCGGAGTTCGTCCATGATGGTACCGCGGATACGTTGTTCGACAAAGGTCTTGAACTGTACTCCCCGCATCGGGTCAAACCGCTCTGCCGCAGTGATCAGGCCAATAACCGCCGCACTCATCAGATCCTCGCGATCCAGATGCGGAGGAAGCTGTGAAGCAATCTTTCCCACCAGAAATTTCACCAGCGGCAGATGGGAAACGATCAGATCATCCCTGTTCACATTTGCAGCCCGCTGTGCTTCCTCTTCATATGCTTTGAGTAGGCAGTTCATAGGCTCTCCCTGCCATAAATCGGTGCGAAGTTGCGCCGGAAGAGGAACTGGATGTTCCCCTTGACCCGTGCCGAACCGACATGGTCATTCATCAATCGGGCAAGACTGGAAAAACATCGGGCAGACTTTGATTCGGGGAAAAGATCGAGGACGGCGCGTTGGCGCTTCACCGACTCCACGAGTTTGTCATCCCAGAGAACACAACCGAGATAATCAAGCGATATGTCAAGAAAACGGCTGGTAACATGGGAAAGTCGGGCAAATACCTCCAGGGCATCCCGACTGTCTCGAACCATATTGACCAGGACCTTGAAGCGGCGCTCGTCGTATCTGGTCGCCAGCAGCTTGATCAAGGCGTAGACATCGGTGATGGAGGTCGGTTCGGGAGAGACAACCACCACGATTTCCTGTGCCGCGGTGTTGAAGTAGGTGACATTCTCCGAGATACCGGCTTCGGTGTCGATAATGACGACGTCGAACTCCTCTTCAAGCTGGTCCAGCTCGTCCAGAAGGCGTATCCGTTCATGGATGCCGAGACTGGTGTACTCCTGCACCCCTGATCCGGCAGGCACCAGCTTGATCCCCGCCGGTCCCGTAACGATGATTTCCTTGAGGCTTTTTTCCCCGGAGAGGACGTTATTGAGGGTAAAGTGCGGCGACAGACCCAGCAGCACATCGATATTCCCTACCCCCAGGTCCGCATCGATCAGCAGCACGCGCCGACCCAGCTGCGAAAGAGCGATGGCAAGGTTGGCTACGACATTACTCTTGCCGACCCCCCCTTTGCCGCTGGTCACGGAAATGACACGCACGCCGCGTCCTGCGGTATCCGCCTTCTGTGCCTGGTGCGGGATCCTTTTCCTGCCGCTCAGGGACCTGGCCAATTGCCGCAATGAATCGGCCTGGTCCGGTCGGCTGCTCATGATGTTCATTTAGGGGTTCTCCCTCATGACAAGATTTGCCAGTTTACGTGGAGTGGCTACCACAATATCCTCGGGCACCATCTGCCCGTTGGTGAAATAGGAGAGCTGCAGTTTGCTGCGCAGATGGACATTGACGATACACCCAAGACTTTCGCTCTCGTCCAGCTTGGTGAACAGGAGCTTGGAAATGGGCAGGACACTGAAGCGGGAGATGATATCGGACAGCTCCTTGTCCTTGGTGGTTGCCGAAACGCAGAGATGTGTCTCAACGCTGAGTCCGGAATCAAGCAGCGACTTGAGTTCTTCAAGTCGGTCCTGATCCTTCGGACTTCTGCCGGCCGTGTCAATAATGATCAGATCCTTGTCCCCATGGGCTTCTACAGCCTTTGCGAGCTCATTGGGCGTTCCGGCGGTCTCCAGCGGCAAGCCCATGATCTTGGAATAGGTCTTCAACTG
>Ga0208371_1000309_pt1 | contig 12662 bp, 14 predicted proteins | sample SubbioCR12Aug_1A_FD_184827 | JGI IMG/M metagenome (GOLD analysis project Ga0208371, IMG submission 184827) | Serpentinite rock and fluid subsurface biosphere microbial communities from McLaughlin Reserve, California, USA - CR12Aug_1A (SPAdes) | ecosystem: Environmental > Terrestrial > Deep... | reverse complement strand
TCTGGCTGGTCTCGCCGGTGATCCCCGCAGTCGCGCACATGCTGGCATGGGCGGCATTGCTGATCGTCTCGGCGATCTACCTGCATGCCCTCGACCCGCTGCACCCGCCCATCACCGGCTTCAAGAAGCTGTGGAAAGGGGTCGGGGTGATTGCCTTGCTGATCGGCGCCGCCCTCTTGAGAAGAGGGGCTTTTTTCGCTCAAATGCCCTAATTCAAGCCGCTTGCGCCGCCATGGCGTGGATATCCTCGGCGACACTGGCGATTGGCAACAGGCCGAATTTTTCGGTCAGCACGGCGAGGATGGCGGGGGTCACGTAAGCGGGCATCCGCGGCCCGATGCGGATGTCGCGCATACCCAGCTTGAGGAGGGCGAGGAGGATGGTGACGGCTTTTTGTTCGTGCCAGGACAGCACCATCGAGAGAGGCACTGAGGTGGCCGGAACACCGAGCTTTTCGGCCAGCGCGCCGACGATCTTGATGGCGGAGAACGAGTCGCTGCACTGTCCGACATCGAGCAGGCGCGGCAGGCTGCCGATGTTGCCGCCACTGTGGCCGAGCACGCGGAATTTGCCGCAGCCCAGCGTCAAAACCGCCCAGTCCCGGGGCAGGGCAGCCGCTAGGTCGGAATAATAGTCGCGCCCCGAGGTGGGGCCGTCGCAGCCACCGATCAGGACGAAGCGCTTGATCGCGCCCTCGCGCACTGCGCCAGCCATCAAGTCGACCACGCCGAGGGTGGCGCGGTGGCCGAAACCGACGCGATGGCGGCTGGCGTGGTGGGTGTCGCTGAAACCCGGCATGGCCTGGGCGGCGGCGATGGCCGGGCGAAAATCGCCGTCGGCCAGATGCTGCAATTCGGCGTGACGGGTCGCGCCGACGGTGAACATGCGCTCCCGGTAACTCGCCAGAGGCGGCACCAGGCAACCGCCGGTCATGACGACAGCACCGGGAAAGATCGCGAAGCTCTCGCGCTGGTCGTGCCACGCACCGCCATAATGGCCAGCCAGGTGGGGATGGTGCTTGATTTGCGGGTAACCGTGGGCGGACAGCATTTCACCGTGGGTGTACACGTTGATGCCCAAGCCGGCGGTCTGTTCGAGCACCCGTTCGAGTTGGTCGAGTTCGTGCCCGGATACCAGAATGCATTGGCCGGGGCAGTGCCCCATCGCCACCTCGGTCGGCTCGGGATGTCCAAAATGGCCATGGTTGACCTGATCGAGGATTTCCATCGCTTCCAGGGCCACGTCGCCGCAACGCAAGCCTGCGTCCAGCAAGGTTTCCGCCGGGGTGGCCGGCTTCGCCAGGAGGTTCAGGGCTTCCACCAGAAACGGCCCGACCCGCGGCGACACCCGCCCCAAAGCCCGAGACTGCCGGGAAATCGCGGCAAGTCCCTTGATGCCGGCGCCGAGAATTTCCTGCATCCCCACTAGGTCCTTGCCATGCAGGTCGAGACGCTCGCGGGTCGAGATCGGGGGAAATTCGCGGATAACCGCGCCACCGCTCGCCTTGGCGGCTGCGGCGATTTCCCGGCCCTGGCGGATCAGCACGGCAACTTCCGTCGCGTCGTAATTCACGTTGGTCATGGTGGCGAACAATGCGGCTTCCAGGTATTCCTCGTGCTGCAATGCGGCGTCGGTGGTAGCCGCCACGCGCTGGGCGACGTGAAACAGTTCGTCGTGAAGATCGCCGACCAGCGCCGGCTTGCCGCACGCGCCGACTTTCACGCAGGCCCCGCCGGCCCCTTGCTCGCATTGAAAACAGTACATGATGCGCATCTCTGGATTATGAATGGCGGGACTATACAAGCGCTCCCGTGCAATTGCAACTTGTTTAATATAAACAATGTGTTGCCGTGTGTAATGGCGCGCCGGTGTGGCGTTTCGCACAGCTCCGCCGAGACATCCTTCCGGGCGGCGAGTAGAATTCCGCCCTGACAAAACTCAACAAAACGGATTGTTCGGCTTGTCGGACATCCGTCTCCGTTACCGGGCCTTTTTTCGATGCACATGACGTTTTCCCGCTGGATGTGGATCAATCTGGGAGCGGTTGCCGCCTATCTGGTGCTGGGCAAGATCTGCATCGAACTGGGTACCATCGGCGGCACGGCCTCGCCGTTCTGGCTGCCGGCGGGGCTGGTGACGGCCCTGTCGTTGCGCCTGGGATACGGGGTGTTGCCCGGCATTTTTCTCGGCGAATTCCTGTTGGGTTTCTTTTCCATGCCCGGCCCGCTGTGGAAGCATCTGATGATCTCGGTGGGCAACGTCCTGGAAGGTTCGGCGGTGATCCTGCTCGCGCCGCGCCTGATGAACGGCACGGAAATCCTCGCTTCGGTGCGCAACCTGTTCGCGTTTTTTATCAGCGCCATCGCCGGCAGTGCCTGCAACGCCCTGCTCGGGGTGGGATCGTTGTGGCTGGCGGGGATCATTCCCCTGGCCGCTTTCAGCGGGGTAATGCTGAACTGGAGCATCGGCGACCTGGGCGGCACCCTGATCGTCGCTCCCCTGCTCCTGGCTTTCGCTCATCCCGATTGGCGCAACTGGCGTCTGGCGCGCTGGTTGGAATACGGGGCGGTGCTGGCTACCATGGCGCTGCTCACCTGGATGATCTTCAGCGATTTTTCCACTTTGCCAAGCGCGCCGCTGGCGTTCCTGCTCCTGCCTTTCCTGATGTGGGGGGCGTTCCGCTTCGGGCGGTGCGGCACCGCGCTGTTGAATGCCGTGTTGATCGCGCTGGTGATCTGGGGCACCACCCACGGCCTGGGACCGTTCGCCACCGCCTCCGCGACCGAATCGCTGGTCCTTATTCAGTTGTTCACCTCGGTGTTGATCGTCACGTCGCTGGTGGTGTTGATCGTCAACGGCGACCGCCAGCGCATGAACGAGCAGCTGCGCCGCGAGGCCCATCAACTGGAACACGAGGTAACCAAACGCACCCTCGACCTGGTGGCGGCGAACCAGCAACTCCTTGAGGAAATCACCGAGCGGCAGCGTGCCGAAGCCGCCCTGCAAGCGCTCAACGATACCCTGGAACAGCGGGTGCAAGAGGAAGCCGCGAAAAACCGCGAGAAGGATCACCTGCTGATCCGCCAGTCGCGCCTTGCGGCGATGGGCGAGATGATCGGCAACATCGCCCACCAGTGGCGCCAGCCGCTCAATGCGCTGGGGCTGGTGATCGCCAACATCAAGGATGCCCACGAACACGGCGAACTGGACGACGCCTTCATCGACAAGGCCAGCCGCCAGGGGCGCCAGTTGGTCGCGCAGATGTCCAAGACCATCGACGACTTCCGTAACTTCTTCCGGCCCAACCGGGAAATTTCCCGCTTTTCGCTGAACCAGATAGTGCGGGATGCGGCAGCACTGGTGGAAACCACTTTCGCCCACAACCGCATTGAAATCCGCTTCGAGGAAATGCCGGACCTCCTGGCGCTCGGCCATCCCAACGAGTTGGCCCAGGTATTGCTGAATCTTTTCAACAACGCCCGCGACGCCATCCTTGCCCTCGCCCGCCCGGATGGTAGGGTGACGGTGCGGGTATACGCCGGCGATGGGCGCGCTTGCGTGGAAATCCGCGACAATGGCGGCGGTGTCCCGGCCGACGTCCTGCCGAAAATCTTCGACCCCTATTTCACCACCAAGGCCAAGGGCACCGGAATCGGCCTGTACATGTCAAAAATGATCATGGAAAACATGGATGGGGAAATTGCCGTCCGCAACCATGCGGAAGGCGCCCAGTTCACCCTCGATCTGCCGCTCGCAGGCTAATCGAGCGCCCGACCCTCACCCCGTTCCTCGTGCGCGCGGCCCTCGCGAATGTGGTAGATGCGTTTGAAGGTGGGAATGATGGTGTCGTCGTGGGTCACCACGATGATCGCGGTGCGGTACTGTTCGGCCAGCCGGTTGAGCAACTTGATGACCGCCAGCGAGCGGGCGCTGTCGAGCGGCGCGGTGGGTTCGTCGGCGAGGATGATCGGCGGGTTGTTGGCAAGCGCGCGGGCGATCGACACCCGTTGCGCTTCGCCGCCGGACAGTTGGGATACCTTGGCTTCGGCGCGGTGGCTCATGTCCAGCGCCGCCAGCAGTTCGCGCGCCCGCTCGCGCGCTTCGCCGTTGGGCCGCCCGGCCAGCATCGGCAGCAAGGCGATGTTGTCGGTGACATCGAGAAAAGGGATCAGGTAGGGCGCCTGGAACATGAAGCCGATGCTGTCGCGGCGCAGTTCGCGCAGGTCGGAGATTTTCCATTGATTGTCGAAAGTGGTCTGGCCGCCCAGGCTGATGCGCCCCGCTGTCGGGTCGATCACCGCCCCCAGGCATTGCAGCAGGGTGGTCTTGCCCGAACCGCTGGGGCCGAGCAGCCCTACCACTTCGCCGGGCCAGACTTCCATGTCCACCCCTTTTAGGGCATCCACCGCCGCCGCGCCGCTGCCGTAGCGCTTGACTAGGCCTTCCAGTTTGATTGCCGGTTCCATTTATCCGCCTCCGATTGCCGAGGCGGGCGATACATTCATCGCCGCGCGGATGCCGAGCAGGCTGGCCAGCGTGCAGATCGCCATGGTGATGGCGAAGGCGCGCAGGGCGTCCTCGGGGAGGAGCAGCACGTATTTGGGAAACACCGGCGCCCAGGCGGTGGCGGCCAGCTTGCCGACGACGAAGCCGACCACTCCCAGCCCCAGCGCCTGTTGCAGGATCATCCCGCCGATCACCCGGTTGCGCGTGCCGATCAGTTTGAGCACGGCGATTTCCTTGATCTTGCCCATGGTCATGGTGTAGATGATTAGCGCCACGATGGCCGCGCTGACCACCGCCAGGATCACCAGGAACAGACCGATCTGCTTGGCCGAGGTGGCGATCAGCTTGACCACCAGGATTTGCTCCATGTCGGAGCGGGTGTAGGCGGTGAGGCGCTTCCAGCGCATGATCTCGTCCGCCACCTGGCGCGGGTCGCTGCCCGCCACGGTGCGCACCAGCACCGCGTTGACGTTGCGGTTGGCCGAGCGGTCGGCCTGCAAGGCGTCGAGCAGGCCCGGCACGCCGGGACGGTTGAGTTGGGGGTTGGCTATGATCCGGTTGCGGTCGTTGACGATGGCCGGGTTGTCCTTGAGGAATTGCGCTTCCTGGGCGTCCTTGAGGGGAATGAAGACCAGCGGGTCGCCGCCCGACGACACCATGCGCTTGGTCAGCCCCGCCACGGTGTAGTCGTGGCGGCGGATGCGGATGACATCGCCGGACTGGAAGCCGGTTTTGACGTCGGCCACCGCCTCGTAATGGGAACGCTGCACCGGCCGCCCTGCCACCAGGTAGCGCGGCTCGCCCAGCCGTCCCGGCTCGTAGCCGGCGATCATCACGCGCACGTCGGCATGGGCGTGGCGAACTTGCATGGTGAGGTAAGTGACGTTGCCGGTTTCGGCCACCCCCGGCAGCCCGGCGATAGCGCGCCAGGCGTCGTCGTGCAGCGTGGAAGGCTCGGCGTAAGGACCCAGGGTGTGCTGCTGGACCACCCAGATATCGGCGCCGCTGGCGTCGATCAGGGCGTGGGCGTCATCCACCATGCCCCGGTAGACCCCCGCCATGGTAAGGGTCACACCGATCAGCAGGCCCAGCCCCAGCCCGGTCAGCAGGTAGCGGCCCAGGCCGTTGGAGATGTCGCGGTAAGCGAGGTTGATCATGACGCCTTGACCTTGGTGCCTTCCTGCAATTCCACGGGACTGAAAACAATTACCTCGTCACCGGCGGACAGCCCGGAAAGCACCGCCACCTTGCCGTCAGGCGTCTGCGTCCCGGCGTCGACGCGCTGGAAATGCGCCTTGCCTTCCACCCGCCGCCACACCCCGGTCTGGCCGCCGACCCGCTTGAGCGCTGCGGTCGGCAGGATCAGCGCGTCGCCGATGCGCGGCAGAAGCACCGTGACTTCCGCCAGTTCGCCCAGCGTCACGCCTTCCGGCAGACGGTCGAAGCGGATGCTCACCAGCTTTTCCTCGGTGACCGCATCGCTCTGCGCTTCGACGCGGGCGATGGTGCCGGCGAGTTTGTCGCGCTGCCGCGAGCGCAGCACGATTTCGACCGGCTGGCCGGGGACGATGCCCTGCGCCTGGGCCTGGTCGATACGCGCCTTGAGCCACACGCTGGCGGGATCGACGACGCGCAGCACCGCCTGCCCCGCCACCACGGTCGAACCCGGTTCAGCTTCGCGGGCTACCACCAGCCCGTCGCTGGGACTCACCAGGCGCAGGTTGGCGCGCTGGCGCAGCAGTCCGCTGCGTTCCGTGCCGCTGCGCGCCACATCCTGACGGGCTGCCTGAAGCGCCGCCGCCGCGCCCGCCACCGCGGCCGAAGTGACCTCGGCCTCGTTGCGCCGCACTTCCACCGCTTCCCGGCTGACAAAGCCGCGCACCGCCAGTCCGCGATAACGCTCGGCGTTGGCGCTCGCCAACTGATGGCGGCTCTGCGCTTCGCGCAACTGGTTTTCGGCGATCAACACCCCTTGCCCGGCGCGCTGTTCGGCCAGTGCCGCGCCGTCGAGGCGCGCATCGAGATCGACCGGGTCGATTTCGCCGAGCAACTGCCCGGCGCTGACCCGGTCACCCTGATCCACCAGCACCCGGCGCACCCGTCCGGCCTGGGTCGGGCCGATGGCATAGGCGTAGCGCGCTTCCACCGTGGCAATCCCGAATACCGCAGGCGCCAGCGCACCGCGCTCCGCCAGTGCCACCTTGACCGGCTGCGGTGCCAGCGGGCCGTGCTGGGTCACGAACCAGGCGAAGCCGAGCAATGCCACGGCGGCACCGGCGGGAACCAGGTAGCGCTTGAGCGAACGGCTCATTTCAGCGCTCCGCTATCCTGACCTACGTCATCGGCGCCGCCAAAAATCAGGGCAGATAACCAAGTTGCAGCGAGCATTTTCGGGTTTTTCATGAGCGGATTCCTGGTTGATTCATACGGAAGGCCAATCCGAACGCCACACGCCGTTCAGATAGACGGGAAAGACCTTGTGCGCCTGCTCTTCGAGAGTGCGCGTGCCGGAGAAAATCGACGATTGCAGCACCAGCCCCTGGATCATTCCGAGGAACAGGGTGGCCGCGCTTTGCTCGTCGAGGTCGCGGCGCGCCAACCCGGCGTCCTTGGCGGCGCACAAGAGGGTGGCGATTTTCGCTTCGTAACCGGTGAGCATTTCCTGGAGAAGTTGATTGAGTTGGGGGGTCTTGTTGCGCAACTCGTCGGAAAACACCAGGCGGGGAATGCCCGGATGCTCGGCGATAAAGGCGATATGGGCGAAAAACATCCGCTCCAGCGCATCAATGGGGTTGTCTCCCTGGCTGGCGGCTTTTTCCAGGAGCGGCAGCAACTGGCCGCGCACCCAGCCGATCACCGCCACCCAGATATCGTCCTTGGTCGGGAAGTGGCGAAAAATCGCGCCCTGCGTCAACCCCAGGGCATCCGCCATCTTTTGTGTGGTCACGGCGTCCACGCCGCGGCTCGCGGCCAGTTCGACCGCCACCCGGACGATTTCCTCCTGGCGCGCTTCGGCGCTGAGACGCCGTTTGACGGGATCGTCATTGGCCATGAAACACCTCGTTAGCTAGTAATTAATTACTAGCTTAATCGATGGAAGATGGCGACGTCAAGCAAGCAAGATCAACTTAGATGCCCACGTCCCAGGGCGGCGGGTCGCCGCTGAAGACTTCGGCGAAATACTCGACGAATGCCTTGACCCGCGCCGAGCGCCGCGCCCCGCCGGGATACACCGCATAGGCAGCGGGTTCGGGCAATTCGTAAGCGGCGAGCAAGCGGACCAGGGTGCCGTTGCGCAGATCGTCGCCGATCAGAAAGGTCGGCTGCAACACCACCCCCTGCCCGGCCAGTGCGGCCAGACGGGTCATGTCGCCGCTGTTGGAGCGGAAGGCGCTTTTCACCGCCACGGCGACCCCTTCGCCATGGCGCAGGAAATGCCAGGTGTCGCTGAGCGGCGCGTAATCGTAGGTCAGGCAGCGGTGTTCGCGCAGATCTTCCGGGGTGCGCGGCGCGCCCATCTCCGCCAGGTAGGCCGGCGCGGCGCACACCGCCATGCGGATGCGCGCCAGGCGCCGGGCGATGAGGGTGTTTTGCAGCTTGTCGGAGATGCGCAGGGCGACGTCGATGCCTCCCTCGACCAGATCGACGATGCGGTCGGAAAAATTCACTTCCAGTTGCAGGCCGGGGTAGCGCCGGCAGAACTCGGGAATCCGTGGCGCCACGTAACGCAGCCCGAAGCTGTGGGGCAGGCTCACCCGCAGCTTGCCTTTGGGCTGGGCCGCGCCTTCGTTGGCCAGGGAATCGGCTTCGTCGAGGTCGGCAAGAATCTGCCGGCAGCGCTCGAAATACAACCCGCCGGTTTCGGTCAGGCTGAGGCGGCGCGTGCTGCGCTGCAACAGGCGTGCCCCGACATGTTGTTCCAGGTCGGCGACGTGGCGCGACGCGGCGGTGGTGGAAAGATGCATCCGCTCCGCCGCCCGCACGAACGAGCCGGATTCGACGACGGAAACGAAGACTTGCATGGCGAGCAGGCGATCCATGTTTATTCCAAAGAATTTCGAACCACCGGAATCTCACACGCTCCAAGAAAACGATTATCTTGATAAGCATCCGCTTCCCGTTTGGCGATTATCCCATAATTCGGGATAGACATTGTCTTAAAACCCGGTTTATCCCGAAATTCAAAACGAGCAGAATACCCAACAGTTGCAGTCGATTATTTTTACTCAGGAGGAAATCATGTACAGCAGAAACACCCCTTACGAAGTACCGGTCAAAGCCGGCGACACCGTGTATGTGTGCCGTTGCGGCAAATCCGCCAACCCGCCTTTTTGCGATGGTTCCCACCAGAAGCTCGACACCGGCGAGACGCCGCTGGCGCATAACGCCGCCGGCGACGGGGCGATTTACGTGTGCGGCTGCGGCAAAACCGGCAGTTCGCCGTTCTGCGACGGTTCGCACAAGTAAGGGCTGAACCATGACCTACACTCGTACCGCCATCGCCCTGCACTGGTTGACCGCGCTGTTGATCGCGACGGCGTTCGGGGTAGGGTATTACATGGCCGATCTGCCGCTCTCGCCCATGAAACTGAAAATCTATTCCTGGCATAAGTGGCTGGGGATGACCGTGTTGCTGCTGGCACTGGCCCGCCTGGCGTGGCGGGCCGGACATCCCGCCCCGCCCTTGCCGGACACCATGCAAGGCTGGGAAAAATCCGTGGCCGGCGCCACCCACATCCTGATCTACCTGTTGATGCTGGCAGCGCCATTGGCCGGCTGGCTGATGAGTTCGGCAGCGGGTTTCAAGGTGGTGTACCTGGGGGTGCTGCCGTTGCCGGACTTGATCGGCAAGGACAAGGAACTCGCGGAATTTCTCAAGGAACTGCATTTTTACCTGACTTCCGGTCTGGGGGTGCTGGTGCTCGGCCATATCGCCGCTGCGCTCAAGCATCACCTGATCGACCGCGATCAGGTGCTGGCGCGGATGATGCCGAGTTTACTCAAGGAAAAATCATGAACAAGCTGCCCGCCCTGCTGCTGGCGATCCTGCCGCTTACCGCCCAGGCGGCGGAATACGCCAGTGTGCTCACCGACAAGAGCGCCGTGACATTCGTCTCCAAACAAATGAACGTACCGGTCGAGGGCAAATTCCGCAAATTCGCGGCGCAACTGAATTTCGACCCGGCCAAGCCGGAAGCCGCTCACGCCCAGATCGACATCGAGCTTGCGAGTATCGACGCGGGCAGCAATGAGGCCAACGACGAGGTGAAGTCCAAGGCGTGGTTCAACGTGAAGGAATTCCCCGCCGCCCGTTTCGTTTCCGCAGGCTTGAAAGCGTTGGGCGGCGGACGTTTTGAGGCCACCGGCAAGCTCACCATCAAGGGCCGCAGCCGCGACGTGACGGCCCCTTTCACCTTCAAGCAGGAAGGCGCCAACGCCGTGTTGGACGGCGCCTTCACCCTGAAACGTCTGCAATACGGCATCGGCGAAGGCATGTGGTCGGATACCGACACCGTCGCCGACGACGTGCAGATTCGTTTTCATATTCTCGCCGCACCCAAGAAGTAATTCCCCAACCTCAAGGAGCTATACCATGAACAAACTCGCCCTCATCGCCATCGCCGCCGCGTTTTCCTCTGCGGCTTTCGCCGCCCCGGAAACCTACGTCATGGACAACAACCATACCTTTCCGAGCTTTTCCTACAACCATCTCGGCTTTTCCATCCAGACCAGCCGTTTCAACAAGAGCAGCGGCAAGGTGATGATGGACAAGACCGCCAAGACCGGTTCGGTCGACGTGACCATCGACATGAAATCGGTCGACACCGGATCGACGTTGTTCAACGAACACATCCAGGGCGAGGACTACCTCGATACCGCCAAGTACCCGACCGCCACGTTCAAGTCGACCAGCGTGAAGTTCGACGGCGACAAGCCGCTGTCGATCGACGGCAACCTGACCATGAAGGGCGTCACCAAGCCGGTGACCCTCAAGGTGACCGGCTTCCAGGCCGCGCCGCACCCGATGCTGAAGAAGGATGCCATCGGTGCGAATGCCACTGCCACCGTCAAACGCACCGACTTCAATGCCGGCAAGAACGTCCCTTACGTGGGTGACGAGGTGACCATTACCATCGCCATCGAAGCCGTCAAGGAATAAGCGGAAAGCGGCGATGACCACGCTATTCGTTCCCCATGGGGCGCCAACCTTCGCGTTGGCGCCGGGTGCCGCCGGCCAGGCTTTGTCCGATTGGGCGACGGGGCGGGAAAAACCGCCCGCCGTGTTGCTCGTCTCGGCGCATTGGGATAGTGCCGCACCCTGCCTGGGCGCGGCGCAACAGCCGGAAACCCTTCACGACTACTGGGGGTTTCCCGACGAGTTGTACGATATCAGCTACCCGGCGCCGGGCGCGCCGCAGGTCGCCCAACAAGCCAAGGAATTGCTCGACGGCGCAGGTTTCACCGTCGGCCTGGATGACCGGCGTGGCCTTGATCACGGTGCGTGGATTCCGCTACGCATCCTGTATCCCGGTGCCGACGTGCCGGTCGCCACCCTGTCGATCCAGAGCGCACTCGGCCCGCTGCACCATTACCGGGTCGGGCAAGCGCTCGCCCCCCTCGCCGCCGGCGGCGTGCTGCTCATCGCCTCCGGCAATCTCACCCACAACCTGCGCCATTACCAGACCGTCCAGGGCACCCAGCCGCCGGCCTATGTCAGGGAATTCCAGGGCTGGATGGCTGAGCGAATCGCGGAAGGTAATATTGCCGAATTACTGAACTACCGGACACTCGCCCCCGGCGCAGTGGAAGCCCATCCCCGCGACGACCACCTGCTGCCGCTGTTCGTTGCCCTCGGCGCCGCCGGGGAAAATTTCACGGCAATCCGGCTATACGAAGGTATCTACGACAAGATTCTCGCCATGGATGCCTACGTTTTCCACCACGCCTAGCGTCTAAGCAGCGCCGGCGAATCCGTTCTGCCGCCAAGCCTCGAAAACCAGCACCGCCGCCGCATTGGACAAGTTCAGGCTGCGGTTGTCGGGGCGCATGGGAATGCGCAAGCGCTGTTCGGCCGGAAATTCGTCGAGAACTTCCGCCGGCAGGCCACGGGTTTCCGGCCCGAACACGAACACGTCGCCGTCATGAAAAGCCACCTCGTGATAAGGCCGGCTCGCCTTGGTGGTCAAGGCAAACATCCGCCGCCCGGCAAAAAAAGCCCGGCATTCCGCCCAGTCCTCATGAACCTTGAGACTCGCGTATTCGTGGTAATCCAGCCCCGCGCGCCGCAACTGCTTGTCTTCCAACCCAAAGCCGAGCGGCTTCACCAGATGCAACCCCGCGCCGCTATTGGCGCACAGACGGATGATGTTGCCCGTGTTGGGCGGAATTTCAGGCTGGTACAAAACGATGTCGAACATGCCATCCATCAATCAAAAGAAAGCGCCAAGGATAACCGTTTAGCCGCCACATCCCAACCACGCCGCCCTGCACCCGGCAGGAGCGCGCCATCCAATTCCGCCTTTTCCGATATTCAGGTAAAATGTTTTTCAAATTGGGGTGGTAGCTCAGCTGGGAGAGCGTCGCGTTCGCAATGCGAAGGTCGGGAGTTCGATCCTCCTCCACTCCACCAATAACTCTCTGCAAATTCACTATGTTGTAATTCAACAACCCCGCCACATCCCAACACTGGCGGAGTTTGGCACAATTGGCTGTCAACCGAACTGCGCCAAAAGTCATCGGTTTTCTCCGTTTTTCACCCTGTTTCTCTCGCTATTCTCTGTTTATGCGTCAACCGGTTGACGCGCTCCATGCCCTATTTACGGTTCTTCCAGCGGTGGTGGTTGAAGTGATATATCGGTGAGGGAGAGGCAACTTTTTGGCTCCCCTGGCCTGCGTTCTGGCGCAAAGCCTATTCGGCTTCAGGTTCTGTACCGAGTTTCGGCGGTGACCATTCCAACAGTTTGGCAAGCCTGAAAATGACCTTCCCAGATTCCATTTCGGAAAAATCCGAAGCATCGGCCATTAACCCTCCTGATTAGCGCTAATCTTCAGTTCGGCCGGATGTTTCAAATTAACGACTCTTTTCCTGTAGGAGCGTGGCTTGCCCGCGACAAAAGGTGCCACGAAGAGGCACCGCAATCGCGGCCAAGGCCGTT
>Ga0208371_1000308_pt1 | contig 12672 bp, 9 predicted proteins | sample SubbioCR12Aug_1A_FD_184827 | JGI IMG/M metagenome (GOLD analysis project Ga0208371, IMG submission 184827) | Serpentinite rock and fluid subsurface biosphere microbial communities from McLaughlin Reserve, California, USA - CR12Aug_1A (SPAdes) | ecosystem: Environmental > Terrestrial > Deep... | reverse complement strand
AGCGCCATGCCGTACGCCCCGCGCGGGTCGTAGGCCGGAAGCTCCAGCCCCTTGACGCTCATGGAGAGATCGGGCCGGCCCAACTGCTCGGTCAGCCGCCGCGAGCCGAGCGCCAGGAGTTCGCCGTCGCCATAGCGCCCGGCAGCGGCGCGCAGGAGCCCCGGAACCTCTTCCGCGGAGGGGAACCGCCCCCGGATCTCCCCCCAGGCGGCAAGGGTGGCTGCGGCGGTGATGGTATCCATCCCCAGGTCGTTGCAGAGGGTATTGGCCTTGACGATGGCAGCGAGGCTGGAGATGCCGTTCAGGGCGCCGAAGTGGGAAACCGTCTCGTATTCGGGGAGATGCTCCCCCTGCGGGGTGCTCTTCTTGCACTGGATGGGGCAGCCGAAACAGCCGTCGTTCTTCGCCTGGTAGTCGCGGAGGATGGCCGGGCCGGAGTAATTGCCCGATGCAGGGAAGACGGTCTTGCGGAAGTTTTCGGTGGGTGCCATGCGCCGCTGGCGCATCAGGTCGACCAGGGCCGGGGTGCCGAACCGGGCGATCCCCAGTTCGCCGAAGATGACGGGCGAGGCGCGGAACAGGCGCATGACGTCCTGCCTGGCATGTTCGAACCGTTCGGCATCGGCCAGGGGCACGCTTCCGGCGCCATCCACCGTCACGGCCTTGAGCCGCTTTGCCCCCATGACCGCACCGAGCCCCCCCCGCCCCACCGAATTCCCCTCCCCCATCATGATGTTGGCGAAGAGGACGCCGTTCTCGCCGGCAGGGCCGATGGTCGCCACGCTGCCGTGCCCGGCAAGCGCATGGACGGACTCCTTCACCTCCATGCCCCAGAGGGTATCGGCGGGCAGGAGTTGGGCGCTGTTCCCGTCGACGGCCAGGGCTACCGGAGTCGGGCTCTGTCCGGTGATGAACAGGGCGTCCAGGCCCGCGGCCTTCAGGCGCCAGGCAAACCTGCCGCCGGCGGAACAGTCGTAGATGGTTCCGGTGAGCGGGGAGCGGGAAACCACGGCGAGACGTGCGGCAGTGGGAGCCGGGGTGCCGCAGAGCGGGCCGACGGCAAAGATCAGCGGCATCTCCGGGTCGAACGGATCGAGCCGGAAATAGTCACGCATCAGGCGTACCCCGAGCCCCCGCCCCCCCAGGTAGGCGTGCAACAGTTCTGTGGGGATCTCTTCCCGCCAGATGCGGCCAGAGGTCAGATCGACCTTCAGCATGGTTCCGGTCCAGCCGTGCATGCTCACAGGTAGTGCGCCAATCCCCGTTTTTCCAGCTCCTCCACCACCCGCCGCACCTCCTGGGCCCTCTCCCTGGGGCAGACCAGCAGGGCATCGGCGGTATCCACCACCACCAGCCCCGAAACCCCCACCAGGGCCACCAGCTTGCCATTGCCGTGCACCAGGCATTCCCCGGCATCCACGGCCACCAGGGGGGTATCGTTCAGCGCCACGTTGGCGTCGGCGTCGCCGGGGATCAGCCCCGGCAGGGCGCTCCAGCTCCCCACGTCGCTCCAGCCGAAATCGGCCGGCACCACCTCGACCCGGTCGGCCTTCTCCATGACGCCGTAATCGATGGATTGCCCGGCGATCTCCCCGTAAACCGAAGCGATCTGCGGTTTCAGATCGGCAAGCTCCCAGATGTCGTCGGAGAAGACCAGTTTGTCCATGGCAGCGAACAGGTCGGGCATGTGAACAGCCAGCTCTTCCAGGATGGTGGAGCATTGCCAGAGAAACATGCCGCTGTTCCAGAAGAAACGGCCCGCAGCCAGGAACTCCATGGCCCGTTCCAGCGACGGCTTTTCCACGAACCGCTTCACCGGATAAGGGCCGCTGCCGCGAAAGTCCGTATCCGCCTCTATGTAGCCATAACCTGTTTCGGGCCGGTCCGGAGTGATGCCGAGGGTCACCAGGTAGCCGTTGCGCGCGGGTTCCGCGGCCTGCAGAAGCGTTGTCCTGAACCCTTCCTCGTCGATGATGTAATGATCGGCAGGAAGCACCGCCATGAGCCCCCGGGGGTCGTGGTGGGCAATGACGGCCGCGGCCAGCGCGATGGCCGGGGCGGTATTGCGCCCCACCGGCTCCTCGATGATCTCCAGGGGGACCCCCCGCACGAAAGCGAGCTGGGCAGCCGTTTCAGCAGCCTGCTCGACGTTGGTGACAACCAGTATCCGCTTCGGCTTGAGGGGGAGGACGCGATCCACGGTCCGCTGCAGCATGGACCTGCCCCCGAACACCGACATGAGCTGCTTAGGCTGTTTCTTCCGGGAGAGGGGCCAGAATCGGGTTCCGGAACCGCCGGCAAGGATCACTATGTACATTGCTGGACTCCTGTATCTGCTGATGCTGCGCGCAGCCCGGCCGGCAGCCGGTCATGGCTGCTTGGGGAGCGAGAAGGTAAAGGTCGTTCCGTCCGTTTCGCTGCTGGTGAAGGCGACGCTGCCGTGCAGGTAGCGCTCGCCGAACAGCTTGACGCTGTAGGTCCCCATCCCCCGCCCCGAGCCGCCCTTGGTGCTGAAGGAACGGCGAAAGATCTGCAGCTGGATCTCGGGAGGGATGACCCCCTGGTTGTGGATGCGAAAGGTGACCGCAGCGGCGTCGTCGCTGCAGGAAAGCGTCACGGTCTCGCCCGGTTTGCTCGCCTCCAGGGCGTTCTTCAGCAGGTTGCCCAGGATTCGCCGCACGATGTTGGCGTCACTGATGATCTGGCAGTCGCAGACCTCTCCGAGAACGAGCTGCCGGCCCGCGGCGATCTCATGGCTTGCGTAGAGGATCTGCAGCTCCCGGGCAATCTCGGGAATCGGAATCACCCCCAGCTCCGGCTTGAACTCGCCCCGTTCCGCTGCCAGCAGCTTTCGATGGTGCTGGATCTCTTCGATGAGAGTCTTGGAGAGCGCAAGGACCCACTGCTTGTATTCGGTTTCCTGCTGCCGGTTCAGCGGTATGCTGCCATTGAGCAGTTCCGCAACGCCATGGATGCCGCCGACCGTGTTGATGACATCGTGGAAGAAGAGCCGTTCCAGGACACCCCGCCGCTTTTCCGCGCTGATGTCCTTGAGGACGCAGACCGTGACCGGCATACCCTCGACAACGGCCGGGGTCGAGGTCACCTCCAGGTCGAGGGGGATCTCATCCCGGCTGCCGACCGGGATATGGCATTCCTGGACATCCTGTTGCCCCGTCTCCTGGCTGTGCAGCACCGAGCGCAGGGTGCCGCAGACGCTGCAGTGCAAGCCGGAGCCGCACCCCGACGGTCCCTCCTGGGCAAAGAGGCATCCAAGTGCCTCGCCGGGACGGCGACCGGCCACCTGGCCCGGATCGACCCCGAAGGTACGGAAGAGGCTGGCATTTGCCAGGAGGATCCGGCGCTCCCGGTCCATGACCATGGCGGCATCGGGGATCGCCTCCAGCAGGCTGCGGAGATTGGCGCGGACATTGTCGGCCCAGAGCGGATGACTTTCCCCTGCCATCGGTGCGTGTTGATCGACCGATATTGACGTCCCGTTACTCGGCATAGCGGTCGCTCCCCTTGCGATATTTTTCAACACCCTTCTCGAAGGTGCGTTCGATCTCGTTCCGTTCGCTGCGGTGGCCGTAATAGTCGATAAGAATGGGGGCGAGCCAGAGGGCGAGTCCCGCCAGCACGACCGTCACGATGATTGTCACGATCAGACGCTGGCGTCGGAGTGCCGTCACTTCACGGCCCGACATCTCCGTCTCTTCGAGATGGGTGCCGTTCAGCTTCCCCTTCTGCTGCTGGATCTGCTGCAACTGCTCCAGCGAGATGAACCGGATGATGCACTCCCGATCCCGTTCATCGATACGATTGAAGCGCATGCCCACGTAATGCAGGGGATTGCCGCCGGGGCTGGTGAGAACGGGGGTGCTCCAGACCACCTCCCCCACCACGTCGAGGGTGTTGGGCTTGGCAAAGGGGATGAAAAACTGCAGGGTGATCTGGTCTCCCGGACTGCAACTCTGGGGCAGTTTCAGGCGGATGCCGCCGCCACTGATATTGACTGCCAGGGGCTGGAACTTCACCCGCAGGTCATCGCGGGAGGACTCGAAACGGGCGCGCTGATCCGGCGTGAGCGGCTTCATCATCGGCACCGCCTCGTTGAGCTCGCTCCACTGCCAGATCCGGAACAGGCGTGTCTCCTGCCAGCGCTCGCGGATTTCCCGGCCGGTCATCCCCCGGCAGATCTGGAAGGCCATGGGGAGATAGGTCCCGATCCGGTAGAAATCGCGCCGCTCGTAGACCAGGACCTCGCTGATGAGCCGCAGCGGTATCAGGCGGCGGTTGTTCTCGCCGACCACGATGCCGCGGCAGCAGAGACCGGTCCCCTCCTTGCCCGTAACGAGCAGGAAGATGGTGCCGATCTCGATTCGCATCTCTTCGGGAAGGACGTCGCGGGAAAGCCGGATCTGGAAAAAATCCTGATCCATCTCGACGATGATCCCCCATTCGCGGAACACCTGTCCGCTGGTCAGGGGGATGTCTATCCCGACCCGCATGCCGACGCGGAAATGCTGCGTATAGTCGATGGTCGTCTCTTCCATGGTCATCCAAAACGGTTGTTGAAAACCAGCCATCTCGCCGCCGTCCTCGAAAGCCGCCTTGTGCGGTGTAGCGCTGCTACACCTCCGCGGGGCTTTCTGCGGGTGCGACGATCTGACTGGTTTTGAACAACCTGCAAACTGGCGCTGCACCGGTCAGCAGGCGGGGAAGCGGACTAGGGGGCGCTCTCCTCGACGCAGCGATGGAAATCGTCCTGGAAGCGGATGATGTCGTCCTCCCCCAGGTATTCGCCGCTCTGCACCTCGATGATCACCAGCGGGATCATGCCCGGATTTTCCAGCCGATGGCTCTCGCCGATGGGGATAAAGGTCGACTCGTTGATGTTGACCATATATTCCCGCTCGCCGCAGGTCACCTTGGCTGTGCCGGAGACCACGATCCAGTGTTCGCTCCGGTGGTGATGCTTCTGCAGCGACAGCCGCTTGCCCGGCAGCACCTCGATCCGCTTGATCTTGTAGTTCCTGTTCTCTTCCAGGACCGTATAGGTCCCCCAGGGCCGTTCACCTCGCTCCACGAGCCGTCTCCTTTGTCACCGAATTTCTGCTGCCGGGTTCGCAGACCGGCGGGAATTACTCCGCTTTCCCCTGGCGCAGTTGCAGGTACTGCCTGAGCGCCTCCTGCCACGGTTGGGGCTGGAAACCGGTATCCTGCACCAGTTTGCCGCATTCCAGGGTGGAATAGAGCGGCCGCCGCGCCGGGCGACCCAGCTCCTGCGTGCTGAGCGGGTTGACCCGCACCGAAAGGCCGGCCTCGGCAAAGATCGACCGGGCGAATTCGTTCCAGGTGCAAAAGCCGCTGTTGGCGGCATGGTAGATGCCGCTGCAGTCGCGCTCGATGAGCGCGACGATGGCGCGGGCAAGGTCCACCGTCCAGGTGGGGGAACCGACCTGGTCGTTCACCACGGCCAGCTCGTCCTTTTCCCCGCCCAGGCGAAGCATGGTCTCGACGAAGTTCTTGCCGTGCAGGCCATAGAGCCACTGGGTCCTGACGATCAGCGACCCCGGCGCGAACCGGGCGTTCATTTCGCCGGCGAGCTTCGACTCGCCATAGACGCTCAAGGGGGCGACAGGATCATCCTCCAGGTAGGGAGTCCCCTTGCTGCCGTCGAACACGTAATCGGTGCTCACCTGCACCAGTTTGGCACCGCTCTCCCTGGCAGCCATGGCAAGGAGGGCCACCCCTTCGCCATTGACCTGCATCGCCAGTTCCGCCTGGGTTTCACAGCCGTCCACATCGGTATAGGCAGCGGCATTGACGATCACCTGCGGCCGGTACCGACCCACCACCTCCAGCACCGACTCGAACGAGGTGATATCGATCTCGGGCAGGTCCACCCCCCGAACCTCTCCGGACAGGACCTCCATCAGATCGCGTCCCAGCATCCCCTCCGCTCCGACAACAAGAATCATGCACTCTCTCCGTAATCGTTATTTCCGCTCACCTTCAGACCTGTCTCTTCTGTCCCTGTCCGGCGGACGAGTTACTGCCTTTCGCCGTACTGGCTCGAATAATAGTCGCGATACGCCCCGGAGGTCACGTCGGCTACCCACTCCTGGTTGGCCAGATACCAGTCGATGGTCTCGGCGATGCCCCGCTCGAAGGTGTAAGAGGGCTCCCATCCGAGCGTGGCGCGGATCTTTGCCGCATCGATGGCATAGCGGCGGTCGTGTCCGGGCCGGTCCTTGACAAAGGTGATCAGCCCCCGGTTCTCCCCGCTGCTGCGGCCGAGCCGCCCGTCCAGCAGATCGCAGACCAGGTTGACGATGTCGATGTTCTTCCATTCGTTGTTGCCGCCGATATTGAAGACCTGGCCCGGCTCGCCGCGCTTCAGCACCTGCTCGATCGCCTCGGCATGGTCGCGCACGTGGAGCCAGTCGCGGACGTTCTGGCCGTCGCCGTAGACCGGCAGGGGCTTGCGGGCCACGATATTGTGGATCAGGAGCGGGATCAGCTTTTCCGGGAACTGGTAGGGGCCGTAGTTGTTGGAACAGCGCGTGGTGAGGACCGGCATGCCGTAGGTTTCGTGATAGGCCCGCACCAGCAGGTCCGCACCGGCCTTGCTGGCCGAATAGGGGGAATTGGCGGCCAGCGGGGTCTCTTCCGTGAAGAAGCCGGTCGCACCCAGGCTCCCGTAGACCTCATCCGTGGAGACCTGCAGATAGCGGAATCCGGGGCGCTCCCCCAATTGCCAGTGCCTGCGCGACTCCTCCAGCAGCACCTGGGTGCCCAGCACGTTGGTCCTAATGAAGATCTCCGGGCCGCTGATGGAGCGGTCCACATGGGATTCGGCGGCAAAGTGGACCACCGCGTCGATCGACTCTTCCTTGAGGAGATTCGCCACCAGCGCGGCATCGCCGATATCGCCCCGCACGAAGCGGTACGACGGGTTCCCTTCGACCCCCTTCAGGTTCTCCAGGTTCCCGGCATAGGTCAAAAGGTCCAGGTTGACCACCCGGCAACCGGGATTGGCTGCGAGGAACGAATGGATGAAATTGGCTCCGATAAACCCTGCGCCGCCGGTCACGAGCAGTGCGCGGGGGGTAGTTGGTGCTGTCATGGTGATCCTCCGGTTATATATTCCGATTCAGAACGTTTTGACCTTGCCCAGGTTGCCGATGCCCGCAAGGCTGAAGCTGACCAGGAATTCGCGGTTATCGGGCCGGTCGCGGTAGGTAAAGGTGACGCTCCAGCATTGATGGCGGTACTCCACGGCATAGAAGGACTCCAGGAAGCCCTGCCGGTCAAGGGAATATCGGCTAGTGTAATTGAAAATCAAGGGTTTGACAAGGCTGAGCCCCAGCTTCCCCTCCAGGTAATCGACGGTCCCCTCGATGCGGCGATAGCCGATCCCCACCAGGTTCCCCTGGTCGTCGTGCAGGTCTGCAGTAAGCGCGGCAGTTGTCACGTCGCCGTGATAGGGCGAGAGCCGGCCGTCGGCCTCGATCAGGAGATTCGCGGAAGGCTGCACGCGCAGTTCCAGGCGGAGGTCGGTCAGGTCCCTGTCGCTGTCGGCGCCATGGAGCAGATCGCGCCGGCCGCCGCTCAATTGATACCCCTGGCTGAGCCTGGCCAATAGGATTTCGCGGTATTCCACCCCGTCAGGCCGCTCCGAACGGCCGGTCAGGGAGTTGGTGAGCGACCAGCCGATCAGGTTCTGGCCAACCACCCGGTCGTCGTAATCGAAAAAGGGCAACCCTGCCTGGTCTTTTTCCTGGATGAAGGAGTAGGAGATCGACGGTTCCAGCAGGTGGCGCAGCCGGGAAAACCCGCCCATATTCGCATCGTAGACCCGGTCGAAGGATGCCGAGGCCATGGCACCCGCCAGCGCCAGGCCGGTGCTCGGAGCCCCCTCCCCTGCACCGTCCGATGCCTGGTAGAGCCGCTGCTGATACCCCCCCCAGGCCGAGAGCGCCAGCCCCTGGGGCAGGTCGGCATACCAGGTGAGTTTCGGCTGGAGGATGACCCGCTGTCCGACAAGACCTTCGCGGCGGTAGAAATTGGTGAACCTGCTGTCGAGGCCGGCATAGAGCGGCAGGCTCCCGAGCCGGCTGCCGACGCCGGTCAGGGTCAGTTCGGGGAGCCGCTGCAGGGTCAGGCTGTTGTCCGTATCCTCCAGGGAGTTCATGAAACGGGTCTCTCCGGCCAGATACCAGCTCTCCCACCGCCTGGTGAGCGAAACCGAGGAATCCAGCGACTGCCGGTTGTAGTCGCCGCTCGCCTCGCCGAAATCGCGGTAGAAGGCACGGTCCGTGGCCAGGGTGAGGTCCGCGTTGAAATCGGTCTGCGGGGTCACCACCTGCTTTGCCGTGCCGGAGAGGTTGACCCGTTCCCGCTGCAGGTCGGTGTCGTAGATGGCATAGAGGCGACCGCTGCCGTGGCTGCCCGAATTGCCCAGGTAGCCGACGTCGACACCGGCTCCGACGCCGCGCTTCGTCTGGATGTCCAGGTCGAAGGTCGCCTCGGAGCTTGGAGATATGGCCCAGTAGTAGGGGATGTCGACAGAGATCCCCTTCTTGGTGGAACTGCCGATGCGGGGGAAGAGAAACCCGGACTGGCGTTCCCGCTTGACCGGGAAGAGGATGTAGGGGGTATAGAGGAGCGGCACGCCGGCCACGGAGAAGACCACGTTGCGGCCGGTGGCATACCCTTCGACGGTCACATCCAGGTCGCTGGCGGAGAATTCCCAGCTGGGAGGGTCGGCGTCGCAGGTGGTGAATGAGCCGCGCTCCAGACGGTACTCCTCGTCGCCATACTTTTCCAGGCGGGCTCCCTTGACCCTGAAGTTCCCCTCGCCGGTCTTCAGCCTGGCATTGACCGCCTCTCCCTGCTGGGTCGCCAGATTGAGATAGAGGCTGTCGGACGTCAGTTCGTCGGCCCCCCGCAGCAGCCTGACCCGGCCTGCGGCATTGGCCGTGTCGATGCTCTGCCGGTAGTCCGCCTCGTCCGCCAGGAGGGAATAGCCCTGCCAGTCGATCCGCACATCCCCCCTGGCCCGGATGGTGTCGTTGGCCCGTTCGTGGACGAGGGAATCGGCCGTGATCCTGACCGCCTGGTCGCTGTCGGCAGCGCCGGCGCGAAGCGGCGCCAGCAGCAGCGCGCCGAGCAGGAGACGACTGAGAATGCTGCGCATCATCCCCTCACCTGCAGGCAGGGGCGGGAGAGGAGCCGGGCACGGGCCTCGCCGACAACGAAGAGCGAGCCGCAGACCAGCACCAGGTCGTCCGCTGCTGCCGCATCCATCGCCTGGCCGAGCCCCTCCGCCACCCTGCCGGCCACCGTGCAGGGGATGCCGTGCCGCTCCACCAGACCGGCCAGAACATCCGGGGGCATTGCCCGCTCCATGTCCGCTGCCACGGCAAATACCCGGTCCGCCAGGGCAAGGAGCGGGGCGAGGATCGCTGTCGCATCCTTGTCCCCCATCACCCCTGCCACCAGGAGCAGACGCTGCCGCGGCAGATCCGCCAGGGAACCGGCCAGGGCACGACTGCCGGCAGGATTGTGGGCGCCATCCAAAAGCACTCGGGGGGGGCCGGCGAACAGTTCCATCCGGCCGGGCCATTTCGCCTGCGCAATCCCTTGCCGCAACGCCGGCAGGGGTATGCGTGCCACCCCTTCCGTGTCGAGGATCTCGGCGGCGGCCAGGGCGCAGGCGGCGTTCCCTGCCTGGTGCCGGCCGAAGAGCCCCGGCCGGAGGTCGGCCAGGTCGGTGTGCAGGCCGTGGTAGACCAGGGCATCCCCCTGCCAGGATGCGGAAAAATCCCGCCCCGCCACGAAGAGTCGTGCCCCGGTTGCAGCATCCGCCAGGACGTCGGCGGCTTCGCTTTCCTGCCCGGCGGAAACCACCGGCCGCCCCGGTCTGATGATCCCGGCCTTTTCCCGTGCAATAGCCGTCAAGGTCTCTCCCAGGTATTCGCAATGGTCGTAGCTGATCGGCGTAATGACCGACAGGAGCGGGTCTGCGGCATTGGTGGCATCGGAGCGCCCCCCCATGCCCGCCTCCATGACCAGCAGGTCGACCCGTTCACGGGCAAAATAGTGCAGCGCCATGGCAGTGACGATCTCGAAAAAGGTGTTTTCTGGCGGGGCAACGGCCAAGACTTCGGCGGCAAACTCCGTCACCTCTGCTTCGCCGATCTCGCGGCCATTGATCTGGAAGCGCTCGGTGAAACTGATGAGGTGGGGAGAGGTAAAGAGCCCGGTCTTCAGACCGGCAGCGGCAAGAATCGAGGAGAGAAAGGCTGCCGTGGACCCTTTGCCGTTGGTGCCGGCGATGGAGACCGTCCGGACCCGCTGCTGGGGATTTCCCAGCCGGGCCAGCAGGGCTGTTATCCGTTCCAGGCCGGGCCGGATACCGAACCGGGTCAGGCCGAAGATGTGCGCGAGGGTCTCCTGGTAGGTCATGACAGGCGGGATTATAGGGAAACGGCGGTGAAAAGTCCATCTCTTGCTGCGCAAAGCATGCGGGGAGAGAGCCGGGAGCGGTGTGCGCGCCGGGTCTTCCCTCCCCAGGCAGCGAGAGCAGTGTCGCAGGTTACAGGGGACGATAGAGCATGGAGAGGATGTTGCCGATCGTCGCGCGCATATCCTTCCGCTCGACGATGATATCCACCATGCCGTGATCGAGCAGGTACTCTGCCCGCTGGAACCCTTCGGGGAGCTTCTGCCGGATGGTCTGCTCGATGACCCGCGGACCGGCAAAACCGATCAGCGCACGGGGTTCGGCGATGTTGATGTCGCCCAGCATGGCGAAGCTGGCCGTCACCCCGCCTGTGGTGGGATCGGTCAGGATGGAGAGGAACGGAAGCCCCTTGTCGCGCAGTTTCGCAAGGGCCGCGGAGGTCTTGGCCATCTGCATGAGGGAGAGGATGCTCTCCTGCATCCGTGCCCCGCCCGACGCCGAGACGACGATCACCGGGTGATGCTGCTCGATGCCACGCTCGATGGCACGGGTGATCTTCTCGCCGACCACGCTCCCCATGCTCCCTCCCATGAAGGAGAAGTCGAAGACCGCCATCTGTACCGGGATTCCTGCGATGGTGCCATAGCCGCAGATGACCGCATCCTTGGAGCCACCCTTGGCCAGGGTCGCATCGATCCGGTCCTGGTAGCTCTTGGAATCCTTGAACTGCAGGAAGTCCACCGACACCATGGAGGCGTCGAACTCCTGGAAACTCCCCTCGTCGAGCAAGAGGTCAAGCCGGGCACGGGCGGAGATCCTGAAATGGAACGAGCATTTGGTACAGACATTGAGGTTTTTCTCGATATCCTTCGAGATGATCACCTCGCCGCAGTTCTGGCATTTGGTCCACAACCCCTCCGGGACCCGGACCTTCTTCTCTTCGCTGGGTGCTGCCTGCTCTTTGGCTTTTCTGAACCACGCCATAATCTATGCCTCGCTTTAGGTAAACCGAATAAGTTTAGTCGTAATAAAACCGCTTGGTAACAGAAATCAGCGGCCGTGTCAAGAAATGGCTCGCTGCGGAAGCTGCCGGCCCGAAACCGTAAACCTGCGCAGTCGCAGCCCGGAGCCAGCGGCTATGAGCCGGCCGCCATTCCCCTCTTGAGATCGGCAATGCCCGCGGTCAGCCGCTTTTCCAGCTCTTCGCCCCGGTACTCCTCGAAGAGCTTGACCAGCGCGCTTCCCACCACCACGCCATCGGCCTGTGCGGCCAGTTGGCCCGCCTGCTCCGGGGTCGAGACGCCGAAACCGACAACCACCGGCATGGCGGTCCGCTGCCGGATCTCCGTGACCCGGTCGAGGACGCTGCCCGCAAGCTGCTGGCGGGCGCCGGTCACCCCGGTCACCGATACATAGTAGAGAAAGCCGTTACCGAACCTGAGGACCCGTTCGATCCGGGCATCGTCGGAGGTGGGGGTAAGGAGGAAGATGGTGGCGAGCCCCACGGCATCGGCCAGCTTCTTGAAACCGGCTGCCTCTTCGGGGGGGAGGTCGACCAGCAGGACCCCGTCCACGCCCGCCCCGGCTGCATCACGGACAAACCGTTCCACGCCGTACTGCATGACCGGGTTGAAATACCCCATCAGGACCAGGGGGACCTGCGACACGAGGCGCACCCGGCTGACCATCTCCAGGATCGCCTCCAGGGTGGTGCCGGCAAGCAGGGCCCTTTCCGAGGCGCGCTGGATGGTGGGGCCATCGGCCATCGGGTCCGAAAACGGCACCCCCAGCTCGATGATATCGGCCCCGGCCCCGGCCATCAGCGGGATCAGCCGCTCTGTTGCAGCCAGATCGGGATCGCCGGCCGTGATGAAGGTAATGAGGGCCGATGAACCTTCTCTGCGGACCCTGCCAAAGGTTTCGTCTATCCTGCCCATGCGTTCGCTCCGGTCCGTTTCGCTCGTCCGGCAACAAAAAACTCCCCGTGCATCCGATATGATCCAGGGGAGTTTTGGCCGGGGGTGCAGTATAGCAGCATTCGGCCGGTTAATCAATCGCTGTGACGTTACGGGCGCATCAAACCTTGAAGCCGCTCAACTCGCTCTGGAAGACATCGATCTGGCCGGACAGGTTGTTGACCGCCTCGTCGAGCACCTTGGTAGCGGACATGTTGGTCTGGGTCGACTGCTGGATATCCC
>Ga0208371_1000307_pt1 | contig 12715 bp, 7 predicted proteins | sample SubbioCR12Aug_1A_FD_184827 | JGI IMG/M metagenome (GOLD analysis project Ga0208371, IMG submission 184827) | Serpentinite rock and fluid subsurface biosphere microbial communities from McLaughlin Reserve, California, USA - CR12Aug_1A (SPAdes) | ecosystem: Environmental > Terrestrial > Deep... | reverse complement strand
TGCATGCGCTGCGCCTGTTTCATCAGGTTGCCGATTCCACCTTTCATGCCTGATACCTCGATAGTCGATGGGTTAGTCGATGGGTTTGATCGAATCAGTGATCACCTTGGCGTCGAACTCAGCGCTCAACGCCTGGACATAGGGATCGTCGCGGATGGTCCGTTCCGCCTCTTGTTGCCGCTGGATGCGTTCCTGGGCCTTGAGCTGGGCCGGTGCCTGTTGCACCAGGGGCTTGCCGCCCGCCGGTTGCAGCCGCAGCTTCACCGGTCTGCCGTAGTAACCGGCCAGGGCCGATTGCAGCCGCTCGACGGTGCGTTCCGAGGCGAGATTCCCCGCCTCCGGCAACAGGACCAGCTTCAGCAGGTCCCCGTCCCAGCCGTCAATCACGCAGTTGCTGGCCACTTGGGTGGCAATGCCGCCCAGGGAGCCCGAAATCGCCTCGACCACCTTGCGCCAGTCGTCGCCGGGGGCGCCTCCGGCAGGGGGCGCGGCCTTGGGTTGCGCAGGGGGTTCCTTTGCATCCTTAGGTCCGTAACCTGTGTATCCCTGCGCCACTCCTCGCACGGGCGCCGCACCGCGCTTCTCGACGGCCGGGGCAGCAATCCCGGCCTCGGCGGGCCGGAAGGCCAGCATGCGCAGCAGCACCATCTCGAATCCGCTCCGGGGATCGGGGGCGAAGGGGAGATCGCGCTGGCCGGTCAGGCCGATCTGGTAATAGAGCTGGACATCCTCCGGGCTGATCCGTTGCGCCAGGCCCTCCACCTGAGCGGCATCGCCCTCGGTGTCGTCCAGGGCGCCGGGGACCACCTGGACCAGGGCCAGGCGGTGAAGCAGGGACAATAAAGATTGCAGCGCGGCAGGGAAGTCCGGCGTCTCTTCCGCCATCTGGGCCACGATCCCCATCAGGCCGGGTCCGTCGTTGCCAGCCAGGGCCTCCAGCACATGATGCAGCCGCTCGTGGGGGATCACCCCCAGCATGGCGCGCACATCGGCATCCAGCACCCGGCCGCCGCCATAGGCGATGGACTGATCGAGCAGGCTGAGGGCATCGCGCACACTGCCAGCGGCGGCCCTGGCCAAAATGGTCAGCGCCGGGGCCTCGAATTCGACCTTCTCCTGTTCCAGGATGCGCCGCAACTGGGCCTGGAGCTGGTCCATCGGCAGCCGCTTCAGGTTGAACTGGAGGCAGCGCGACAGCACGGTCACCGGCACCTTTTGCGGATCGGTGGTCGCCAGCAGGAATTTCACATGGGGCGGCGGTTCCTCCAGCGTCTTCAACAGGGCGTTGAAGCTGCTGTCGGAGAACATGTGGACTTCGTCGATCAGATAGACCTTGTAGCGTCCGCTGACCGGGGCATAGGGGACGTTCTCCAGCAGCTCGCGGGTCTGCTCGACCTTGGTGCGGGAAGCGGCATCCACCTCCAGCAGATCGACGAAACGGCCCTCGTCGATTTCCCGGCAGGGACCGCAGACGCCGCAAGGGGTCGATCCGACGCCCGTATCGCAGTTGAGGGACTTGGCGAAGATACGGGCCAGGGTCGTCTTGCCGACCCCGCGCGTGCCGGTGAAGAGATAGGCGTGATGCAACCGGTCGTTGTCGAGGGCGTTGCTCAGCGCCCTGACCACATGCTCCTGCCCGACCATCTCGGAAAAGAGGCGGGGCCGCCATTTACGGGCAAGGACCTGATAGGACATGAGCGGATCGCCGGGAAGAAGCACGTCTCAAGAAATGGGTGGCGGACCGCGCCAGCCGCACCCCGGCGCCCGCACCCACCGCTACGGCTGCTCCCTTCCGGGCCTGACCGGGTTCACGGCTTCGCGTCGCGAGGGGACCGGCGCGGTCCACCATAATGCCTCCGCCCAAGCCGCCTTGGGCACCGGAGCGGAGCGCGCAAGTATAGCGCGTTGACATGCCGGGCCGAAAGGGCGGATCGGCAGCGCGCCACAGCCCTGATCAAACGTCTTGCCCGGCAGGAAAAAGATGGCGGCTTCCGGGTGACCCACGTCGGACAGGTACTGGCCAAGCACGACTACAGCAAAGGGGATCGCCAGCGGCTTATCCGGGAGATTCCGGCAAGGCGAGGCGGAAGCAAGGGAAAGGAAGCGCTGTATTTCGACTGCTGCGCCCGTCCTTGTCGAACAATCTGTGACGCACAAAGGCGCACAGATTGACGCGCAACGGCGCGGCGGGCTACGGTTCAGTCTCTTGCGGAAAACAACGGGGGGCATTATGGCAAATCGCTGGCTGTTGCTGGTGGGTGCCTTGCAGGGCTGGGCGCTGTGGGCATTGTGGAAAGCGCGCGAGATCAAGATCTGGCCCGCTATTGATCCGCTGAGCGAGCGCACCTTGCTCTACCTCTGCATTGCCTTGCCACTGGCGTTCTACATGACCCAAAACATCGCCGTACTCAGCCGCGAACGCCGCTCCCGCATATTGCTCTGGACCGGTGGACTGTTCGCTTTGCTGGGCGGCTACAGCGGCTGGGCAGAAAACATCCCAACCGAACCACTGAACGGCGCCTGGAGCATCCCTCCGGCCCGGCTCCCTGACTTGTTTGCGGCCGCCATACTCGGATTCGTTGTCGTTCCGTTGTGGGCGCATTACGACCGCGCCGCTAAACGCTGGTCATACCATGCCCTGTTTGAAACCGCATGGCGCAATGTGCTGATGACCATCAGCTCGGTGGTGCTTACCGGTGTATTCTGGATCGTGCTGTTCGCCGGTGCGATGCTGATGAAAAGCATCGGTCTCAACTTCATCTTTGAGCTAATCAATAAATCCATCTTCTCCATCCCGGTTACCGGCATTGTCTTCGGCGCAGCATTTGCGCTAAGCCTTGCGCGCGCCGAAATGATTGTCGCCCTGCGCCGCTTCTGGCTCTCCGTCTCCGCCTGGCTGTTGCCGCTGTTGCTGGCATTTGGCGTGATGTGGGTCGTCGCTCTGCCGTTCACTGGATTGGAACTGTTGTTCAAAACGCACAACGCCGGATTCATCCTGCTGTGGTTTATCGCGCTGTCCGTCAACTTCGCCAATGCCGCCTATCAGGACGGCGCCAGCGAGCAACCCTATGGACCCCGGCTGAGCCGGGCGCTCGAATACGCATGGCCCAGCATGCTGGTGCTGTCCGCCGTTGCGTGGTGGGCAATTCTGCTGCGCATCGCCCAATACGGCTGGACTGAAGACCGCGTGTGGGGCGTTTTCGTACTGGTACTGGCCACCCTTTACGCTGCGGGCTATACCTGCTCGTTGCGCCTCCGCCACGGCTGGCTCGCCTACATCGGCAAGACCAACATAGTCACCGCGATTATGATGTGTGCCGGGCTGGTGCTGTTGCTCAGCCCGCTGGCCGATGCACGCCGCATCGCCGTCATCAGTCAGATGAGCCGCCTGACCAGCGGAGCAGTGGACACAGACAAGATCGATTATGCCTACCTGCGCTGGCAAGCCGGACGCTACGGGCAGGACGCGCTGAACGAACTGTCCGCAGGCATCGACCACGAAGACAAGGACATCATCGCTTCCAAAGCCAAACAAATCCTAGCGCAGAACAACCGCTACGCCAGCGACAACGGCGCAAAAACGCTGACGCCGGAACAAGTACGTCAGCGCTTCCGGGTCGTACCTAAAGGCGAAGTTCTGGACGATGCGTTGCTCCAACTGCTGCAGACCGCAAACCGCCGGGGAGAAAACCGCTGCATAGGCACGGACGCGCAATGCCTGGCCTGGATGATCGACCTGAACGGCGACGGATTGAAAGAGGTTGTTGTGGTCACGGAAAAGCCGGAATGGTCGTTCGGCAATGCTGTGTTCTATCGGTGCCTGGGCAAGAATCAGTACAAATACGGCGGCACCATCAATTTAGGCTACGGTGCGGACAAGAGGCAGCGCGAGAAGACGATGACGGACATCGGAAACGGCAACGTAAAAACGCTAGCACCCAGATACAACGACCTCGATATTGGAGGGCGGCGTATCAGCGTGGCGGCTGAATTGGGCGAAGAATAGGAAATCCAAGCCTCTGCGCCGAAGTATCCTGCTATTTCTCGGGCCGCCAATCGCTCAGGATACGTCCCAGCGTCCATCTGGAACGGGTCGCGGCAGGGACGCCGGTTACCCGGCGTCCCTACCGCGACCCGGAATCCCGAAGGGGTGGCAAGGAAAGGATTAACGGCCGGAGGCCGATTGCTGCGCCTCGATGAGATCCTGTTGCGCCCTGAGCAGGTTGGTTTGGTGCTCAAGGATTTCTTTCTGATGATCAATGACTTCCGTCTGCATTGCATTGGCGGTGGATAATGCTGTGAGGCCGCGGGATTCTCCCGCTTCCTTGACCTGGAACTTGGAAATTCCACCATTGGTGCCGAAGTTGATGTCATGGGTGTTTGTCTGGAATGCCTTGTTTTCTATTTCCAGCCTTGCAAGTGTGCCGAATTGCGGTATTTCGTAGGTGTCAGCCATGATGGCTCTGGACCCAAGATATAGCTCCACCAAGCAGTCATTGGGCTCGCGATAATATAGTCCTGGCTCGGTATCGTTTTGGTAATTCATTCCATCGCTATGGCATCCACTAACTTTTACGCTGAACTTGTCAAGCCCTTTCAGCAAGGTTGATCTATCCTCGATACGGGAGAGTTTGAACCACTTGAGGGATGGCGCAAAATCAAAATGGATTCTTTCGGAATGATCGAGTGACAGTGGAATCGTTTTTGCGGTGACCGTAATGGTCAATTGCTTTTTACTGTCGGCGTTGTTTCTGTCAAGCAGCGCCTTAACCGTTGCATCGTTGCACAAGCTGTCGGTGGTATTTACCACTTCATTACGGGATCTACTTACGCCAGAAAAAGGTTGTGCTTGCAATCCCGTGGCGAGTTTTACACCTTCCTTGATGATTTTAGCTGTCTGATCCTCTGCGTCATATTTTATGGTTGTGAGGATGCCATTGGTCAGGCCGATGGATGCATCCTTGATGACTTTATTGAAGGCGGTCATGTCGTCAACATCAATGATGAATACCGCGGAATCCCTCGGGTCTTTTTTAATGTCCTCGGTAACCGTGATTGAGGTTATATTAATCGATGGGTTCTTGCATTCCTCCAACTCAAGGGTCATGGCGTATGTCAGGCGTTTGGCGGGCAGGTGATATATGATGCCCTTTGGTGAACTACATTGATGCGGGTTCCTCGCTCCCCTGTCCGTGTCGCAGTTGTTATCTAGCGGAATTGAGGCAATTCTGGTGGCGCATCCGGCCAAAGTGAGTAATAGAAAGAGGGGAAATAGCCGGGGCAATTCTTTCATGGTCTTGTTCTCTAAAAACGCAGAATCCATGATGGACTCACGAGACGGGTGAACTTGTCTCGTGGTGTTTGCGGCTTGATCTTTATGTCCTTGAGTTTGAGGTTGTCCTCAGCCACTGAGAAAAGCTTATTACGGGCCTAACATCCTGTCTAGCGTCATTTTATTGGCATATATTGGGAATTACGTCACCCCGTGTTTATAGCCTGTAACGGGGCCAGATTGTGCATTGAGAAGCCCTGGCAGGTGTGAGGAGGGGGAGAGTCCTTCTTGCATTCAGGCCTTAAACCGCGATTAGTTAGTTCGCAATAATATACTGATATTATTATGCTCCTTGCCTGTTTGGCAACGCTCTGCTAGGGTGCGCCTAATACCCCTATAAATAAGAATTAAACGGGCAGTCTGGGGTATTTGGGCGCAGGCCGGGCGGGGTTTAACCCGTGATCCGGTTTAGCCGTTTCTCATAAAAACCCATAAAAAATATAGTTTGCCAAATTGGAGGAGTTGCTACGTGAATACAAAAACCTTCACACGGGCGGCCGTGGGAATGGCGTTAGCGTCATTTTTCCTGCTTCCGCAAAACTCAATCGCCGCTGCTACAGCGCCGACCAAACCGAAAAACGATTACAACATCACCATCAACTATGAGCTGGGCATGCATTGCACCGGCTTTGACTTTACCTACTGTTGCGTCCTGCCACCTTACAACTCTATCCAGAGCCAGGTGGTCAAGACCTCTACCGGCAATAAGAAAGCGCCAAAGCTGCTGGAAGCGGACGAAAAGGACCCTTCCGTTCTGCTCGATGGAAACAAACGCTTCAAGCTGGAATACGGCCATATCGGGAACAGCTTTTCCGAGGGCAGCAAGCTGCATTACTGGGATGTTCCCTACGACGTGAACGGTGATGGCAAATACGGCAAGGACGAGAGTGTCGCCAATGCCTATTTCACCCACCTCTATGTCTACAAGGACCTGAAGGGAACCGTGCCGGAGGGCGTCACAAAGGGTGACGACAGCAAGAAGGCGCGGGTGGGGATTGAGATTCCGATCCCAAAGGATAACGGTCCGGCCGGCGCAGCCGTTCCCAGCCCGATGAAGGATGGCACTCTGCACTATACCGGTGATAAGGGTACCCTGGTGTTCACCAAATCGCCTGTATTGGATGATGTGCCGATTCTGCTGACCAATCCCGGTATCTGGGATGCCCTGGGTCTGCCGCTGACGCCGTTCTCCGACAAGGCGGTCGCCAAGGACCCCCTGTCATTGGTCGAGAGCGACATCCAGCCCTTCCAGGAGGCCTGGGTCAGCATGGTGGACGCCGAGTCCAAAAAGCCGGTGATCGACAGCCACAGCGGCCAGCCTGTGCGATTCGTCGGCACCAACCCGATCGATGTGCCCAACTGCGCCAACTGTCACTCCACCGAGCGGGCCAACGGCGACAAATACGCCCTCTATAAACAGGAGCGGTCATTCTGGAAAGGACTTGGGGCATCGGACTGGATGGCGGACCTGAAGGCCACCTCCATCTCCATCATGGAGATGCATGATGACAAGAGCGGTACCGACTTCCTGAAGAACTACGATCCCAACAGCCGCGCGGTCACAAACCGCCTGGGCCGGGACCCCGTGTTGTGCCAGAAGTGCCATGCCGACAACGTCATCGGTGTCCTTGCCTCCAAGACCTTCAAGGACCCGAAGACTGGCGAGGAGAAGCTGACATCGCCCCTGACCCAGGCCATGCATCTGGTGCATCAGACCTCCGCGCCCATGCCCGATACCCAGGGGCGTACCGCTGCATGCCAGGGCTGTCACCCCGCCCATCGCCAGGACGGCGGCATGGAGGGTTACCCGATCACCAAGGATGGCAAGAACGCCTACGCCGAACGGGATAACCGCGATGCCTCCGGCGGCTGCTATGTCGGCCGCGATGTCCATGCCAACCCCGGCAAGGACAAGGATGGCGTGGAATCCGGCGAAGAGCTGAATGCCATCGGCAAGTGGTTGCAGACCAACGTCTCCCAGATCGGTAACGACAAGGGCGGCAAGGGTCTCTGGTGTACCAACTGTCACAACCAGTTGAGCCGTGAACTCTACCAGCGCGACAATCTGACCAATGCCTTCGAGCAGAGCGGAAAGACCTTGCGCAACAAGTCCTTGGAAGAGATCGCCAAGGGTGTGGGTATCAGCATGGATCAGTTGCAGGCGATGATGGACCCGAAGGTGGTGCTCAACGACAAGGGCGAGGACACCGCCGACAAGTCCGAGATCCTGAAGACTTGGGCGCAGAAGCGCCTGGTTCCCGACATTGCCGTCATCGCATTGGCGGGTAATGGCCCCATGGCATCCAAGGATGCGGACGGTGATGTCAACGTGGTTCCGCTCTCTGCCAATCCGGCGGTCGATATCGCTTCGCTGAAACTGCCGCAGGGTGCAACGGGAGCCACGGCCGTGCCCTATGAGGCTGCCACGCATGGCCGGGACTACTGGCTCTCGGCCGGCGCCCCTCACTGCGCGGACTGCCATGCGGCACCTTTCGTCGAAGGACAGGGTGGCATGGCCTTTCCCATCAACCAGCCCGGTAAATACAGCCTGATGCGCTATGCCAAGGGTCATGCAGGCCTGGCCTGCCAAGCCTGCCACGAGTCGATTCATGGACTCTATCCGGTAACGCCGAATACCGACGTCACCTCTTACAAGCAGGCAGCGCAGTACAACCCGGACGGCTCGCACGGTCCGTTCAAGTGCAATACCTGCCATCAAACCAACGGGGACGGCGTACCGCACCTGGCGAATGATGAGGAACATGTCTGGAAAGGCAAACCTATCCTCAACAACTACGATGCAGCCGTTCATTGGATGCATGCCAGTGCGCCTGACCTGGGTGGCGCGATCCCCAAGCCCAAATAGGACTGGTCAGGCCCCAAGCTTGACCATGCGCCCGCCAGGGAAGGCGGGCTGTTTCCTGGGGACGTTCCCCTTTTATTACAGTCGATGCCGATGTCAGGCCGTCTGAAGCGTTATCTGCCTCATCCGCTATCGATCAGTACAGGTACAGGAAAATCCTATGAAGCTGAACAGAGTACTTTTAGCAGCCGCCATGACGGCACTCTTTGCGGCTGGCCCCCTGCTGGCCAAGGCGCAGGACCCCCAGGTCTTGGTGACCGTGGGTGAGTTGAAGATCACCGGCGATGAATTGGATTCGGTGCTGGCCAGTTCGCCCTTTGCTACCCAGTTCGTGACCATGGGCGAAAAGGAACAGGCAGCACTGCGCGGCGATATGCTGCAACGTCTGGTGGCTTCCCGCCTGCTGCGTTTGGAGGCCCAACAGCTTGGCTTGGACCGGTCAGAGGCATTCACCAAGGATGAAGAGGCCCAACGCGCGGCCCTTCTCTATCGCCACTACATGGACAAGCTGAGAGAGCGTGTCAGCATCCCGGCCGACACCCTTGCCGCGATGAAGCAGCAGTTCAAAGGCGATGCCGACGGGCTGGCTTCGGCCGAGGCTGCCTACAAGACAGAGCAATACCGAACCGTGCGCCTGATGACCATTCAGTCGCTACGTGACCAGCAAAAGATCAAGCTCCACGAGGAAAGGATCGTTCAGGGCATCACGCCCGAAACCCTGTTGCTGGAGGGGACCGATATCCGGATCAGTTATGGCGACGTGGTCGATGTCAAGGAATACCCGAATCTGCCCAACCCGGAATGGGTCAAGGAGCAACTGTACAAACGTGCGGAGCTGATGCTGGTGGCAAAGACTGCCACGGATGAGGGGGTGGACGTTTCCGGCCGCCTGCTGCGGTATCGCGAAGAGCGCCTCCCTGCCCTGCTGATTGAGATGAAAGAGAAGGAGTGGGTGTCTGACGAACAACAGATGCGCGATTGGCACAGCAAGCACCCGGAGGTGAGCAAGATTCCGGAAAGACGCCACCTTGGCCAACTGGTGGTTGCCACACGCGAAGAGGCAGAGGCCTTGCGGGACCGCATCCTCAAGGGGGAAAGCCTGTTCGAGCTGGCCGGGAAGCACAGCATCGACGAGGAGGGCCGCAAGAAGCTGGGCGACATGGGCTGGGTCATCGAAGGCCGTGGCTATCCACAGTTGGAAGAAGTGGTTGCCAAATTGGAGGACGGCAAGGTCAGCGAGGTTGTGGAGACGCCAAGGGGATTCCATCTGGTCAGCGTCCTGGATCGCCGCCCCGGCGGTGTACGTGATTTTCACGCCGTCAAGGACAGAGTCCGCCAACTGATGATCCAGGAGCACCTCAGCATCTACCTGAAGGAACTGGAGCAGCGTCACAAGGTTGTTTGGAACCTGGAGGACCGTAAATGAGCGAAGGGAAGCGTCTCGCCGCCCTGATCCTGCTTGCTGCGGCGGCCTGGAGCCAGGCATTCGCCGCTCCGGCGAATGCCTCAGGCGAGGCCGGCGAGAGAATCCTGGAAACCGTCGAATTCAAAGGATTGGATGGCGCCGTGCATCATCTGGCGGAATGGAAGGGCAAGGTGATCGTACTGAACTTCTGGGCCAGTTGGTGTGGTCCCTGCCAGGCGGAAATCCGGGATTTTGTTCAACTGCAAAATGCATACGGCACCAAAGGGCTTCAGATTGTGGGTGTCGGCCTGGATGAGGAGCCGAAGTTGAAGAACGTCGAACGCACGTTGGGCATGAACTACCCGGTTCTGATGGTACCTCAGGTTTCCAATAGAAGGCTTCTTGCCGCCTGGGGCAACGAGAACGGGTTGGTTCCCTATACGGTCGTTATCGACCGTACAGGGAAACCAACCTACATCCATCGAGGACCGATGGATGAAGGGGTGTTTCGCGATCAGGTGTTCCCGTTGCTTGGGGAAGAGGGCGCTGGAACTTGAGTTTCGGCGACAGTTTACTGGCTTGAAAAGCAACGATGGCGATTAACCTAGAAACCTCTTTTCAACCGCAAAGGACGCGAAGGAACGCACAGGATTTCATTGGCTTGTCGAGGCTTCGTTTCTGACCAGGAAGGTGTGAGCATAGACAAGCGTATTGGATTGTTTTCCTTAGCGTCCTTCGCGGTTAAACAGAGGTTTTTAGGTTGATGGGTTTTCTCAGGCGTTCAGAAGCCCATACCAGAACGGCAGAGTCACCAGGCTCAGGGCGGTAGTAAGGGTCACGGCGGCGGCGTAGAGGCCGGAGTCCAGGCGAAAGCGGTCGCAGAGCACGAGGCCGAGCACCATGCTCGGCATGGCGGCCTCCAGCACGGCGCCCTGGTGGTAGATACCCTCAAGCCCGATCCAGGTCCCCAGGCCCCAGACGAACAGGGGGATGAGAAACATCTGCACCAGGGAGACCAGGGCCAGGGCTGGCATCTGCGACAGACGCCAGGTATCCCAGCGCAGGCTGAGCCCGAGTGAAAAGAGCATCAGGGGAACCACACCCGCTGCCAGCAGGTTGAGGCCATCGGCCACCCAAGGATGAATCGGGACAGCCGTCAGATTGAGCCCGATTGCAACGATAGCGGCCCAGAGGGGCGGCACTTTGAGCAGATCCGGCAAGGGATTCCCCCCCTGGCCCTGTCCGAAATGCCGCGCCGTCAGGACCCCCAGCGTCAGCAGCAGCGGGGTGCAGGCGAAGAGATCATATTGCACGGCGATACCGCGCCCCGCCTCCCCGAACAGCTTTTGCAGCACGGGCAGCCCCATGTAGGTGGCGTTGGGGAAGGCGGCCGCCAGAATCATGGCCCCCATCATGGCGGGAGGCGAGGCACAGAGCCGGCAGCCGAGCCAGGTGAGAGACATTCCCAGCAGGATACCGCCGGCCGCGACGAAGGAGATGCGCAGGGAGTCGAGACCCAGTGGGGTCCGCCAAAGGACGGCCAGGACCAGGGCGGGCAGCAGCAGGTAATAGACCAGACTGGTCAGGACCTTGCGGGTCTCCGCCGCCTCCAGACCGGCGGGCTTCAAGATACGCCAGCCCAGACCGCAGAGGATCAGGGCGCCCATCTGGACGATGGTGCCCAGGATATCTGGAGGGTTCATCTAACGATCATGGCGGCTTGCCACCCCGGAACATGAAAATGTCAATGTAGGTCGGCCTTCAGGCAGACTGTCGCCCTGAAGGGCGACCTACAAGGAATTTGATCGATCGCCCAGCAGCGACTGTGCCGCCGCCAGCACCGAGGCGGCATCCAGGCCGGCGTCGCGCCATTGTTCGGCCTGGGTCCCCTGTTCAATGAAGCGATCGGGTAGGCCCAGGTTGAGGATGCGTTTGACTCTGCCGGTGGCGGCCAGCCATTCGTTGACGGCGGAACCGGCGCCGCCCTGGATGCTGTTCTCCTCCAGGGTCAGCAGCAGTTCATGGCCGTCGGCCAGTTCCGCCAGAAGCTGTTCGTCCATGGGTTTGACGAAGCGCATGTTGGCCACCGTGGCGTTAAGCTGCTCCGCCACCGCTAGGGCCACCGCCAGCGGAGCGCCGAAAGCGAGCAGGGCCAACCGCTTGCCCTGGCGCCTGATCTCACCCTTGCCGATCGGTAAAGTCCCCAGGCCGGATTCCATTGCCACGCCGGTGCCGGTGCCACGGGGATAGCGTACCAGCGCCGGGCCCTCGTATTCATAGGCGGTCTGGAGCATGAGCCGGCACTCTGACTCGTCGGCGGGGGCCATGAGGATCAGGTTCGGAATATTGCGGCAGTAGGCCAGATCGAAGGAGCCCGCGTGGGTGGGGCCATCCGCCCCCACCAGCCCGGCGCGGTCCACCGCGAAGGTGACATCCAGATTTTGCAGGGCGACATCATGCACCAACTGATCGTAGGCCCGTTGCAGGAAACTCGAATAGATGGCCACCACCGGCTTGAGGCCATCGCAGGCCATCCCGGCCGCCAGGGTAACGGCGTGCTGCTCGGCGATGCCCACATCGAAGAAGCGGCCGGGGAAGCGCCCGGCGAACTCCACCATGCCGGAGCCTTCGCACATGGCGGGGGTGATGGCCGTCAGGCGCTCGTCGGCCTCGGCTGCGTCGCAGAGCCATTGGCCGAAGACCTTGGTGTAGGTGAGCTTGCCGCCGGCTCCGTTCATCTCGCCGGTGTCGGGGTCGAAGGGGGTCACCCCGTGATAGACGCAGGGGTCGCTCTCGGCCGGGCGGTAGCCCTTGCCCTTCTGGGTCACCACATGGAGCAGGCGCGGGCCGTGCATGTTCCTCATGTTGCCCAGGGTGGTCAGGAGATTACCCAGGTCATGGCCATCCACCGGGCCGATGTAAGTGAATCCCAGTTCCTCGAAGAAGGTGCCCGGCATCACCATGCCCTTCATGTGTTCTTCCCAGCGTCCCATGAAATTGCGCATGCCGGGGATGCGGCCCAGGGTGGCCTTGCTGCCGTCGCGCACACTGTTGTAGAAGCGGCTGGAAAGGACCCGCGCCAGGTAGTTGCTGACCGCCCCGACCGGCTTGGAGA
>Ga0208371_1000305_pt1 | contig 12900 bp, 17 predicted proteins | sample SubbioCR12Aug_1A_FD_184827 | JGI IMG/M metagenome (GOLD analysis project Ga0208371, IMG submission 184827) | Serpentinite rock and fluid subsurface biosphere microbial communities from McLaughlin Reserve, California, USA - CR12Aug_1A (SPAdes) | ecosystem: Environmental > Terrestrial > Deep... | reverse complement strand
GGGCACGCTGGCCGTGCTGGCGGGGGCTGTCGTATTGCGCTGGATCGTGCGCGCGCTCATCGGTTGATGCCGGTGGCATCCCCTTCCACCTCATCCACTGCGGCCTGCCACACACTCCACGGGTAGCGCCACACATCGCTGTGCCCCAGGCGAATCAGGGTGCAGGCGCTTCGTTCAAGGCCGCGCCGGAGTTCATCAGTGCCGCGCCCCCCCATGAGGGTGGTTGATCACGAGCTTGGGCATCAACTGGATGCGCTGCTCGACCTTGAAAACAATGTTGAGCTGAAAGACATCCATGCTGAGCTTGTCAACCGTAATGGGGGGAAGGCTTGGCAAGAAAGCCAGGCTCCGGTGCCGGTCATCGGCGTGGATGAAGAGGTGAGACTGAGGTGGCAAGACCCCTTGTCATTCACGCCCGAAGCGCCTCCGCATTATCTCGCGGCTGCCCATGCTGTCTTGCCAAGGCTCATCATATATGGATGGCGGCCTGTGACGCGGGGTTGGACTCGAACCAACATCCACGGTGCCCGCCTTTCGGCGGGCCGACGCCCCCTTACCCATCGGGGTACACCGCACCACGGCCTGCCTTGAGGATAGCACCATGGCATTGATCGCAGTCGAGTTCCAGGATCAGAGCGTGCTGCAACACCGTGCCAGCGATCTTTCCAGCGCGCTGGATGAAATCGGCGAAGACCTCAAGCATTCCACCCGGCAGCGCTTCGACACCAGCACGGCTCCCGATGGCCGCCGCTGGGCTCCCATATCTGCAACAGCGCAGCGGCTTCAAGAAAGACGGCAAGATCAGCGCCAAAGGTATCGGCTACGCCATCGCCAAGCGCCCGTTGATCAGCGCAACCGGGCAAGGGGGCTAGCGAATACCATCGACTACCAAGTGCTGGAGGGCCATACCCTGTTGGTGGGCAACCCGCTACTGGAGGATTTTCCGATCGTTGACCCGCGTCCCTATGTGCCGCACTGGCCGACCATCATTCCGCGGCATCGTGCAAAAACACGGGTGGCACGGCTGGACGGGTGAGGGTTCAGCGGTGGGTGGACGCGTCTGGCGTAAACGGCATGATCGGCAACGGATATGAACTCATCGAAGGATCGCTTTGAGCAGGGCCGGACTCGAACCGGCATCATTCACAGCGCAGTGCGCCGTCGTCGTTTACCCATCACGCTACACCGCCCAAAGCTTGGTTCAAGGGTAGCACCATGGCATTGATCGAAATCGAATTTCAGGATCAGAGCGTGCTGGCCATGCTGCGCGAGTTGCCTGTTTCTGAAGCCGCCACGCCACCGGTGAGGCCCCCAGGTGACGTTTGAACGCGCGCGCAAACGCGGCGGCATTGGCATAACCGACCCGTTCGGAGATTTCATCCACGCCTTGCCGGGTGTGCGCCAGCAGACGCCCGGCAAGGCTCATGCGCCATTTCGTGACGTATGCCATGGGGCTGTCACCCAGTACCGACACGAAGCGCGCTGCAAAACGTGACGGCGACATGGCGACATGGCGTGCCAGTAGCGGCACAGACCACCCCGTTTCGGGTTGAGCATGGATCAGCGCGATGGCACGCCCAACCACAGGGTCTTTGAGCGCGGCAAACCACCCTTGCGATTGCTCGGGCCACATCTCGAAACGGGCACGCAACGCTTCGGCACAGAGCAGTTCCAGCAGACGTTCGATGGCATAGCCGCTGCCGGGTGTGCGCCGTCCGACTTCCTGGGTCATGCGTTCGAGAATGCCCGGCAGATCGTGCAGCACCGCCGGTTGCCGCGACGAAAGATGCAGCCACGGCGGCAAGGCGGCCAGCAAGGGGTTCAAGCTCACGTCCTGCATCAGGAACACCCCGCACAGCAGCGTGGCCCCGCGTTGTCCTTCTGCTCCGACACCACAAAAAGGGTTGGAGCCCCCTTTCAGCAACACTTCGACTGGCACGTTTTGCGCAGGATTGCCCTGGGCGATCCGGTGCGCCTCTCCCCCGATGCCGATGACGATTTCCCCGGCTTCGACCACCTGTACCGCGCCCGATTCGGTCGTGAGCTCGATATAACCACGCTGCACAAAGTGAAAGGCCGCCACATGCACCCGCCTGCCCAGTGACAGCAAGGTCTGCAAACGCGCGGAGGGCGGAACAGCCACCCCCAGGGCGGGGTGTAGCACTCGTTGAGCAGCAGGCTTCCGCTGATTTTCAGCGCCCTGAGCACATCACTCAAGACGTCAAAGTTTCGATCAATATCAGTCGTTTTGGCATTGTTTTTAGTTGTTTCAGACATTGTTGCAACCCCTTGTCGTTATTAACCTGTGAGCCACGGTAACGCCTTGCATGTCTTTCCGGCAAGCCCTTCCGGTGCCAGCCCCAAGCGTTTCCGTTTCTTCCCTCACACAAGGAGTCATTGCCATGAATACCCCGCACACCGAATCGCCTTTGCTGGTTCCCCACCCCCCTGCCGGAGAAGAGCAACGTGTCGCCGCGATTCTCGGTGCCGTTGAACAACACCTGGGATTCGTGCCGGATGGTTTGCGCCTGTACAGCATCAGCCCGCCGCTACTGGAAGCCTTCGTCGCCAACATTTCCTACTTCCGGGGCGGCTCCCCGCTCTCGCCAGTGCTCACCACGATGATTCGTTATCTGGTCTCGGCCCAGGCGGGATGCCAGTTCTGCATCGATCTGAACGAGGGCTTTCTCAATCACCTGGGCATCCCGCTGGAAGAGGCCTGCCGCGCCCGCGAAAACCCAGAATGGGGCCCCATCGAAGCGCGCGAACGCCCCTTGCTCAACCTGGCCCTGCAAGCGGTCAACGACCCCGATGCCGTCCATGCCGCCACCTTGCAGGCTGCCCGCGACCAGGGCTGGCACGACCGCGACATGTTCGATGCCGTGGTACAAGCCGCCAATAACCGGGCATTTAACCATGTGCCGAGAACCTTCAAGCTCGAACGGCAGGGCAGCTTTGCCTGATTCGCCCCGGCGGCATGGCGAGGGAGGTTGACAATATGAACCGCACAGTCCATAAAATCCACATGGCTGCAAATATTGGACGCCCGCTCGAATTCGACCCGGATACCGCACTGGAAGCGGCGATGCATGTGTTTTGGTCAAAAGGTTATGAATTGACCTCCATGCAAGACCTGCTGGCCGCCATGAATCTCTCCAAAAGCAGTCTTTACCAGGCTTTTGGCGGAAAACAGGCGCTGTTCAGGGCCTGCATGGCGCGCTACGCCGACCAGATGGCCGCGCATTTGCGCCAGACGCTGAATGAGGCGACATCGGGCACGGCCTTCATCGAGACGTTTCTCCGCTCGGTGCTGGCAGAAGCACAAGGCACACCACGTGGCTGCCTGGTCATGAACACGGCCAGTGAGTTTGCGCAAAGCGAAGCGAACATCGCCCAGGATGTCAGCAACAGCATCGAACGTTTCAGGCAGATCTTGCAGGCCGCCGTGGAGCAGGCCCAGCAGGAAGGCGACATCGCCCCACAGCGCGATGCCCGCACCCTCGCCAGCTTTCTGGTGAGCAGCATGAGCGGCCTGAAAACCCAGGCCAAGGCCGGGGCCGATGCGCACACGCTCAGCGGCATCATCGCCACCATTCTCAGGGCATTGCCGTAATTTTTTATCCATTTCTGGAACAAGGAGTCCACAAGACAAACACGTTCACGCCAAGCGGGCCCCGTGTTTTTTTCGGTAGTTTTGGAACAATCGGTTCATTTTTAGATTCAAGGAGTGATGTCATGCACGCAGATTACAAACTTTCCCTGTCCCCCCTGACGCCCGGCCAGGCAGAGCCCTTGGCGCTGGATCGCTTGGAAGAGGCGCTGGACCAGTTGGGCTTCATTCCCAATATGTACAGCGTCATGGCCCATTCGCCCGGATTGCTGGATACCTACCTCCATGGCTACCAACGTTTTCGCAGCCTCTCGGGCTTCACCCCCGTGGAGCAGGAAGTGGTGTTTTTGGCGATCAGCCGGGAAAACGGGTGCACTTATTGCGTAGCGGCACACAGCTTCGTGGCCGACCAGATGTCGAAGGTACCGGTCGAAATCACCGATGCCATCCGCGCAGGCCACCCCATTGCCGATGTCCGTCTCGCGGCCTTGCACGACTTCACCCAAACCCTGGTGAAAAAACGCGGCCTGCCCACGCAAAGCGATGCCCACGCCTTTCTGGCGGCGGGGTTCAGCGAACGCCACATCCTCGAAATCGTCCTCGCCATTGCGGTGAAAACGCTCAGCAATTACGCCAACCACCTGTTCCACACCCCGCTGGATGGGGTGTTTGCAGGCCGGGCCTGGGCGGATTGAGGATTGGGATAGCGTGATTTGAACAAGGAACAAGCATGAAAAAACAAGCCGGTGAAAAAGTCAGCAACATCCGCCTGAAAGCCCTGGACGGCACGTATTTCGACCTTGCAAGCCTGCACGGCAAGCCCTATCTGCTGGCCTTTTTCCGGTTTGCCTCGTGCCCGTTCTGCAACCTGCGCATGCATGAACTGGTGCAACGCCATGCCGAACTGGGCGAGCACTTCCGCATCGTGGCGATTTTCGATTCGACACTGCACAACCTGCGTGAACATGCCGAACGCCACCATTCGCCTTTTCCGGTGCTGGCCGATGAGCACCGCTTCTATCACGCCCTGTATGGCATCGAGCATTCGTTCAGCGGCATGCTCAAAGGCATGATTTTCAGAATGCCGACCTTGCTGCATGCCCTGTTTGCCAAGGGGTATCTGCCCCTCAAGATCAAGGGCAGCATGACGGCCATGCCTGCCGAGTTTCTGGTGGATGCGTCGGGCATCATCCGCCTCGCTTACTACGGGCGGGATGAAGGCGACCACCTGCCGTTCGAGCAGATCAGGCAGTTTGCGCTGCAGCAATAGCCGGGCGCATGCTTTCGCCCTCCTTGCCTGCATTGCACGTCATGCCCTCAGACAAAATGCCCCCCGCCGCACACGCCGTGCCGTCCCCGCACGGGCGAGGTGGCGTTTTGCAAACCCTGCCGTTTTATCAGGCGCTAAGCGAAACCAGCCAGGCGCTGTTGCGGTGCCAGACGAGCGTGGCCGATTGTGCGGCCTCGCAAATTCTCATCCGCCTCGGGCAAGGTATCTCCGGGGCCTATCTGGTACTGGAAGGACGTCTGCGTATTTATTCGGTGTTCCCTGATGGCAACGAAGCCACCCTGTACACCATCGAAGCGGGCGAAACCTGCGTGCTGGCACTCAACAGCCTGTTCAACGACCTGCTCTACCCTGCCTGGGTCGAGTCGGAAACCCCGACACGGCTTGCGGTGATTCCCGGGCCGGTTTTCAGGCAACTGTTCGCACATGAAGCGGCGGTGCAGGATCTGACGGTGCGCTCGCTGGCCACGCTGGTGTTCAGGCTGATGGAGGAATTGGGGCGGGTGCATGGCCTGAACAATCGCCAGCGTCTGGCCAATCTGCTGCTGGTGCGGGCTTCTGCCCAGGGCGAGCTGAAGATGACACAACAGCAACTGGCACAGCACCTGGGCACCCGGCGCGAAGTCGTGGCGCGGCTGTTGCTGGAATTCGCTGAACGCGGCTGTCTGAAAACAGGTCGTGGCGAACTGACGCTGCTCGACCGGGAAACCCTCCGGCAGCTCGCCTGCGCCCAAACGGGGGTCTGAACCCTCTCCCTTGGTATTTTGCCGCCTGTGTAACCAAAGTTACTGTCCTGCACGGGGCAAGTCCCTAACCTGCGGCTTCCTTCCACCCGCTCCAAGGAGCCTTTCCATGAATCCTTTTGTCCGTTTCATGTCTTCTTCTGTCGGCCGTCTCCTCCGCATCCTGGCCGGCATCGCGCTGATCGCCTGGGGCATGCTGGGCATAGGCGGAAATGATGGCTACATCGTCGCCGCAATCGGGGCCGTTCCCCTTCTGACCGGCCTGCTCGACATCTGCCTGTTTTCGCCCCTGTTTGGCTGTCCGCTCAGTGGCTGCAAGGTGCGCGCTTCCAGATAAACGCAGCACACTCACCACACGTGAAGGCCGCCACTGGCGGCTTTCCGTCTCCCGGCATACCCGGCTGGCGTTGCCGTTGTGCCTTGGGCAGATTGCCGGAAAACACCCCCCTGGCATCAGGCACACTGTGAGGCCGTTTCCATTCCCGACCAGACGGGCAGCCAGTTCTGCGACATCTTCGCGTCACCCTACGCGCGACGCTCCTGCGCGTGATTGTCGGCTTCACCACAAGCGCCCTGCCCGCCCTTGTGCCTTTTGCAACAGCCTTCGCCCCGCACCACCCACACACGTAATGAAATCAGTGAGATAGACACGCACCACGGCGGGCACGGGGCTTGCGTTACACGACCATCGCCCCCAGGAGGATGTCTCGTGGAACTGCCCGTACTCAATACCAGCGCTGCCTCCGGTGGAGGATGTGACTCGCACTCGTGCGGTTCAACCGGCGACCAGCTCGCTCACCTGCCTGAACACATCCGCGCCAAGGTGCATAACCACCCCTGCTATTCCGAACAGGCACATCACTTCTTTGCGCGCATGCATGTGGCCGTCGCCCCGGCGTGCAACATCCAGTGTCATTACTGCAACCGCAAATACGACTGCTCCAACGAATCGCGCCCTGGCGTGGTTTCAGAGGTGTTGACCCCGGCGCAAGCCGTGAAAAAGGTCATGGCCGTGGCTGCCCATATTCCGCAAATGACGGTGCTGGGCATTGCCGGCCCCGGCGACCCGCTGGCCAACCCCGAGCGCACCTTTGCCACCTTCCGCGAGTTGACCGAGAAAGCGCCGGACATCAAGTTGTGCGTTTCCACCAATGGTCTGGCACTGCCCGAGTCGGTGGAAGAGCTGTGCCGTCACAACATCGACCACGTCACGATCACCATCAACTGCATTGACCCGGAGGTGGGAGCCCAAATCTATCCGTGGATTTTCTGGAAGAACCGCCGCATCCTGGGCCGCGAAGGGGCCGCCATTCTCATCGAACAGCAGCAAAAGGGCCTGGAAATGCTGACTGCGCGCGGCATTCTCGTGAAGGTCAATTCGGTGATGATCCCCGGCATCAACGACGCGCATCTGAGCGAAGTCTCCAAAGTGGTAAAGGCCAAGGGAGCCTTTCTGCACAACGTCATGCCGCTCATTGCCGAACCGGAACATGGCACGTTCTACGGCCTCATGGGCCAGAGAAGCCCGAGTCACGACGAGTTGCAAAAACTGCAGGATGCCTGTGCAGGCGACATGAACATGATGCGCCACTGCCGCCAATGCCGCGCCGATGCAGTGGGCATGCTGGGCGAAGACCGAGGGCAGGAGTTCACCCTCGACAAGATCGAAGACATGGAAATCGACTACGCCGCCGCCATGGTGAAACGCGCCGCCGTGCAGGCCGAAATCGAGCAAAAACTCAGCGCTGCGCAAGCTGCCACCGTGAAACCGCCGTCGACCACCGCCCACCCCACACCCCAACCCACAACCCGTCCGGTGCTCATGGCCGTAGCCACCCGGGGCGGCGGCATCATCAACGAACACTTCGGGCATGCGCGCGAATTTCTCATTTACGAAACGTCGGGCACGGGGGTGCGCTTCATCGGGCATCGCAAAACCGTGCCTTATTGCGAAGGCGGCGACACCTGCGGCGAAGGAGAAAGCGCACTTGATGTCACCTTGCGTGAGCTCGCAGGCTGTGAAGTGGTGCTGTGTTCAAAGATCGGCTTTGAACCCTGGGGGCCGCTCGAAGCCGCAGGCATTCAGCCCAACGGCGAGCACGCGCTGGAGCCCATCGAAGAAGCCGTGGCGGCGGTGTACGCAGAAATGCGCGCCAGCGGCAGGCTCGATGCCCAACCAGCATCACAACGCAAAGCGGCATGACACCCACCCACCAGGCACACACAAGCTGAATCGGACAAGGAACGACCATGGCCTTTGAAATCATCGAATCATGTGTCAACTGCTACGCCTGCGAGCCGCTTTGCCCCAACCAGGCGATTTACCAAGCCAGCCCGACCTTTCTTATCGACGCGGACAAATGCACGGAGTGCATCGGCGATTTCATGGACGCGCAGTGCGCCAGCATCTGCCCGATCGAAGGGGCCATCGTCGATGAGCTCGGCGTGCCGCTGAACCCGCCCGGCTCGCTCACCGGCATTCCCCCAAACCTGCTGGCCCAGTACCAAAGCGCACTCGAAGCCACCTGGCAGAACGCGCTGGCCAACAAAACTGCCTGAACTCAGGACAACACCATGCCCAAAGCCAAAGTCACGTTTGCCGATATCGGCGTCACCCTCACCGTGCCTGCAGGCACCCGCCTCATCGAAGTCTCGGAACTGGCCGGGGCAGGCATCACCTACGGCTGCCGCGAAGGTGAATGCGCTACCTGCATGACGCGCATCGTCTCCGGCATGGAACATATGTCCGAGCGCTCGGTACTTGAAGACAAGGTGCTACAGGACAACCTGGCAGGACGCGAACACCGTCTGGCCTGCCAGGCTCAAGTACTGGGCGGCGAGATCGTCGTGCGCCCTGGCTGAAGCGATTTTCCCCCACCCCACTACGGAGCCCGACATGCCCAACATCACCTTTTCCAGCACCCTGCACAAAGACAAAACCGTGTACGCCGTGGCGGGCAGCCACACCCAAACCTTGCTTGAACTGGCCAAGGCAAACCACATCCCCATCGACTTCAGTTGCCAGGATGGTGAATGCGGCACCTGCCTCATCAAAGTCACCAACCTGAGTGGCAAAGGCCCGATGGGCGGCCCGCTCACCGACCGTGAAATCACCGTGCTCAAGGATTTTGGCAAGATCACCCAGGCAGAAATCGATGCCATGAAGGTGGATGACGTGCCCCATACCAGTTGGCGTCTGGCCTGCCAGATGATCGTGCGCGACCAGGACATCCTGGTGGAATATCCGAGCCGCTGAAACAACCCGGTCATGTCCCGCCAGCCCTTCAACGTGGCCTCGAACACCCCGCCGTCACCACGAGGCAGCGGTCTGTATGCCCTGCTGATGGCCAACGCGGCGGGGCTGGCAAACGATGACCTGTTCGCTCGCATGCTGCTCAGCCAAGCGGGGGCACACTCTGCCCTGCCTGCGGGCCTGGGGCTGCAACCCACCAGCTTCCGAGCATTGATGGCCCGTCATTTTCCCGGCTTGCACCTGCCCACCGCGCTGGCCGTCGCGCCCCATCAGGGCGAGCGCCAGAGCGAATGGCAGGAAATCTGCACCTTGCTGAATGCACACCGCGCCCAGGCAGATCCTTCAGAAATCTGGATGGCATACATCGTCGCCACGGCCTGCATGGCAAGCGACCACCTCTGGCAAGACCTGGGGCTGTGGTCACGCCTCGACCTGACACGTCTCATGCAAAGCAACTTTCCAGCCCTGGCGCAACGCAACAACCGCGACATGAAATGGAAAAAATTTCTCTACAAGCAGTTGTGCGAAAAAGCGGGCGTGTACGTATGCCGTTCCCCCTCATGCGAGGTGTGCGCGGATTACACCCGATGTTTCGGACATGACACATGAGCATCGTGGTTCCATGATGCACGAGCCCATGCCTGCACGCGCCATGGCCGCTTATACCGGGCTGGCCATTGGCGACGCACTCGGGGCGACGGTGGAGTTCATGACCCCCCGCGAGATCGTGGCGCAATACCGGCAGCACCGGGAAATCTGCGGCGGCGGCTGGCTGAAACTCAAGCCCGGCCAAGTGACGGATGACACCACCCTGTCGCTGGCACTGGGCAGCAGCATCGTGCAGGCAGGGCGCGTCGATGCCCATGCCGCCGCACTCGCCTTCGACACCTGGATGCGCAACAAACCCGTGGACATCGGCGCGACCGTGCGCCGTGGCGTACTGCATTTTCGCCGGACGGGGCAAACCGAAGTGCCGGAAAGCGATTACGACGCGGGCAACGGTGCGGCCATGCGGGTGTTGCCCGTGGCACTGGCCCACCTGCACACCCCCGAAGCCAAACTGCGTGCAGCCTGCCGTATCCAGGCCCATGTCACGCATCACAACCCGCTTTCCGATGCCGCCACCGAAACCCTGGCCTGCATGCTGCGCGATGCCGTGCTGGGGGCTGACAAGTACGAACTACTGCACCGCCATGCACATCCGCTGGTGCAGCGCTATCCGGTATTTGCGTTTCGCGCCATGCCGCAGCGCGTCAACCCCAGCGGTTATATCGTGGAAACCCTGCAAGCCGTGTTTCAGGCCTTTTTTGATACAGACAGCTTTGAAGACTGTCTGATCGAGGTCGTCAATCGGGGAGGCGATGCCGACACCACCGGAGCCATTGCCGGCATGCTGGCCGGGTCGGTGTATGGATTGGCGCAGATGCCCTGGCGCTGGCTGCATACGCTGGACCCGGCGATTCGCGTGGCGTGTGAAGCCCAGGCACGGGCACTGACAGACATCGCAACTCTGGCCGCCCCCGCCTGAGCGCCCTCTTCAGTGCTCTGCGGGGGTCTTGCCGCCCACCGGCAGGTAGACATGAAAGGCGCTGCCGCGACCGGGTTCGCTTTCCACGGCAATACGCCCACCGTGCTTGTTCGGAAAGTCCCAGCCCCACGCAGCCGCAACGACCTGTCTTCCGCCGAAACAGCCAGATCAGGCGGTGTTGCCTTGCCCCAGTACCGGCAACCCCCCCACCAGATCGACCCTGGCCGTGCCCATGCGTTTGAAGTGAGCAGCCAGCGCCGCATCCATGGTGGAAAGATGCAGGCTGAACCATTCCGCCAGCCCCTGTTTCACAAATGCGCGCGCCAGGCTGATGCGCCCACGCTGCACGGCGCGATGTATCTGCACAAGATCGCCATAAATACGGTGATGCTCGCCTTCATGCTCGTTCAGAGCAGGAAAACGCGTCACCCGCATGAGATGCCCTTCGCTGGTGAAATGGTGTCGGCAGTGCGCCAGCAGTTTTTCGAACAGGGCCGCAAAACCAGCGTCATCACTCGCTTCCAGCAAGGCCATCAGAGCGATGAATTCCTGATGGTTGGCATCCATTTCGGCCACGTCCAGGCGATGCACGGCCTCATTCCAGGCCCACATCAGGCTGCCTCGCGCGACATGCCCGTGGCGGCGGCCAGCAGGTCTGTTGCGTCGGCGGGCACCCATTCCAGCCCAAGCCGTTCGAGAAAACGCTTTTCCTTGGCCGTGGCGTCGGCCATCAGCGCCCAACCGGCAGGTTGCGCGGCACCAAACAGAATGTCCGACAACAGCATGCGTTCCGTGTCGCGGTTCAGGCGCAGGCCAAGCAGCAGGTAGCGTTTGCCCTGACGCCTGCGTTTCAGGAACGTCGGTATGGCAAAGCCCCCCATCAACTCGGTGATGTAATCGACGAAATCGGCATCCGAGGCGATGTAGTGCGATTCCGGCAACGGCGTGCCCAGGGGCTTGAACAAGACCGGCAGGCTGGCATCGACCGCTTCCTGGGTCATAGCGGTGTAGCGCGTGCCATCGTGGTGAAACAGCTTGAAGCGGTAGTCGGTACCACCGATGCGCGCCATGCCGACGATGAGGGTATGGGGGCGCGTGGCATAGGCCTGTTGCAACAGCATGTCGCGGTTGCTGTCGACGACATAGGGCAAACCCAGCCCGGCCAGCCAGGTGTGCAATGGCGAAGCCGTCCACGCCGTATCGCGGTAAGTGCGGTCGAGAAACCGCGTGATGGCGGAACGCCCGCGTTTCAGTTCCACATTCATGGCTGCGCGCGGAAATTCGTACATGAGTTTGGGGGACATGGGGCGGCCCTCATTCATGGCCAGGATCAGGCTGTCCGAATCTGCCGGAATGGCACGGCGACTGACCGGATCAACCACACCGGCCAGCGCCTGTGCGCCGAGATAGGGCACCACACTACCCTCACTCAAACCGGTGAGGATGTCGGAAAAAACAGGGAAAGAGGCGTGAGGCATGAAGCGCTCCTGTTGACGGGACTTCCTCTTCCCGCAAGAAACGCGCCGGATAAAAACCTCGTAGCCATGCGCTCTGGCACGAAATCCCACTTGTCAGAAATGCGCCAAAGCACGTGTTTTTGTCAGCACCGGCAAACGCTCAGGGTCGGGCTCAGCCGTCATGCACTTCATACAAGCCGCCGATGACGGCGAATTCGGCTTCTCCGCACAATCGGCCGGGCAGCAGATCGTGAAAGAAAAACACCTTGGCGAGCGGTGCAGTGACTTCAAGTATGCGGTCGCCAAATTCGCAGGCACGTTCACGCGAGGCCGTGAAGGAATTGAGGCTGTTGAGCAGTACCACGCGGGAGGACTGCCCGGCAGCGGCTTCACCGAGTTCTTCATAGCCGTCCAGATGATTCACGCCCCGATACAGTTTGAGGTGTGTCTCACCGGGCTGACGCCGGGCCAGTTCGTACTGGCAAAAGCTGTAAAGCAGGTCGCACTGCGCTTCCAGGCTGTTGGTGTTGTAAAGCCCGCCACTGCGCTGTTCCAGATAATGACGGTAGGTTTCACCGGAAAAATCGCGGATCGGTCCGCCATGGTGGCGTGGCAGCAGGCCGAAACGTGATTCCACCCACCCCTTGAGCACGGCCCCCTCGCGACCATCGGCATCGAAGGCCCAGCCGCGCAGCACGCGCAGGTAATGGGCCTTGGGGCGTCCTGAAGGGCGTTCGTGCTGAAAACCGGCCTCTTCTGGCGCATCAAGACTGAATTCGGCCTGCATGTGCGCCATGAAAAGCCGTGCGCGTTCTCCGGCATCGGACAGGCTGTCGAGCAGGGCAAACAAACTCCGGTGAAGTTCGGCAACCCCATCGAGCATGAGCGGCGCAGGGTGCTTCTGAAAGGTCAGGCTGCCCAAAATGGCCGCAGGCAGATTGCAGCGGTTGATGGGCAAACGAACGGAGGCAGGCAGACCGGGAAGCATGCAATGTTCTGAATCGGGAAACGAGGGCCGGGT
>Ga0208371_1000304_pt1 | contig 12956 bp, 11 predicted proteins | sample SubbioCR12Aug_1A_FD_184827 | JGI IMG/M metagenome (GOLD analysis project Ga0208371, IMG submission 184827) | Serpentinite rock and fluid subsurface biosphere microbial communities from McLaughlin Reserve, California, USA - CR12Aug_1A (SPAdes) | ecosystem: Environmental > Terrestrial > Deep... | reverse complement strand
GCCCGCACGAGCCGCCTCAATGGCAGCGTTCAGCGCCAGCATGTTTGTCTGGCGGGCAATCTCTTCGATGATCGAGATCTTGTCGGCGATCTCCTTCATGGCCTGCACCGTCTCTTCCACCGCTTTGCCACCCGCCTTGGCATCTTCCGCCGATTTGACGGCGATCTTCTCGGTCTGCAGGGCATTGTCGGCGTTCTGCTTCACATTGGACGACATCTGTTCCATGCTGCTTGAGGCCTCTTCGGCAGCAGCAGCCTGCTCGCTCGCCCCTTGAGACATCTCTTCGGAGCTTGCTGAGAGTTGCTGGCTGCCAGCTGCCACATTGTCGGCAGCAATCCGGACATTCCCCATAACGACCAGGAGTTTATGTGTCATTGCAGCCAGCGCCCGCATTAACTCATCGAGCTCTGAACGTTCTTTCACCTCCACCAGGAGATTCCCAGCAGCGATCTCTTTAGCCACGTTCGAAACCATGTTCATGGCGCCGATCAACAAGTTCAGATTGTTCTTTATCTCGTTGAAATCACCGTTATAGGTTGCAGTGATCTTTTCAGGAATATCGCCCTTCGCAATTCTTGCAACATACTCTGCTGCAACGTTAAGTGGGATGATAACCGCATCAAGCGTCTTATTGATGCCATCCACGATATGAGCAAATTCCCCTTGATGCCTGGATGCGTCGGCACGGGTATCGAGCTTCCCGTTCACCGCAGCGACCGAAAGCACCTCTATATCTTTCATGATCTCTTTGAGTCTCTCGACCATGTTCTGCATGGCGGCGAGTAACTGGCCGGTTTCATCCCGTGCATCAACATTGATAGTGGAACTGAGATCGCCAACGGCAATGGCTTTGGCGATATTTACGGCAGAGCCAAGGGCGCGTTTGATCCTGTGGGCAACAAAGAACGCAAATAAAAAGATGACGATGGCGCCAACGACTGCACCAACGACGATCCGCCACTTGATCTTGGCCATTTCAGCCTGTACATCATCGACATAGATGCCACTGCCCACAACCCAGCCCCACTCTCTGACGAGCTTGACATAAGAAACCTTGGGGACAGGTTGGCTTGACCCTTCCTTGGGCCACATATAATTGACGACACCCTCTCCCTTGTCCTTTGCCAGTGCGGCCATATCCACAAAGATCCGCTTGCCGTTGGGATCCTTATCGTCAGCCAGGTCTTTCCCGTCCATTTCCGGCTTAATCGGATGCATCAGCATCTTTGGTCCCAGATCATTGATCCAGAAGTATTCGTTTCCCATGTAGCGCAGATTTTTCACAGCTGCCAAAGCCATTTTCTGTGCATCTGCTGTCCGTAGTTCGCCACTCTTGGCCTTGCCCTGGTATTCCTCAATGAGCTTATACGCCACCTCAACCACATTGCGGGTTGAAGTGATTTTTTCTTCCATCATGTTTTTCTCTACAAGCGGCAAGAAATAAAATAGAATGCCAAACAGGAATAATGCAATTGTAACAACAGAAACACTGAGTATTTTTGTAAGTATTTTCCAGTTTTTAAACTTTAACAGTTCCATTTTCATATTCTCCTTGCTTAACAATAATATGTTTTTTTATTACGCTATAACATTATACTGTTTTTGACTTAATACTTAATCGGCATCAGCATCTTTAACTTTAGCCCGATTATTCAATGATAATCGTTATATAAAGAATAAAAAACGGCGCCATGGAGCCAATGACGCCGCCTGTTCATTTTAGATTGTTACTTATGATCAGATGACCGTTGCTGTCGATCACCAGCGACTGCAAACTAAGCCGCGATCCCCTCCGAAACGGCACTCAGTTCATCCAGGGTGAACACCTTGTCGATGTTCAGGATCATGATGAAGGTCTCATTCTGCTTCCCCATCCCCACCAGGAAGTCCGTGTTCAGCTTGGTCCCGATCCTCGGCGCCGGCTCGATGTTCTCCGGCTCCAGTTCCAGCACTTCCTGTACCGAATCGGCCAGAGCGCCTACTACGGCTATCTCGCTATCCAGCATAATTTCCATCACGATAATGCAGGTGTCCACCGTCTTTTCTGTCTCGCTCATTCCGAACTTCAGCCGCATGTCTACCACCGGCACCACGCTCCCCCGCAGGTTGATCACCCCGCGCATGAAATCGGGCGTCTGCGGCACCTTCGTCACCGTGCTGAAGTCCAGGATCTCACGAACCTTGGCAACGTCCACCGCAAAGGTTTCGTCATCCAGCTTGAAGGTCAGATACTGCACCGTCTCCGTTATTCCCGCTATGCTCATAGAACCTCCGTACATCGTGAACCGCGAGCTGTGGATCGTGAACATCCGGGAGTAACCCGCTTCACGATCCACATTTCACAATCAACGGTTTCCTAAAATTTCTCGAACTCGCTGTCAAGTTTGTCGCTACCTTCGTTCAATTCCAGACCGAATCCATCAGAGCCAACCGCCCGTTTCATCCCTTTGGCGTGCATTGCCGGATGCTTTTCTTTCTTGAGATGAGCGATCTGCGGGACCTTCGATTTACGAGGCGCTTCCGCTTTTGGTTCGATACGGGACCTGCCCCGTTCGTCGAGCCTGAAGAAACTGATGGAAACCTGCAGTTGCTCTGCCTGGGAGTTCAACTCTTCCGCGGTGGAAGCCATCTCCTCACTGGCAGAGGCATTCTGCTGGATGACCTGGTCAAGCTGCTGGATCGCCTTGTTGATCTGCTCGGCACCCGTATCCTGTTCCTTGCTGGCAGCTGAAATCTCCTGGACGAGTTCTGCAGTCCGCTGGATATCGGGAACCATTTTCATGAGCAGACCACCGGCCCGTTCGGCCACTTCCACGCTGGAAGCCGACAGCTCGCTGATCTCGGCTGCCGCCTTCTGTGAGCGTTCTGCCAGCTTGCGGACTTCAGAAGCCACCACCGCAAATCCTTTGCCGTGTTCCCCGGCCCTTGCCGCCTCGATGGCTGCGTTCAAGGCCAACAGGTTGGTCTGCCGGGCGATTTCTTCTATGATGGAGATCTTGTCGGCAATCTCTTTCATTGCCTGCACCGTCTCTTCCACGGCCTTGCCACCGGCCTTGGCGTCATCTGCAGACTTGACGGCGATCTTCTCGGTCTGCAGCGCATTATCGGCATTCTGCTTGATGTTTGACGACATCTCTTCCATGCTGGAAGAGGCTTCTTCTGCAGCGGCAGCCTGTTCGCTCGCCCCCTGGGACATCTCTTCCGAACCGGAGGAAAGCTGCTGGGAACCTGCTGCGACATTATCGGCAGCGTTTTTCACGTCAGCAACTATTTCCTTCAGTTTATCAAGCATATTCCCCATGGCACCGAGCAGTTGGCCGGTTTCATCGGTACTGTTCGCTTCAATCTGCACGGTGAGGTCCCCTTCAGCAAGCGTGTTGGAGACTGCAACGGCACGCTGGATCGGCACGGTTATGGAGCGGGTGATAAAAAAGGCAATCAGGCAGCCGGAGAGAATGGCGAATACCCCAAGACCGATGAGGATCTGAATCCCTTTCCCGGCACCGGTAACAACCTCGGTCGCATTAATGTTGGCCTCATCGAGCTGCAGTTTCTGCATTTTTTCGACTTTGGCCAATAACGGGGCACGGGCCTTGTCAACCTCTTCCATCAACTTGTTCCCTTCGACCACCCCTTTGCCGATGTAGACATGAACCATCCGTTCACCCATTTCGTAAAACTTCTTCGCATCCGCCTCTATCTCTTCGGTTTCCTTCAAGAGGGCGGTATTGTTCTCCTTTCGGAACATCTCCTTGAATTTGCCGAGATCCTCTTCAACCTCCTTGAGTTTCCCCTCTGCAACCTTCAGGCTTTCCAGATTATGGGTTGCTGCAGCATCGGTTAACGCCTCTGAGATACCGGTGACATCCACGTCCATTTCATATGCCGTGACCAGGTAGGGTAATGCCTCTTCTTTTACCTGAGCGGATTCCGTGCTGATGCTCTTCAGCTCGAATCCCAGAATGAAGACAGCTACCATGAAGATACCGAGAACTACACCGAAACCCAAACCGAGACGCGTACCAATCTTCATGTTTTTCAGCATTGTTGTACCCCCTTTTGAGCGAGTCCCTGCCTGCTGCTCGTTGCGACTATGCTGTGTGATATTGCAGGTACCCACCTGCTCAGCACAGTGATGCTTCAGCTTCAGGAGCATCCCGATGAGAAAGCTCTCTCACGCCACTTTCTCGGCCAATTCCACACCCCGCATCAACTGCGGGATATCGAGAATCAGCGCCACATTGCCGTCGCCCAGGATAGTGGCGCCGGAAACTGCATCGACGTTCTTGTAGGCCCGCCCCAGGGATTTGATGACCGTCTGATGTTCACCGATGACATGATCCACCACAAAGCCGACCCGGTAACCGTCCATGTCGGTTATCACGATCTGCTGGATGGCAGGAGGCTCGCCGGATATGGCAAAGCGTTCCCGCAACGGGATATACGGGACCAGATGTCCCCGGACATTGGCCAGATTGCGGCCATGGGATTCTACAACCTGTTCGCGGGTCAGTTCGACGCATTCACTGACAATCGAAAGAGGGATGACGAAGCAGTCTTCGCGGATCTTCACCAGCAGGCTCTCAATAATCGCCAGGGTAAGCGGTATCCTCACGGTTATCGTAGTCCCGACACCCCGTTGACTGGAAATATCGATGGTCCCGCGCAGGGCATCGATCGCACGTTTCACCACATCCATCCCGACCCCGCGGCCAGAAACGCTGGTAACCTTTTTTGCCGTGGAAAAGCCGGGGGCAAATATCTGGGCGAAGATCTCCTTATCCGGGAGTTCCGCCGCTGGCTGGATCAGCCCCCGCTCGATGGCCTTGGTGCGGATCGCCTCACGGTCGAGTCCGGCACCATCGTCCTTGATGGATATCAGCACGCTGTCACCGGAATGCACAGCGGCAAGGTGGACCGTTCCCCTACGTTGCTTGCCGGCCGCTGCTCGTTCATCGGGATATTCAATGCCGTGGTCGATACTGTTGCGAATCAGGTGTACGAGAGGATCATTGAGCCGCTCGATAACCGTCTTGTCCAGTTCTGTCTCAGCCCCGTCGGTGGTCATCTCGATCTCTTTGCCCAGCTCGTTGGAAAGGTCGCGGACCAGCCGCTTGAACTTGCTGAACGTTGTCCCGATGGGAAGCATCCTGATATTGAGGGCATTGTCGCGCAGTTCAGCAGAGAGTCGCTCCACCTCCTCAGCGATATTGACCAGTTCGGCATCCTTGCGGGATGTGGCAGTCTGGGTCAGCCGGGCCTGCACCGTAACCAGCTCGCCGACCAGGTTCACCAGCAGGTCCAGTTTATCAGCCGGCACCCTGATGCTGGTCATGGCCTCCTGTGCCTGCCGTTCCTGGCGTATCTCCTTGACATGCTGCTGTTCAACCAGTGCTGCCTGCACACCTTCAGGGGTTACTTTTCCGGCGGCAACAGCAAGTTCGCCGAACCGTTTTTGCAAGGAGAGAATTTCATCCATCTCAGCCCGCGAGATATCTCCCTTCTCCACCAGAATTTCGCCGAGCTTCTTGTAATCTCCCGCAGATGCCTGCTCGGCATCGTCAATGAGTTCAATGGAGAGTTCGCAGTCGTCAGCTACGAAGATAAACACATCCTCAATCGCATCTTTGCCGCGATTGGTCGTCAGGATGATATCCCACAGGACGTAACAGAATTCGGGTTGCAGTTCGTTGAGGCTGGGGATGTTGCTGACCTGGGCTACGGTTTTGTATGAACCCAGCTGGGAGAGTTCCGCGATAAGTTTGAGCGGATCGGTACCGTTCATGAAAATTTCTGCAGCCGGTTTGAAGCGGATGCGATAAGTCGCAAATTTCTGGTCTGCTGCTTGCGACGGTTCCTCAACCTTCACTCCGGCAGAGACCTCTCTCTTCTCTTGTGCATCACGGGGGACGAGTTTCTTGAGCTCGGTGACAAGGGCGGCTGCCGTCACATCATCAATGGATCCGTCGCCATCCGAAGCATCGAGCATCCCTTTGATCAGATCCCGTGCCGCCAATGTCAGATTGATCAGATCCCTGGTAACCTCCAGTTTACCGTTGCGTACCAGGTCGAAGACCGTTTCGACCTCGTGGGTAAACGTGGCAATCGCTTCAAACCCGAACATGGCGCCTGAACCTTTAATGGTGTGCATCGCGCGGAAGACACGGCCGATGGTCTCCACATCGTCCGGGGTTTCCTCAAGCGCCAGCAGCGAGGTTTCCAGTTCGGAAAGGAGTTCGTACGCCTCTTCCTTGAATGCCTGTCTATGGCTATCGATCATCCGAGCACCTTTTTCACGACAGCGATGAGCTGTTCCGGTTTGAATGGTTTCACGATCCAGCCGGTTGCGCCTGCCGACTTCCCTTCACTCTTCCTGGATTCCTGCGATTCGGTGGTCAGCATGATGATAGGGATGAACTTGCAGGCAGGCAGGGCCCGTGCCCCCTTGATCAGCCCAATTCCATCAAGATTCGGCATATTGAGATCGGTAATGATCATGTCGACCTTGGTACTCCCGAGTTTTTGCAGAGCATCCTTACCGTCGACAGCCTCAACCACTTCGTAGCCGCTCTGTTTGAGCGTAAAGCTCACCATCTGCCTGACGCTGGCCGAATCATCTGCCGTCATGATTATCTTTGCCATTATTTTTCACCTCCAACCCAGAGACAGGTTTTAGACGCATCCTGACGACATCCAACGTGACGCAGAAACCCTGCCTCCAACGCCACTGGCTGCACGGCATTCTCATTGAGCCCATTAACCGACAGGGATATCCCACAGCCGAGTGCCATACGATGTGCGGCGCATAACAGTTGCAAACCCGCCAGGTCGATCTCGCTGATTCGTTGCAGATCACAAGTCAGATTTTCTGCCCCTGAAAACGCCTCCATCAGAGCAGTTTTGATCTCACCAGCATAATGAATCGTCAGCATTCCACTCAGCTCAAGAACCCGACTGCTCGCATCACCAGACTGGCGTGCCAAAAACTCATCCATAAATCCTCCTTCGGCGGTCCACTTTCCCACAATGCGTTCTGAAAAGCCTTTCGGCTAAAAGAGCTCTATATTGTCACCCAGTTCCCCACCACCTGAGGTGGTTTCATGCTCTACAAGACCTGTCTGGGCAATGCCGGCATGCACCCTGCGTTCGCTGTGCATGGTGTAGCGACTGGCAAGTTCCTTGAGTCGTTCTGCCCGGCCGACTACCGAATCAACGGGCACGAGTTCGCGGGACTGTGAGATCAGCCCTTCCAGGGCACCTACGATATTCTCCAGTCCGCCCATCATCTGCTCATGAACCGTAACGGAACTGGTTGCCAAGTCGATGTCCGCAGAGAGCCCGTGGACTTCCCGCTCCAGAAAACCAAGATTGGCGATGAGACTTTCGTTCAATCCCTGCAGGGTCTGCAGCAGTTCATGGAGATCCCTCACCATGACGTCCACTTCCTGCTCCAAGGCCTGCGCTTCAGCATTGACTCCCTTGAAGAGTTTCTCGGTCGTGTCGGTTATGTCGCGCAAGGTTTCCGACACCGTCGTGGTCTGCTGCTGGGCTTCCACAGAAAGCCTCTGAATGGCTTCCGCCAGCACCCCCAGGGCAGCCCCATCCTTGCCGGTTCGGGCCGCCTTGATCTGTGCATTCAAAGCTATGAGTTCGATCTCTTCGCCGATATTTTCGATATCGCCGACAAAACTGACAATCTCCCCCACAGTCCCGGCTACCGTATTCATGGCCTGCGAAATGTCATGGTTTGCCTGCGCACTGTCAGCCAGGGAACTGGCAACCTGCTCCAGGTCCCGCTTCATATCGGTAAAAAATGAACTCCCGGCCTGATCGGCCACCCCAGCCATGACACGGGTCTCTTCGGCGGTATCCCCTTCCTTGCGGGCGATGGCACGGAGGTTTTCAATGATGCTGGAAATGGCATTCCTGATTTCCTGGCTGGCTTGCCGGAGTTGCGCTGCCTGTAGTTCGCAGATATCACCGGTCTCGACAACAAGATCGCGGCCATCAGTGGCATTTGAATGGGCAGTAACGACAGCGACCCGCTCATGCAGCTCGACTAGGGCTATCTCCACATGCTCGATCTGCTGACGGACAATGTCATGGAACTGCATCGAGGTTACAACTTCACTGATACTCCTGGACACTTCCGAGGATGAGGTGGCGACCACCGCGGCGAGTGCCGTGCAGCGGTGGTTGATCTCCTTGAGTGACGCAAGACTCTCCCGCGTCTTGAGCAGGATGCTGCGCACCTGTGCCCCTTGCTCAACCTCAAAGTCCTCGACCCTCTCAAGAGTCGCCCGGATAGTTGTGCCCAGCTTTCCCTGCTGTTCGAGAATGGTCTGGGATTTGTCCACCACCTGCACCGAGAGATTGGCCACATCGGCAGCCAGGGTATCGAACCCGGCCGCGCTCTGGCCCAGACGCGCACTCTCTATCTTGGTGGAGGTGCCCAGCATGCGCAGGACCTTATTGATCTTCTTGAACCCATCCAGAGGTTCCGATACATGGTCGAGCATGCCGAGAACGCTGGTCAGTGACTGGCAGTCATTTGCCGAATCCCGTGCAGCACCGTTCAGATAATCCTGCATCTGGTCCAGCAGTGTAGCGAGGCCGTTAATGGCATCCTGCAGTTCATGCCCTCCCACCTGGTCGACAACCCTGCCTGCAAGCTGACTGATGTTCCCACCCCTCTGATAGAAATCATGCAGTTGAGATCCGATTGCGAGAAATTCACCCTCGGTGGAACCGGCCAGCTGTCGTAACTCACCGGACATTTTGACCAGACCGTCACTCCACTCGGCAAACGGGAACCGATCTTCGGCAACATCCCGAATACTGCCGGTTGCCGGGTCATCCTCGTAGTGCGTTGGTTTCCGTACCTTGAACATTCTTGCAAGGGAATATGTCACTCTAAGCTCCAGGTTAAGCATCTTTCAGGCAGACCCGGCTTTACCGAAACGGCCGGCCTCCTCAATTCATCGGACAATGGTAATACAACCTTTAATTCCCGACAGATTTTCCCGCTACTCCACAAGCAATATCAGCATGTTACAGAATGTACCGGATGGCGAAAAAACCACTTTTGAGGACCCTTGGAGAAGCGCAATCTTCATCGGCTTTGCGAAAAATACAATCTTCCAGCTTCTCATCATGGCACCAGTTATCCAAAGTATCGACCGGCCGGGATCAGTTCATCTGCAGGTCGAAACCACCGCGTACCTTCTGCGGCCGTTCCAATAGTTCGCACAGCACATCCAAATGCCATCGGGCCGCCTCGTGATCACCCCGACGATACGCCGACAGGACGCGGTGAATCTCATCCGTGAATCCTTGTGTCCTTTCGACCATCATCAACCGATTCAGCTGTGACGCATTCTGCTCAAGTAGTTGTTCATCGCGATTGTCAAGTGACTCTTTCAGGCTCTGGATCAGCCTGGAGGCTTCATGCAATGGCAGGATACCCTTCCGTTCAGACATAACAACCTCCAAAATCCGCCATGTTGCACGAACAGATGCAGCACAGCTATTCTGAAAACTTATCGGGGACGAAAGGTCAAACTTGATCTATGTTTTGTTTGCATAAGAAACAAGGTCGGCAGAAAACCCTTATCTGCCGACCTTGTAGAGGAAGGACCTTGACGCAGATGCGTAAAGTTGTATGCGAGAGCTATTTGAAGTCTGAATACTTCGAAATGACGAAATCCGTTTTTGCTGCATCCTTCAGATGGCACTCAAAGCAGGTTTTTACCGGGTCGAGGGTTGCGTTATGCTTCCCTTCAGGGGTAAACCCGGCAAACAGCCAGCCTCCGGTAGCCTTCTGTCTTTTGTCCTTCTTCATCAGGACCACCATGTTCTTCTTACCCTTGGCAGGCTTGCCACCCTCGTTCTTGATATTGTAGAAAACCACCACGAACTGGCTCCCCTCCGGGTATGTGCCGCCGGCCTTGTAGGTCGACATCGTCTTTTTGTCCAGATAGATGTAGTGAATCCCATAGAAGAGGGAATTCTTGTCGGTCACTATCTTCTCTTTGCTCTTGTCCCACTTCTCATACCCCTTGGGCAATGAGATCTTTTCCGCCGCGCCAACCGGCAGCACCATTGCCGACAAGGCCAGGAATACAGCCCCTGCTATCATCTTTTTCATCCTGCGGCTCCTCCGTTGTTTTTCACGCAGGATACACCGATCGGAAACGGACTGCCACCACAAAAAAAGGCGCTCGGTCAAGAACGCCTCCCTTCTGCTGCAGCCACTCTGCCATCAGTATATCGATCGAATCCTGCCGCTCCGTTTGTCGATGATCACCCGGTCGACAACCTTGCCACGCGGGTTGATAACATCTGCCTCGAAATAGGTTTCCCGTTCCTGAAGACTCCCGACAGATGCCCTGCTACCGGCAAAGTATTCGCTGAGCAGCACCCTGGCTTCCTCTTCCGACCGGACCTCCCGGCGGCTACCGTACCAACCCTGCCGTCTGTTACGGCAATACCCGCCATAGGGCCGGCATTCCCGGCCGCTTTCGCAACCTGTTTCACAGCGGCGCTCTGCCGCCGCATCCGCCGGGATGATCCCCATGATGAGGGTGCAGAGGGTCAGCACAAGAATGATGATTCGCATGACGTTCAATGACGTGGGAATAAAGCTTTATTTTGTCGGACAGTTGGCACAACGGACCGCCATCCGGCCCTGCCCCCGACCTTGCATCCCCTGTTTGCCACACCCTGCCTGCGGGCAATCCAGCGGGTCCTGGTCGCACTGGGTGAGACAGCCGCCGGTCAGCCCCTGTTGCGTGGCAGCCTGCTGCAGCTTGGTCCGGATATCGATGATCTCCTGCCGGAGTGATGTCACCCGCGACTGGTCTGGCGTTGCCTTGGCCATCTCCTGGGAGAGTTCCAGCCGCTTGATCATCATGTCGTCACGGAGCGTTCCGGTCTCTTTCTGGAATGTACGCACCTTGTCCAGATCGGCGTTCGGGCCGAACATCCCCCCGCCGTTGCATCCCCATCCGGCATAGACTGCGGTACCGGTAAGGACCGCCAGACCGAGGGCCATTCCTATCACCATTCGTTTTGACATTTGCATCTCCTCTCCGACTGAGTTGTATGATACTGCCACTATACCGGAGATTTGTGAAGCGGTTGTGCGGAGATTGTGAAAGATTGTGAAGGAGCGGTCACAGACTCGATCGTCCCTGGAATCCGATTCTCTTTTCTTCGTCATTAAACGTCTGCCGCAGGGGAAATAGCCGCCCTCATTTGCAATTCAGTTGCGCCGGCATTTCATTTCCGAAATATTTCACTTCATGAAAAAAATATCATCATATTCTTATCCATATATTACGGGGAATTCCGCAAGATACTTTTCTCGAACCTGCTGAAGTTTTTGAATTGTCCTCAATCTGGGAGATATGCAATCCAAGAAGAGTGCCACAGCCGGCAGGCAAACAACGCCAGTTGGCATTCAAAATGCTTTTTCATCCTGCAGGAGGGTGCCATGAAAGATGACAGGCTGGTATACAACGCTGTGCAGAAGATCAACGACGAAAGCTACTTCATCTCGGTCTATTGCAGATCGGATGGCAGGCATTACGCCAAGACCTTCCTGAGTGAGACCGACATCATCATCAATGACGGGTCATCCCTCGAAGAGGTGCTGAGACTCCACCGTGATCTGCTTCCCCTCGCCGTGACGAGCCGACAATCGCGAGAATGCCTGCTGAGCCCCCGGCAGGAATTGCAGGAGGCGTAAGCCGTGAATGAAGCATCGGCCCTGTCCCTGCAATCTCAATCCTTTACATGGCATTTATTGCAGAGACTGCGCTGATAACTGGCATAATCCGTTGCCTTACGATCGTAGAACGTCTTAGTTACTTCAACCGTTGTCCGGCCCTGGGCAAACTCCGCTGAGGCAAACGTATCGACACCGGGATATTTCCCGTTATGCACGATGAATTCCGAATGGGTATTCCAGCGTGTCATGCTGTCCCATCCTGAAGCATGGGCTCGATGGCAGGTGAGACACATCACCTGTGGCGAGCCCCCACCATCTGCCCCCCTGCGAAATGAACCATCACTGTTTGCCGCCGATTTGAGAACGGCATAGTCGTCAGTTCCCATCTCGAAAGGTACCATGGAGGTGTAGGCGTCTGCCGATGCACCGTTGATATTGCCACTGCCGACATAGGCATTGTAGTTGGCGGCAATCTGGCCCGTCAGCCGTGCTCCGCGCCCCGTGGGATGTCCGAGTCCGCTCCCGCTGCCGTGAATCTGCGGGTGGCAGTTCTGGCACCACTCCGACATGCCGCTCCCGTAGGCCACCCTGGTATCGGAGGAACGTTCGGCGCGATTGTAGGAGACCGGCGCCACTGCAGCAGGAGGATCGGCCAGGAATTGCTGGGCACCCGCGGCGTCCTTCGCGCGATACCCTTTGCCCGCCAGGAGCCGGTAGACTCCCACGGACCGGTCTGCCGTCGGAAACTGGCTGGAGTTGTAGGAACCGGAGCCGGCCGCTGCGTCTCCCCTTTCCACGACGATGCCGCTTGCGAACCGCTTGTAGTCGCCGTGGGGATCATGGCAGCTCGTACAGGAGAGGGCCTGGGACGGGTACGTCCCCCCTGGCGCCACGACGTTCCGCCGGTCGGGAGTGTATCCGAACTCGAGGGCAACGATGTTGTGGCCATGACGTTCCCCCTGGCTGGTTTCCTCGCCCTGCCTCCCCTGCCCCTCGGACGGGATCCAGTGATAGCTCTTTTTGAGCCAGCCGAAATCACCGGCCGGGGTCAGTTGACCCGGCGGCATGCCCGGTGTCAGCATCGAGCTGTTCGTGGCAACATAATGGTCACGTGGTTGATTGAGCCCTGCAGGCGCCTCGTGGCAGAGCAGACAGGTTGAACTGGCATCCACCCCCTTCAGCATGAACGACGGCTGCTCTGCTGCCGCGGCAGCTTCATCGCCTG
>Ga0208371_1000303_pt1 | contig 12976 bp, 14 predicted proteins | sample SubbioCR12Aug_1A_FD_184827 | JGI IMG/M metagenome (GOLD analysis project Ga0208371, IMG submission 184827) | Serpentinite rock and fluid subsurface biosphere microbial communities from McLaughlin Reserve, California, USA - CR12Aug_1A (SPAdes) | ecosystem: Environmental > Terrestrial > Deep... | reverse complement strand
GAGGATGACGAGATCGCTCTTGTGCACGCTGTCCGGGTGGGGTGCCGGCGTCTCCCCCATGACCGCCTGCCAGCCGGCATCCTTGGCCGGCGAGCAGATGGTCCGCGCCAGCCGGGAGGCCCCCAGGCGGTGGAAAAAGGGGTGGCCGCTGTTGCGCTGGACGATCCCCATGGTCCCGGCGTAGGAATAGGGGAGGATCGCCTCGGCGCCGAAACGGGCGAGGATCTCCTGCCAGCGTTTGCAGATCAGGTCGAGCGCCTCGTCCCACGACACGGGCCGGAAATCGCCGCTCCCCTTGCCGCCGCACCGGACGAGCGGGCTCGTCAGCCGGCGCGGCGAATGTACCGTTGCCTCGTACCGGTTCATCTTGGCGCAGAGGGTGCCGCGGCTGTAGGGGTGGTCGGGATCGCCGGCTACCCGCACGGCACAGCCGTTCTCCACGGTGACCAGCAGGCCGCAGGCGTCGGGGCAGTCGTAGGGGCAGACCGATCTCTTGATGTCCTGATCCATGGTTTCGTCTCCTTGCAGATGATCGACGCTTCCCAGTATAACGGAAAAATCCCGCGTCGTCGTCGGGAAACAGCGTTTGTGTCCCGCCCGGCTGGGAGGCTTTTTGCTTGCCCGAACCGGTGCTTCCTGCTATATAATCCGGGGCAGAGGAGTGTATACACTGTTATCGCTCCGCAGAAAGGATTTACCATGGAACTGGATCGGGAACTGACCGCTCAGCTGAAGCGGGTGCTGACTTCCCTCGAACAGCTCCTTCCCCGGCCGGTGGGACGCATCGACTGGAAGGGGTGTTATGCCGCCAACTGGCACCGTCATTCCTTTGCCGGATACCTTGAGCCGCTGGACATGATCGAAGGGATCAGGCTGGACGATCTGCTCGGCATCGACAAGCAGAAGCGGATGGTGGAAGAGAATACCCGCCAGTTCCTGGCCGGCTTTCCCGCCAACAACATCCTCCTCTGGGGAACCCGGGGTACCGGCAAGTCGTCGCTGGTCAGGGCGCTGCTCAACCAGTACGCCGATGCGGGGCTCAGGGTGGTTCAGGTGGACAAGGACGACCTGGTGCACCTGCCCGACATCGTCGACGAGGTCAGGGAGCATCCCTACAAGTTCATCGTCTTCTCCGACGATCTCTCCTTCGAAACCGGCGAGTCGAGCTACAAGATGCTCAAAAGCGCCCTCGACGGCTCGGTCTATGCCCCGCCCCCCAATGTGCTGATCTACGTCACCTCCAACCGCCGTCACCTCTTGCCCGAGTACGAGAGCGACAACCGCGGCGCCATGCTGGTCAACAACGAGCTCCACCACGGCGAGGCGGTCGAGGAGAAGATCTCCCTGTCGGGCCGGTTCGGCCTCTGGGTCGGGTTCCACCCCTTCAGCCAGGACCAGTACCTGGAGGTGGTGCGCCAGTGGGTCGAGTCCTACGGCCGAAAGCACGGGGTTACGGCCCCGTGGGACGATGACGCGCGCGAGGCGGCGATCCTCTGGTCCCAGAAGAAGGGGGACCGGAGCGGCAGGATCGCCAACCAGTTCGCCAGCGACTGGGTCGGGAAAAAACTGTTGAATATCGGCTCGTAGCCAAAGGCTGCGGGTCCCGGAATAGCCACGAATATGCAATCAAGGAGGAATTACCTATGAAAGCAGTCCTGATGGAGGGGTTTGGCGGCCTGGAGGTCCTGAAGGTCGGAGAGGCCGAGCGGCCGTCGCCGGCTGAAGGGCAGGTCCTGGTAAAGGTGAAGGCGACCAGCATCAACCGCCCCGACCTGGTACAGCGTGAAGGAAAGTATCCGCCGCCGCCGGGCGACTCGGTCATCCTCGGCCTGGAAGTGGCCGGGGTTATCGAGGAACTCGGTCCGGGCGTCACCGGCTGGCAGAAGGGGGAGCGGGTCATGTCGCTGGTCGGCGGCGGCGGCTATGCTGAATATGCGGTTGCCTACGCCAGCCACCTGATGCGGATTCCCGAGAGCATGAGCTTCGAGGAGGCGGCATGCGTCTGCGAATCCTCCATCACCGCCTTCCTGAACGTCTTCATGATCGGCGGCCTGAAGGACAATAACACCACCATCCTGCATGGCGGCGGCGGCGGGGTGAACACCGCGGCCATCCAGCTCTGCAAGGCCCTGGTCCCCAATACCCGGATCATCGCCACTGCCAGCCCGGCCAAGATGCCCAAGGTCAAGGAGCTGGGGGCCGACCTGGTCATCGACTTCACCACCACCCCGGACTTCTCCGAGGCGGTCAAGGAATTCACCAACAAGAAGGGGGTGGATGTCATCCTCGATCATGTGGGTGCCAAGTACCTCGCCCCCAACATGAACTCCCTCGGTTATGCCGGCAGGCTGGTCATCATCGGCGTCATCAGCGGGATCAAGGCCGAGCTGAACCTGGCCCTGATGATGGTGAAGCGCCAGCAGATCATCGGCAGCGTGCTCCGTTCCCGTCCGGTCAGGGACAAGGGGGAGATCGTCGCCGAGTTCACGAAGACCGCGCTCCCAAAATTCGCCGACCGGACCATCGTGCCGATCATCGAGAAGGTCTTCACCATCGACCAGGTGGTTGATGCGCACCGGATGATGGAAGAAGACAAGCACTTCGGCAAGATCGTCCTGAAGATCGGCGCCTGAGGGGGGTCCGCACATGATAGCCCATATCGTCCTGTTCAAACTCAAGGAGCCGACCCCCGCAGGCATCGCCGAGGTCCGCGACAAGCTGCTCAGCATGGAGGGGAAGATCCCCATGCTCAGGCACCTGGAGGTCGGGGTGGACGTGATCCGCTCCGAACGCTCCTACGACGTTGCGCTCTACACCCGCTTCGATTCGATGCCGGACCTGCAGGCCTACCAGGTCCATCCCTACCATGCCGGCGAGGTGGTGCCGCTGATGAAGGCGGTCTGCAGCTCCATCATTGCCGCCGATTACGAGATGTAGCAACACCTTCCAACCACGCACCGAAACGGCCTGTTCACGCAGGCCGTTTTTTTGTACGCCCCTTCCGTTCCGCTTTCGTCACATGCCGGAGTTTCAGGCTCCAATTTCTCGTTGTAACCTTTTTCATTCTCCGACGATTATATATGCAAGGGTGTCGACCGCCTGCAGACGTTCGAGGAAAAATACGGAAGACGGAGTATTTCATTTGATGCAGAGTCGTGCAATGAATGAGGCTGACGAAACAGAGGACGTCGAAATCATCAGCCGCATTCTCCAGGGACAGATAAACGACTTCGAGATTCTTCTGAACAGGTATCGCGGGTACGTCTGTAAAATCGTTTCCGGATTCCTTCCTGCCGATGAGGTCCCGGATATTTCCCACGAGGTCTTTGTCAAGGTCTACGGTTCACTGTCGCAGTTCGATCTCCGGACCTCGTTCAAGAAATGGCTTGCCGGCATAGCGATTCATCGTTGCTACGACTACTGGAGGGAGCATTACCGGCACAGGGAGATCCCGGTCAGCGCTCTTACGGAGGATCACCGCAAGTGGGTCGACGAGATAGCCGCTTCACAGGCCCGCGACGCCTTTGGCCGTGCTGAAACACGGGAAGAGGCGCGGGAGATATTGCAGTGGGCAATGGCCGAGCTCTCGCCGGAGGACAGGATGGTCCTGACACTGGTGCACCTTGAGGGGCTTTCCGTGACCGAGGCCGCGAATAGCCTCGGCTGGAGCATGATCAACGTGAAGGTGCGGGCGCACAGGTCCCGTGCAAAAATGAGAAAGCGGATTGCAGCCCTGCTGGAAGGAGATGACTGAACATGACGGATAAGAACCGACTGGCGAAGATTGCAGACGCCCTTCTCGAATCGCATCGCGCACGCCCGGAGATAGAGACCGGCAGTGACTGGAACATGCGCACGATGGCGGAGGTGAGAAGGCATGGACGCCTTTGGAACGCGGAGAGGGAGTACGTCGTGACCCAGCGAATCGTATGGCGCTTCGCCATGGCTGCCAGCACGTTTGCCCTGATTTTCTCGATGTACGCTTCCGGGAGGGATATCGGTCCTGCTCAGCTTGCAGCGAGCATTATCTTCGGAGATTCTTCGATTGCATTCATTATCATGTAAAACCGGACTGTTGCGCATATGTTCGGGAGGTTACGGGGAGCGTGGTCTGATATGAAAAAATGGAAACTATGGACAGGAATCATCCTGCTTTTTCTTGCAGGAGTCTGTATCGGTGTGATCGGAACCGGACTGTATGTGCGCCATCTGGTCGAGTCGGTACTTCAGGAGGGGCCGCCTGCCGTCGGGAGGCTGGTCACCGGAAAACTTTCGCGAGAGCTGGATCTGTCGGATTCCCAGCAGGTTGCGGTCGGCAAGGCAGTGGGGGAGACCCAGCGGCGGCTGCACGAACTCCGGCATCGACATTGGCCGGAGACCGATAGGATCCTGACGGACGGTATCGAGCAGATCAAGCCGGATCTTACGCCGGAACAGCAGAAAAAGCTGGATGCGCTCTACGACAGACTCAAGGAGCGTTGGAGGATGAGAGCCCAAAAATATTGAAAGGTCGGAGACTTTTTCATGCAGAGTGTAACCATTTCCGCTCCTCTCCGATTCTGTATTCAGGTGGGAGATACCACATCAAAAACAAGGAGAAATGTCATGAAGCAGGGAAAGGTTTTTCATTCCGGCAATGTGCGGAAGATGTCGGTCGTGTTGTCCGCGCTGGCTGTACTGTCGGCCTCGATGGAGGCCGCGGCATTCCAGCGAAATGTTTCACGAACGGGCGCCGACGGCAGGACAGCCTCACGCAGCATCAACACGAGCAGGACGGCTGACGGCTATAACAGAAGCACGACGTATGCCGGTCCGCAGGGAAACACGGCTTCGCGCAGCGCACAGGGGCAATGGGACCCGGCTACGAAGACCTGGACAAAAAGCGTGACCGCTGCCGGGTCCACCGGACAGAGCGCCAGCCGCAACACCACGGTTACCAGAACTGATACTGGCTATGCCAAAAGCACTACGGTCACCGGGTCGCAAGGCAACTCCGCCACACGTTCGGTAACCGGCCAGTGGGATCCGGCTACGAAAACCTGGTCAAAGAGTGTAAACACGACCAGAAGCGGTGAGCAATAATATGGACGGGAAAAATCTGTTTCGGACAGCCCGTTGTTCTGGAAAGAGACCGGCAGTCAGGGCATTGACTGCAATTTCGATCTGCGTGTCTCTGCTTTCAGGGACCAGCGCAATGGCTCGGGAAAGGCCGCTCGACATCCTTTTCGGAGAGGCCGATACCGACCATAACGGCCTCATCAACGAAGCGGAATGGCATCAGGCCATGCAGAAACGGTTCGAGACCCTCGATACCAATCATGACAACGCCATTTCGAAGGAGGAGCTCGAAAAATCCAGAGAAAGCATGCGGGAACGACTGCGCAGCCTGCGTACACGCAGCGGGAATTCTTCCCGCGAATAAGTTCCAGTGGGGCAAGTGCCCCCTGGCGCCATGCCAGACAGACGAAGGGCCAGCCCGGACCAGCGCTTTTGACAAACGGGAAATACGTCAGTCAAAAGGCCGGTTCCGGGCTTTTTTTCTCGGACCTGAACGGAGGTTCGATCCTGCCTCATGTCAACGAATCCAGCCGAATTGCGCTTTCACAGTAGCAGCGAAATTTCCGCTTGACTTATTCAAATGATCATTTTAAATTATCAATTAAAATACGTGTTGCGCTGTGCCGGAGGAGACATGACACGGAAGAGATCTGTTGTAACCAAGGAGAAGCTCTTGGCAGCGGCCAGCGACGTCTTCCTCGAAAAGGGGTATCGCGATGCGACGGTGGCGGAGATCTGCGCCCGTGCCGAGGCCAACATCGCCTCGATCAATTACCATTTCGGCAGCAAGGAGACCCTCTACCAGGAGGCGTGGCGGCATTCCTTTGCCCAGTCGATCAAGGCCCATCCCCAGGACGGCGGGGTGAGCGAGGCGGCGCCGGCCGAGGAGAGGTTGCGGGGGCAGATGACGGCGCTGATCGAGCGGATTGCCGACGAGAACACCAAGGACTTCTTCATCTCCCAGATGGAGTTCGTCAATCCGACCGGCCTCCTGGCCGAGGTGATGCGCTCCGAGTTCGTTCCGTTGCGCGAAAAGACCCTGGCGGTCGTCCGGGAGCTCCTGGGACCTCTGGCGACCGACCGGCAGGTTGCCTACTGCGAGACCTGCATCATCGGCATGTGCCTTCACCCGCTGCTGATTCAGCGCGTTCGCAAGAGAGCCAAGGAAGAGGATCTCCCGATCGTCATCGACGACCTCGGCACCTTTGCCGAGCATGTGACCACCTTCGCCCTGGCAGGGCTCGCCGCCGTGCGCGATCAGGCCCGGCAAGGAGAGGGACACGCATGAACATTCCGTATCTTCGATACCTGCCGGTCGTGATGGCAACCCTCGGGCTCACCGCCTGCGTCACGGTCGGACCGGATTACAAGCCGGCAGCGACCGACCTGTCGGCCGGCTGGAGCCGGCTCGACCAGGCTGCACAGCCGGTGGCGACTGCCACGGAGACCGGCGATCTCAGCCAGTGGTGGCAGCGCCTGAACGACCCGCTGCTGACCGGACTGGTGGAGGAGGCCCTGCAGACAAGCCTTGACCTGCGCAGCGCCCAGGCCCGGCTGCGCGAGGCACGCGCCCGACGCGCGGTTGCCATGGCCGACCGGTTCCCGAGCGTGACCGCATCCGGCAGCGCCAGCCGGAGCCGTTCGAGCGAGGACAGCGGCAGTGGCAACACGAACAACCTGTTCAGCGTCGGTTTCGACGCCAGTTGGGAGCTGGACCTGTTCGGCGGCATCCGCCGCAGCGTCGAGGCTGCCACGGCCGACCTGGAATCGTCGGCGGCAAGCCTGCAGGAGACCAGGGTTTCGCTGGCTGCCGAGGTGGCGCTGAACTACGTCGAGGTGCGCTCCCTGCAGACCCGGCTCGGCATTGCCCGCGCAAACCTCGCCAGTCAGACCGAGACCTTGCAGCTCACCGACTGGCGCGCCCAGGCCGGGCTCGTCCATAGCCAGGACGTGGAGCAGGCGCGAAGCCTTCGGGAACAGACCCGAGCCCAGATCCCCAGCCTGGAGACCAGCCTGGCAGAAGCGGAGCACCGCCTGGATATCCTGCTGGGCAAGGTGCCGGGGTCGCTGCATCAGCGGCTCGCCGCGGTCGGCAGCCTGCCGGTCGTGCCCGACAAGGTCGCGGTGGGCATCCCGGCCGACACGCTTCGCCAGCGCCCCGACGTCCGGGCTGCAGAGCGGACCCTGGCAGCGGAAACCGCCCGCGTGGGGGTGGCAGAGGCAGCGCGTTATCCCTCCTTTACGCTCTCGGGTTCCATCGGCCTCGAAGCGCTGACCATCGGGGCGCTCGGCAACAGCGGCTCTGCCGCGTCGTCGCTTTTTGCCGGCATCACTGCCCCGGTCTTCAATGCCGGCAGGCTGCGCAACCAGGTGGAGATCCAGGACGCAGTGCGCGAGCAGGCCCAGGTGGCCTATGAACAGGCGGTGCTCACCGCGTTGCAGGATGTGGAAAATGGCCTGGTTGCCCTGGCCCGCACCCGCGAGCGGGGCGAGGCCCTGGCAAGCGCCGCCGAGTCCGCGCGGAATGCCTCGATACTTGCGCGGCAGCGCTACGGCGCCGGACTGATCGATTTCCAGTCGGTGCTCGACACCGAACGGAGCGTGCTCACCATCGAGGACAACCTCGCCAGCACCCGCGCCGACGGCGTGCTGGCACTCATCCGTCTATACAAGGCGCTGGGGGGCGGCTGGTCGCCCCAGGCCGAAGCAGGCAAGGAGACCCCATGAACGAACCCACCACTCCACAAAACGACCAGGGTGCTGCCCTGAAACAACTCATCGAGACCAAGCACGGCGGGCTGTTCTCCCGCCGCTGGCTTTGGCTGGCCGGTGCGCTGCTGCTGATCGCAGTCGCATGTCTCATATTCTTCCGCTCCAACACGAAGGGGGCAACGCCGCGTTACACGACCGAGCCGGCAGCGGTCGGCGGGCTGATCGTCAAGGTTTCGGCCACCGGCAACCTGCAGCCGACCAACCAGGTTGACGTGGGGAGCGAACTCTCCGGCATCGTCGACAAGGTGTTTGTCGACGACAACGACCGGGTCAGTATGGGGCAGGTGCTGGCCCGCCTCGACCTCTCCAAGCTGCGGGATGCGGTGGCGAAGTCGCGTGCCAGTCTTGCTGCGGCCGAGGCGCAGGTGCTGCAGGTGCAGGCCACGGTGGCGGAAGCGCGGGCTGCGCTGGCCCGCTACCGGCAGGTATCCCAGCTCTCCGGCGGCAAGGTGCCGTCCCGGAGCGAGATGGACACTGCCGAGGCCAACCTGAAGCGCGCCGAGGCCAACGAGGCCAATGCCCGCGCCAGCGTCACCCAGGCGCGGGCCACGCTCCAATCGGACGAGACCAACCTCTCCAAGGCCAGCATCCGCTCCCCCATCAACGGCGTGGTGCTGAAGCGTGAAGTAGAGCCGGGGCAGACCGTGGCCGCTTCCTTCCAGGCGCCGGTTCTGTTCACGCTGGCCGAAGACCTGTCAAAGATGGAGCTGCAGGTGGACGTGGACGAGGCCGATGTGGGGCAGGTAAAGGTCGGCCAGAAGGCCACGTTCAGCGTCGATGCCTGGCCCGGCCGCCAGTATGCGGCGGTCATCACCAGGGTCGGCTTTGGCTCCCAGGAAAAGGACGGCGTGATTTCCTATCTCACCGTGCTCCAGGTGGAGAACTCCGACCTTTCGCTCCGTCCCGGCATGACCGGAACTGCCGAGATTACTACCCTGACGCGCGACAACGCGTTGCTGGTGCCGAATGCCGCGCTCCGCTTCACCCCGGCGACGACGCAGACAGCGCAGAAAAAATCTAGTGGAAGTGTGGTGGGTGCGTTGATACCGCGGCCGCCGAGCCAGTCGCCAAAGGCCCTGGCAAAGGTCGAGGGTGGCACGCAGCGCGTCTGGGTGCTCAAGGACGGCCAGCCCGTTGCCGTCGAGGTCAAGACTGGCGCCAGCAACGGCCGGCTGACCGAGATCGTCGGCGGGGGGCTGAAGTCCGGGATGGAAGTGATCACCGAGGCGCTGGAGGGTTCGTCATGAGCGACGTTCCCCTCATCCGGCTTTCCGGCATCACCAAGACCTATGGCCGCGGCCAGGCCGCCTTCCAGGCGCTGAAGGGGATCGACCTGGCCATCGAATCGGGCGATTTCGTCGCCATCATGGGGCATAGCGGTTCCGGCAAGTCGACCACCATGAATATCCTCGGCTGCCTCGACATCCCCACCAGCGGCAGCTACGAATTCCAGGGGGTGCGGGTGGAAGAGCTGCAGCGCAACCAGCGTGCGCTCCTGCGGCGCCATTATCTCGGTTTCGTGTTCCAGGGGTTCAACCTGCTGTCGCGCACCACAGCCCTGGAAAATGTGGAACTGCCGCTGATCTATCGCGGTGAGGTGGCAGCCTCCCGCCATGCCGCGGCGCGCGAGGCTTTAAGGCAGGTTGGTCTGCAGGAATGGGAGCACCATACCCCGGCCGAACTGTCCGGCGGGCAGCAGCAGCGTGTCGCCATCGCCCGCGCCATCGTCACCCGGCCTGCGGTGCTCTTGGCCGACGAGCCGACCGGCAACCTGGACAGCCGCACCAGCCAGGAAATCATGGAGCTGATCGGTACGTTCAACCGCGAGCTGGGCATCACTGTGCTCATGGTTACCCACGAGCCCGACATTGCGGCGTATGCCAAACGGGTCATCCGTTTTGTCGACGGCCGGGTGGAGAGCGACCGTCGGAACGGGGAGGCTGCCTGATGCTCTGGAATACGCTGCTGCTCTCGATGCGCGCCATCCGGCGCAACCTGCTCCGTTCGTTCCTCACCATTCTCGGTATCGTCATCGGCGTCGCCGCCGTCATCACCATGGTCACGCTGGGCAACGGCGCCACCAGGTCCGTGTCCGACCAGATTTCCAGCATGGGGAGCAATCTGCTGATGGTGGTTCCGGGCCAGCGGTTCGGCCCCGGCTCCGATGGGGCGCCCAAATTCAAGAACGCCGACGTCGAGGCCATCCGCAACCAGATCACCGGTGCCGAAAGGGTCGCGCCGGTGGTCAGCAAAACCGTGACCACCGTCTACCAGGCCAATAACTGGTCCACGGCCATCAGCGGCAGCAATAGCGATTATTTCCAGGCCGGCAACTGGGAGCTGGCTGCCGGCAGGAGCTTCAATGAGGCTGAGGAACGTTCCGGCAAGGCGGTCTGCGTCATCGGCGAGTCCGTGCGCACCAAGCTGTTCGGCCGGCAGAACCCGGTCGGGAGCGAAATTCGGATCAAGCAGTTCTCGTGCGAGGTGATCGGCCTGCTCAAGGCCAAGGGGCAGTCGGCCATGGGTTCGGACCAGGACGATACCGTGGTGATGCCGATTCGTACCGTGCAGCGCCGCCTTACCGGCACCCAGGATATCGGCCGGTTGACGGTCTCGGTGAAGGATGGCGCATCCATCGACGGGGTGAAGAAACAGCTCATCCTGCTGATGCGCGAGCGGCGCAACATCGGCGAGAACGAGGAGGACGACTTCCGCGTCATGGATACCCGGCAGATCGCCGAAACCCTGACCAGCACCACCAAGATCCTCACCATGCTGCTCGGCGCGGTGGCTGCGGTCAGCCTGCTGGTGGGGGGCATCGGCATCATGAACATCATGCTGGTGTCGGTCACCGAGCGGACCCGCGAGATCGGCATCCGTCTCGCCATCGGCGCGCTGGAACGGGAGGTGCTGCTGCAGTTCCTCATCGAGGCGGTGGTCCTGTCGAGCCTCGGCGGCGTGGTCGGCATAGCGCTGGCAACCGGAGCCTCCATCGCCCTGGCCGGCCTCATGGGGGTGCCCTACCAGTTCTACGTCGGCATCAACCTGCTCTCCTTCATCTTCTCCGCCGCTATCGGCGTGATCTTCGGCTATTTCCCGGCGCGCCGGGCAGCTGGGCTCAATCCGATCGACGCGTTGCGGTACGAGTGAAAACGACCATGGCGATACGGTGTGGCGGGGTGATAGATGGTGTCTTGCCGGCGACGGCGGGGTTCTGAATGAACCGGGCATGCAACCATGTCCCGCGCCTGCTGAAGCTTGCAGGCCCCATGATCCTTTCCTCCTCAGCGATCACGATCATGCAGATCATCGACGCCATCGTGCTGTCGCGGCACTCCAGCGAGGCGGTCGCTGCGATCGGGCCTGCCGGCCTGGCGGTGATCCTGTTCCAGGGGTTTCTGTTCGGGACTGCAGGCTATGCGGGCACGTTTGTGGCGCACAACCACGGCCGCGGAGACAAACGGGGCGTCCGAAGATCCGCCTGGCTCGGCATCCAAACCGCGCTGATTTCCGGGATCGTGGCCCTTGCGGTCGCGTGGCCGATTTCGCAACTGTTCCATCTGGCAGGTCACGAACCGCTGGTCGCCCGTGACGAACGGCTCTATTTCTGGATCTGTATGGCCGGTTCGTTCTTTCCGATTCTGGGCGCGGCTCTGGCCGGGTGGCTCTCGGGGATAGGCAGGCCCGTGCTCGTCACGGGTGTGACCTTCATCTCGTTTGCAATAAATGCGCTTCTGGCCTGGGGGCTGGTTCTGGGGGAATGGGGGCTGCCGCGCATGGGAATTGCCGGGGCAGCACTGGCGACCGTTGCCGCGCAGACGGTGGCAGCAATCCTCTATGCACTCCTGTTCGCGCGGTCTGGTGGATTTTCCGACGCCATTGCCCGCCGGTTCGAGTGGGCGGAGTTCCGCCGGTTTTTGTCGCTTGCCGCTCCGTTCGGGCTGCGGATCAGCGGAGAACTGCTGGCATGGACGCTGTTTCTGGTGGTGGTGGGGAGGTTGGGAACCGTAGAGCTGGCCGCATCCAGCATCGCCTTCCGGATCAACGGCGCGGCATTCTTCCCGGCTCTCGGGCTCGGTCAGGCAGCGGGGATTCTGGTGGGACACGCTCGTGGCGCCGGCAGGGACGACCACATCCCTGCCATTGCCTGGCAGGCGCTGGCAGTCTGCGAGATATGGATGCTGGCGATGGCGATCCTGTTCGCGACCGCGTCGGTGCCGCTGGTGGCGGTATTTGCGGGCAACGGCCCTGAAAGCGCGCGGATCGTCGAGACCGGGGCACTGATTCTGAAGTTCGTGGCCTTCTATTGCATATTCGACGCGGCGAATGTTATGATCGGCTGCGTCCTGGCTTCAGCAGGGGATACCCATTGGATCGCCCGCGCCTTCATTGCCTGTTCCGGCGTATTTCTCAGCCTGCTCTGGCTGATCGATAGGGTGATGCCCAGCCTGATGGCGGAATGGTCGCTGGCCACGTTCTTCGTCTTCGCCACAGCGGTGATCTGGTCGCTCCGCTTTCATACCGGCAGATGGAGAAAGGTGCAACTGCTGAGGAAATCGGAGATCACCGAAGTCCGCACGTGAATCAGGTCTGGATCGGCCGGGGCATGTAGTAGCTCACTCTACCCGGCCCACCTTGAGCGCCAGCGGCCAGCGCACGGTACGCTTGACCGTACCATCCCCCCAGGCCGTTTCCAGTTCCTTCCTGACAAGCTCCAGCGGGTCGGTTCCCTCTTCGTGGATGAACCTGCGCACGGCAGACCAGGTGCCGAGATAGCCCATCAGACGATTGAGGGTCCAGTGATCCTTCATGGTCAGAGCCGGAGGATCGAGCAGGGGGAAGGGGAAGGCGAGATCCGCATAGCCGCTGTCCACGTGATGACGTTCCGGCGGCCAGAAGGGGCCGACGATCTCGCTGTGGAGGTAGCGGATGACCCGGTCGATCCCCGGCGAGATCTCCAGCAGGCCGTAACTTATGGCGGAGATGACTCCATTGTGACGCAGGACGCGGCGCACTTCGGCATAGAAGAGGTCGAGGTCGAACCAGTGCATGGCCTGGGCAGCGACCACCAGGTCGGCGCAACGGTCGGCCAGAGGGGCTGCTTCGGACAGGGCCGCCAGATAGGTGATGCGGGGATTGAGCTGGG
>Ga0208371_1000301_pt1 | contig 13022 bp, 6 predicted proteins | sample SubbioCR12Aug_1A_FD_184827 | JGI IMG/M metagenome (GOLD analysis project Ga0208371, IMG submission 184827) | Serpentinite rock and fluid subsurface biosphere microbial communities from McLaughlin Reserve, California, USA - CR12Aug_1A (SPAdes) | ecosystem: Environmental > Terrestrial > Deep... | reverse complement strand
CCTTCTCCAATCCGTCCTCTATCAGGGTCCGCATGCCGTTGGCGCGGGCCATCTCCAACAGATCAGATTCCTTGTAACTGGTGCTGATGAACTGCCTGAAGTCCTCGTTCATGATGAACAGTTCGTATATCCCGGTTCTTCCCTTATACCCCGTGTTGTTGCATTGTTCACATCCCTTGCCCTGCATGATCGTTGCGCCCAGAAGCCCCGGTGGCACGCGCAGAAGTGCCATGATCTCCTGATCCGGCGGGGTCGGCGTTGCGCAGTCCGGGCAGATCCGCCTGACCAGGCGTTGGGCGATAAGCCCTTCGAGTGCCGAGGCAATGATGTATGGCTTGACCCCCATGTCGATCAGGCGGGTGATGGAAGCGATGGAACTGTTGGTATGGAGGGTGGAGAGGACCATGTGGCCGGTGAGCGACGCCTTGAACGCCACATCGGCGGTATCGAAGTCGCGGATCTCGCCGACGAGGATGACATCCGGGTCCTGGCGCAGGGTCGACCGGAGGACCTGGTCGAAGGAGAGGCCGATCTTTTCCCGCACGGCAACCTGATTGGCCTCTTCCACGAAATACTCCACCGGTTCCTCGATGGTCTCGAAGTTTTTGCTGCTTTCGAGCATGGCCGAGAGGATGGAATAGAGCATGGTGGTTTTACCGCTGCCGGTGGGGCCGGTGGTGATGATGACCCCTTGCGGCTTTTTCACCATGGTGGCGATCTTCCGCATGTCCTCGGGAAGCACCCCCAACTCCTGCAGGTTTTTGATGGAGGCGCTCTTGTCGAGAATCCGCAGCACCACCTTCTCGCCATTCAGGGTCGGCATGGAGGAGACCCGCATATCCACGACCCGTGTTCCCGCCTTGACGGTAATCCGGCCGTCCTGCGGCCTTCGACGTTCGGAGATATCCATCCTGGCGAGAATCTTGATCCGCGAAACAATGGCTGGATGAAGATCGACGGGAATCTTTATCTTGTTGTGCAGCAGGCCGTCGATCCGGAAGCGCACCAGGGTGTACTTGGTCTTTGCCTCAAGGTGAATGTCGCTGGCCCGGTAACGGACCGCCTCGGAGATGATGGCATTGACGATCCTGATCACCGGCGGAACTTCGGAGGAGCCGATCAGCTCCTGGATACTGACATCCTTTTCTTCATCGTCGATGACGATATCGATCTCGTCCAAGGGCTCGATGTCGCTGAAATCTTCCAGTTCGTTCAGCCGTTCCGATTCCCCGTAGATCCGCTTGATGGCGGCCATGATCTCGCTGCTTGAGGCAAGCAGGGGAATGACCTTGAAGCCGGTCATCATGGCAATGTTGTCGAGCTTGTAGATGTCGGAAGGATCGGCCATGGCCAGGGTGAGCTGGCGCCCCTCCATGCGGATCGGCAGCATCCGGTTCCGTTCGCAGAGGTCGCGGGGGAGGAAATGGGCGGTTGCCGTGTTAATGGCGTATTCGCGGAGATCCACATACTCAATGTTGAGGTGCCCCTGCAGGGCCTTGATGATCTTTGCCTCGCTGGCCATGCCGAGCCTGACCAGCCCGTCGCTCAGGAATTCCCCTTTTTCGAGTTCCTTGGAGGCGTGTTCAAGCTCTTCCTGGCGGATCACACCGGACTTCACCAGGATGCTCCCCAGCATGCCGCGATTTTCATCGAACAGGTTGGTGAAGTTCTTGATCTTGAGCTGCTGGGCACGTGCCAGTTCCTTCAGCCGCCGGTTCTCCTGCATCAGGACAAACTGCTGCAGGGCGAGGCTGACCGTCAGACGAAGGTCCTCGTCGTTCCACGGCTTGGTGATAAATTTGTAGACCGCCCCTTCCTTGACCGCCCCCATGATCGAGTTGACATCGGCATGCCCGGTCAGCATGATCCGGATCGTTTCGGGCCAGCGGTTCTTCACCTCTTTGAGCAGTTCCGCGCCGGTCATGCCGGGCATCCGGTGGTCGGAAACCAGGAGGTGGATCCGTTCCCGTTCCATGACGGCCAGGGCCTTGTCGGCGCTGGTCGCGGTCAGTATCGTGTACGATTCTTCCATGAAGATCCGCTTCATGGCCGACAGGACGTTTTCCTCGTCGTCGACGAAGAGGACGGTGAACGTCTGGTCGTTTCGCTCGACGATTGCCGGAGGCGTCTCGCTCCCCGTTGTTCCTCCCTCATGTCTGAACAGTTCCGCGTATTTTGACATAGGGTCAGTCCCTTTCAAGCGGGATCGTGATGATGAAATCGGCGCCGCCGGCGGCACTGTCGGTGACGGCTACCATTCCTCCGAGCTTGAGCACTGAGTCGTATACCACAGCCAACCCCATGCCGGTGCCACTTCCCACCTGCCTGGTGGTGAAAAACGGTTCGAAGATCTTTGCCCTGACGTCGTGGGGGATGCCGGGGCCGTTGTCGGCGATGCTGATCCTGATCCGTTCGCCGTCCCAGGCTGTTGACAGGGTCAGCTCCAGGTCCGAAGGCTTGGCCTGAACCGCGTTCATGATGATGTTGAGGAATACCTGTCCAAGGATCGCCGGTTTGCACGGGAACGGCGGGAGCGGCTGGAACTCTCTGTCGATGGTCGTATGGGTCCCCAGTTCATGGGTGAGGACGCTGAGGGTCCGCTCCAGTTCCGCATTGATGTCGACCGGCACCGCTCCGATCTCGTCCACGTGGGAGAACCCCTTGAGGTCGGCAACGATCCGGGTAACCCGTTCAGCGCCGTTGAGGCTCTCGTGAAGCAGGTCCCCAACGTCGGTCATGATAGAGTTGATCTTCAGTTCCTGCCACTTGTGATCCGCATGCTGCATCCTTGCCTCATCATCCATCCTGACTCCGAACAGCGTCTTCTGGTACTCCACCATGGTGATCAGGCGGGATACGTACTTCTGCAGGGTATGAAGATTGCTGGTGACGAAACCGAGCGGGTTGTTGATCTCGTGGGCGATGCCTGCGGCGAGCTGTCCCACGGCAGCCATCTTCTCCTGCTGCAGGAGGTGGACGAGGGCCTTTTTCAACTCTGCGCTACGTTCCTTGACCTTCTGCTCCAGGCTCTCGGCGAGCTGACGATACCGCGTTTCGGATTCGGTCAGTTGCCGGTTGATCTCCACCAGTTCGTCGAATGAGGTGTTTACCACGGCCGTGTGTATCTCGGTGGTCAAAATACGCTTGAGATTGTTCCGCAGCAGCGTATCGATGGCAACACCGAGCAGTCGGGCAATGCAGGTGAGGGTCTGTGCGGTTTCATCAGGCCCGCCAATCCGGAGGGCTCCCACAGGCTCGCCTTCGAGCCTGATCGGCAGACTGACGATCTCTTTGCCGAGCCGTGCCGGATCGCGCGCAACCCAGAGCTCATCGCCATCCTGGTCTGTGATTGCTGCTGACGTGGCGCCCGCGGCGAGCATCCCTTCGAGAAGCGGCTGCACTTCGCTGTCGAGAAGGAGTTCGCATAACCCTTTCTCCTCGCCGACCACGTATGATAAGGCATCGTCCTGCATATCTCCTCCATCTGCTCGTGGCCCATCAAGGGCATCGGTCAGTCAGCGGTCACCAAGGTGAGGTGGCGCACGAAATCGGCTTTTGCCAGCCCATGTTCGTCACTCAGACGGTAACGGCTCTCAATCCTGTCATAGAGAAGCTCGACCAGTTTGGTAAAGGTCTCCACCACCCCCCATCCCTGGAGGGCGGATGCCATGACCACCGGGAATCCGGCCACTTCCCAGGTTTTCCTGATGTCCTCCTCCGGTACGATGTCGGCCAGGTCTCGCTTGTTGAACTGGATGACCAGCGGCAATGCATCGATGTTCAATCCAACCATGGCGAGATTGTCTTCCAGGCTTGCGAAACTGTTGGCATTGTTGGCGGTTTCCGTCCGTTGCGAATCGGCGATGAAGGCAACACCGTCGGCGCGTTGCAGCACTGCCTTGCGGGTCGCGTCGTGACGCACCTGGCCCGGTACGGTGTAGACCTTCACCTTGATCTTCAGGCCGCTTGGCGTGGTCAGGAAAAAGGGGAGCAGGTCGAAGAAGATGGTCCGGTCGTTGGTGGTGTCAAGCACCATCAGGTCGCCTCGCCCCTCTTTTGCCAGCTGCTCGTGAAGTTGCAGCAGGTTGCTCGTTTTCCCCGAGAGTGCCGGACCGTAATAGACCAGTTTCAGGACCATCCGTCGTTGTTGTTCGTCGTATTCAATCACTGTCCTGCCTCGCGGTTACGGCGAATATCCCCTCCTGCGGAGGGTCTATCTGGTAGTACCGCTTGATGGCATCAATCTTGTGCCAGTCGAGCACCGTTCCCTTAGCCAGGAGAAGCAGACCGGTGCCGCTCTGGAAATTCCTGGTCAGCTGTAGTCCGGATGTCAACTCGTTGACCTGATATTCGCGCTCGACGTCATCTCTCTGCTTGCCGGTCGGTGCGAAATATTGATAGCGGGCGTAACGTTTGGCATGCTTGACGAGGGTCGGATCGAGCAGGTGCCCCTGCTGGTTGAGAACCTTTGAGAGGGTCATGTTGAGTGCGATTTCGCCACTCTGGTTGGCCATTTCCCGGTCGATAAAGTCGGCGATGGCGATGATCCTGGCACCGAGCGGGATGGCCTCCCCGGCAATCCCTTCGGGGAAACCGCTGCCATCGAAATGTTCATGGTGATGGCGGATCAGCACCCCGACTTCTCGAAGCCCTTCTACCGCGTCGATGGCGGTCTGGCCCCTGACGGCATGCTGCAGGTAGACCCGCTTCTCTTCGGGACTCATGGCACTCATCTTCATTTCGAGGATGGCAGTGGGGATGCCGATTTCACCGATGTCGTGCAGAAGGGCTGCGGTCTGTATCAACTCCTGCTCTTTTTCGGAAAGCCCCAGGTCCTTGGCGATCCCTATTGCCATTGTTGCGACATTTCTTGAGTGGCTCCGCGAACTCCTGCCGCAGAGTTCGACCAGTCGCGAGAAGGCCGCGATGATCCCCTTGAAGCTTTCCCCGATCAGGCGGTTTTTTTCTGCGAGGTCCTCGTTCTGTTTGCGGATGGTAATGGTATGCTCCATCACCTTCTGCTTCAGATTGGTGTTCCATTCCTTGAGTTCTTCGTTCTGTTGCTGGACCAGGGCGGACAGTCGTTGATTTTCCCGGAGCAGCCGGAACTGTTTCACCCCGTCGCGGATGGTCTGCACCAGCATGCAGTCATCCCAGGGTTTGGTGATGTAGCGCGCAGCGCCCCCCTTGTTGATGGCGTCGATAACCAGGCTTATGTCCGCATAGCCGGTCAGTACCATGCGGATCGCTTCGGGGGCGATGGCTTGCGTATGTTGCAGAAACTCCGCTCCGCTCATGCCGGGCATCCGCTGGTCAGAGAGGATCAGGGCTACATCGGGATGCCTGCGGAGAAGGTCCAGCCCCTCGTCTCCCGAGGATGCGGTCAGGATATCCAGATCGTCTTCCTCCATCAGCAGCCGGGAAATGGCCCGGGTGATGTTTTCCTCGTCGTCGACCAGGAGAACCTTGCTGATATCTTGCGTCGCTTCTGTTGTCATGGTTTTCTCCTCACCCTTCATGCAGGGCAATGGGGTCTATCGAGGTGAGAAACAGCTCGACCAGGCGTGGATCGAGGCTTGTTCCTTTCAGTTCGGTCAGGATCTTTCGTGCCTGATCGAACGTAAATGCTTGCTTATAGGGACGATCGGTTGTAAGGGCGTCGAAGACGTCGGCAACAGCCACAATCCTGGCTTCCAGGGGGATATCCTCCCCCTGCAGCCCAAGTGGGTAGCCATTGCCGTCATAACGCTCGTGGTGAAAGCGGATAATGTTGATAACGGTGCGCGGCAGGCTGGCCTGCTCCGCGACTTCCGCCCCCCAGTCGGGGTGGAGGCGGATGGTGGCGAACTCCGTGTCACTGAGTTTCTCGCTGGAGTTGAGTATCGACTCCGGCACACCGATCTTGCCGCAGTCATGGAGCCAGCTGCCATGGCGGATCTCTCTTGCGAGCGGTTCGGGCAGATCGAGCTTTCCGGCGATGGTGAGCGCGTAGCCGGCAACCCGATCGCAATGCCCCCTGGTGTAATGATCCTTGAGTTCGATGGTCTGGGCCAGGGAACGGAGTATCGCCTCGTTTTCCCGGCCCAGGGCGGCAAGAATGCGGGAGCGGGCGATGCCTTCGCTGATCGCCTTCACCAGTTCCTGTTCCTGCCATGGTTTGACAATGAACCGGTAGACCTCTCCGCTGTTGATCGCCTGCAGGGCTGTGGGTAGATCGGCATAGGCGGTCATGAGAATCTTTACCGTCTGGGGAGAGATCAATTTCAGTTGTGCAAGCAGGTCGACCCCACGCATTTCCGGCATCATATTGTCCGATACGACGACCGACACCGATCTGGACCGGCAGATCTCGATCGCCTGCAACGGGTTGCTGGTAGTCAGTATCTGGAGATTGCTGTCGACGAATACCCGTTGCAGGGCACTGAGGATGTAGTGCTCATCGTCGACGAACAGAACGGTTTCGCTCATTTCCGGCACTCCCGGTTGAGGCAGAGGATGAGTCCTTCCTGTTCGTCCTCTATTATGGAGGTTCCCTTGACACAGAGTGATTCACCATTGCAATCGAGAGTTGCACAGCCGTTTTTTTGAACAAGAATCTGCGCCACGAAATCGCAAAGTGCGGGGGGGAGCACCGTTTCGATCTTTTTTCCGAGAATCTCTTCACAGTCGGTCTTCAGGATGGTCGCGGCCTCAAGGTTGACCTGTACCACGATGCCGTCCGGGACCAGCGCCAGTACCCCCACCGGCAGGTGCTGCAGAATGTTGCGGGTATGCTGCAGTGCGCGGTTCTGCAGGATCAGTTCGAGGGTGCGTTCTGCGACCAGCCTTTCCAGGGAGTCGTTAAGCGTGGAGAGTTCTTCGTTCTTTCCGCGCAACTCTTCGGTAAGCTCAAGGTTCTTGCGGTGCAGGGAAAAGGTTTCGATCGCCTTGGCGATGGTCATGCGCAGTTCATCGTCGTTCCATGGCTTGGGGACAAACTTGTAGATCTGTCCTTCGTTGATCGCCGCAACCACTGAGGCGGTATCGGCGTAGCCGGAGAGGACGATGCGGATGGTATTGGGATGGCGTGAAAAAACCTCCCGCAGGAAATCGACCCCATTCATACCCGGCATCCGGTAGTCGGAGATGACAACCTGGATGTCCGGTTCTGTTTCAAGGATGTCCATCCCTTCCTGGCCTGAGCCGGCGGTCAGGATCTGGTAGTCGTCGTCCAGGAATATTCGCTCCAGAGCTCTCAGGACGTTTCGTTCGTCATCCACGCAGAGGATTTTCACCTGGTCACTCATGCTGTTTTGCCTCCGTTGACCGGCAACCTGACGGTGAAGGTCGTACCCTTGCCCACCTCGCTCGCCACCTCGATGGTGCCGTTATGTCGCTGGATGATTTCGTAACTGATGGAAAGCCCGAGCCCGGTTCCTTTACCCACCTCCTTGGTGGTGAAGAACGGCTCGAAGATCCGGGACCGGATCTCTTCGGGAATCCCACAGCCGGTGTCGCTGATGGAAACGCAGGCATGCTTGCCATCCAGCCAGGTCCTGACGGTGATTTCACCCTGTTTTTCGATGGCATGGGCTCCGTTTACCAGCAGGTTCAGGAAAACCTGGTTGAGCTGCTGTGGATAACAGCTCACCAGTGGCAGCTCGCCATACTCCTTCTGCAGCGTCACCTTGTATTTCAGTTCGTTCCAGGCGATGCTGATGGTGCTCTCCAGGCATTCGTTGATATCCACCGGCTTTGACTCGGCATCGTCGATCCGCGAGAAGCTCTTCAGGTTCTGGACGATGGTGCGGACCCGTTCGGCGCCGTCGCTGGATTCGGCGATCAACTTGGGAATGTCCTCAAGAAGATAATCGATCTTGAACCGTTTGCGGGCATCTGCCAGGGAAGCGCTCAGTTCGGGGGAACCGATGCTGTTGAGTGCCTCATCCTGTGTGACGATGAACCCTTTAAGCCGTTCGGAGTATTTGGCCATGGTTCCCAGGTTGCTGGAGATGAATCCCATGGGGTTGTTGATCTCGTGGGCCACCCCGGCTGCCAGTTGGCCGATGGAAGCCATTTTTTCCTGCTGCAGCAGCTGCAGGTGGGTGGTTTTCAGTTCTTCGTAGGCCTTGGCCAGTTCGTCCGAAACCAGCTTGATGGCGGTCAGGTCGTGGAGCGAGATCACGGCACCTTTGTCTTCCGCATAGGGGTACACCCTGACGGTGAACCAGCGCCCCGACTGCTGGTGATACAGCTCGCCCGATTTTCCGATCAACATGTCGATATCGAGACCGACGTCGGTAAAGAGCGTGCGCCACTCACTGCTGATCACCGACTGGTAATCCCGGTTCGTAAATTCCAACAGCGCCCGATTGCAGCGCCTGATAATGCCATTATCCCCCACCAGAATGACAATGTCGTCGATACAGTCCAGGGTCTGTTCCCATTCGCGTTTGCCCCGCTCGACCTGGGTATAGAGATGGGAGAGCTGTTCGTGCTTCAACTGGAGTTCTGCCTGGTGTTTGAGGAGTTTCCGTTCCGCCTCCTTACGATGAGTGATGTCCTCTTTCACTGCCAGATAATGGGTGATGATGCCGGACTCGTCCATGATCGGCGAAATGGTCACCAATTCCCAGAACAGGGTGCCGTTTTTCCGTTTGTTATGCAACTCGCCGTGCCATTTGTGGCCTGCAGAGATGGTTTGCCAGAGTTCGGTGTAGAGTTCCGCCGGCTGCCCACCCGACTTGAGTACCCGGGGATTGTTCCCCATGGCTTCTTCACGCGTGTAGCCGGTTACTTCGCAGAACCTTTCGTTGACGTACTGGATCGTCCCCAGTGGATCGGTAATGACGATACTGCTGCCGCTCTGTTCCACTGCCTGGGAGAAGAGCCGCAGCGATTCCTCGGCCCGTTTTCGGTCGGTGATGTCGTGCAGTGTCTCAACGGCAGCAACGACCTTGCCGCTGGCATCATGGACCGTTGCGGCATCGAAGAACAGGTAGCGATCCTTGCCGTTCATGCCGTAATACCAACCCTCTGCCCGAAGTACGCCGGGGAGATCGCGCCGGGTTTCACAGGTGGTGTAAAATGAGTTGATCACGTCTCCCAGGCCGTCGAGAACCAGGTCGGCCACGGTGGGACGCTCTTCGGAGTAAAATGCCTTCCATTGGTGCGATGTGCCGATCATCTCGTCGGAACTCTTTCCGGTCAATTCCGCACAGGCACGATTCCAGACGATGATCCGGTGGTGGTTGTCTATGACGAAGAGTGGTGTGGTGGTGCTTTCGAGAAGATTCTCACTGAACCGTACCTGCTCGTCGAGCAGATGTTCAAGCTTTATGCGGCGGGTGATGTCGCGGAAGTTCCCCCTGATCCCGATGACCTCCCCTTGGTCATTGGTTGCCTCGAAGCAGACGTGGCTTACCCAGATGATACCACCCGATTTGGGGAGCAGGCGGAGATCGAGAGGGTGGCAATCGCCTTTGCAGGTTGAATTGAGGCGGTGTTCCAACCAGCGTTGCTGATCATCAGGATGAACAATCCGGTCAAGCAGTTGCGGGTCCGCGAGGAACTCGTCTTCCCGGTATCCCAGCATGGTCTCGCAGTTGGGTGAGATGTAGAGCATCTCGCCGGTTGTGTTCACCAATACGGCTATTTCATTGGTGAATTTGGTGATAATCCGATAGATGTCCTGGTTGTGGGCAATCTCAGTATCCCGCTTGGCGAGCTGATCCACCATGTCGTTGAATGCCTCTGCCAATTCCCCGATTTCGTCACCGGTCTGCAGGTGAATTGTGCGCTGATCATTGTCCAGCGAGGGGAGGGAGCGAACATGCTGTGACAGTGTGACCAGCGGGGCCGAGATACGCCACGCAGTGAGCCAGAGTGCCAGAAGCATCACCCCGAGCACCACGATAATGGCTGCGATGAAAAACAGACGGGCCTGATTTATGGGGGCATACGCCTCGCTGAGCGGATAGTGACTGCCAATGACCCAGGAGGTCGAAGGCAGCCGTTTGAATGAGGTGATGCCGCGTACGCCTTTGGAATTGACATTTTCCAGGGTCCCCTCGAACCCCTGGAGGGCGCGGTCAAGACCTTTGTTCATGCCCAAAGGAACCTGTTCCATGACCCGTTTCTTGTCGGGGTGCATGACGATTACCCTGTTCGAGTCGAAGAGGTAGATGTAGCCGGACCTGCCGATGGAAACCCGGGAAAGATCGGCTAGGAAATTGTCACGCATGAGCAGGTGACGTCCGGCAAGAAGTCCCGACAGCTTTCCCGAACGGTCGAGGATCGGTACCGTAAACGTGATCGTCGCCTCGTAAGGAGAGGCCTCGGAAATATACGGTTCGGAAATGACCGGTTTGCCCGTTTCCAGGGTCTTCCGGACGTAGCTTCTGTGCAGGTGATTGTTTCCCCGGTGTGCCGGATGAACCGGGCTTTCGGTGATGATTCGGCCTTTGGCATCTATCAGGAGGAAACCGCCGTCGAAGTAGGTTCTCGCATCGGTTTCGCTGTCCAGGAGTCTCTGTACGGCAGGAAGGTCGGTCAGTCTCTCCGTGGCAAGACTTTCAGCGATCAATCCCAGGATTTGCTGGCTTCGTCGTACATGGGCATCGAGCTCGCCGGCAGCCAGATTCAGCATGGCAAAGTGGTGTTTTGCCGTCTCTTGTTTGAATGCCCGGGCAAAGTAGGCATAGCCGGCCATGGCAAGGATGGTCATCAGGGCTACCATCAACAGGGAGACAATGGCTGTCAACTTGGTTCTGATTCGTGCGTTTCTCATGTGGGCAATCTCGATAATGGTGAAAGTCGTTGTATGTTGGTAACATTCCGGGAGAGCAGTTCTGTTCCCCTCGATACGGTGACATCCGATATACATGTATATCGGCATTTTACGTGCTGATGTTGAGAATTATTGAACAGTGTTTGTTGAAACGCGCAAGCTCTGTCGCGGGCCTTCCCGTCGCGGTTGACGGTGGCCCAGCAGGTGGCGATAAAGGTCGGGATGGGTATCCGGATGCGATTCAGGAAACGGCGGGATTAATCAATAGGTTCATTCAGAGCTGCAATTCGTTTCTGACCTCTTCCAGGTAGCTTTTGATGCTGCTTGCGCTCTCCATGGACAGGATGTCGGTGGCTATGGTGCGGGCTGTGGCAAGCGAAACGGAGCGAAGTGCCTGCTTGACCACCGGGATTGCGGGCGCAGAGAGGCTGAAATCGCTGATTCCCAGCCCCAGCAGGATGATGGCACTGAGGGGGGTTGCTGCCATCTCTCCGCAGAGAGAGACAGGTTTTCTCTCGCTGGTTGCAACGTCGGCGATCCGCTTGATGGAATGCAGCACTGCCGGATGGTACGCGTCGTAGTATTGCTTCACCTTGGGATTGTTGCGGTCTGCAGCAAGGGTGTACTGGATGAGGTCGTTGGTGCCGATGCTGAAGTAGTCCACTTCCTTGATGAGGATGTGGGCGATCTGCACTGCGGCGGGGATTTCGATCATGATCCCGAGCCTCAGTTCAGGAGCTATCGGACACCCCTCACGGACGAGATCGGCACGCACCTGCCCGAGGATATCCTTTACCTGGCGGACCTCGTCGACCCCCGAGATCATGGGAAACATCAGGCTTACGTCGCCGTGCACCGAGGCCATCAGCACCGCTGCGAGCTGTTCGCGGAAGATGTCCTGGCGTTCCAGGGAGACCCGGATGGAGCGCCATCCCATGAAGGGGTTGTCTTCCTTGGGGTAGGCAAAATAGGGGAGCCCTTTGTCGCCGCCGATGTCGAGCGTCCGGATGTTTACCGGCAGCCCGGCAAATCCTTCCAGTATCTTGCGGTAGATCGAGTACTGCTCGTTGCGGTTGGGGAATGATTTGCGGGCCATGTAGGGGAATTCGGTCCGGTAGAGGCCAACCCCTTCGGCGCCGTTGGCAAGAGCAACCCGGATGTCCGACAGGAGGCCGATGTTGGCTTTGAGATTCACCTTGAACCCGTCGGTGGTGATGGCGGGCAGGTCGCGCAACTCCTCCAGTTCCCGTTGCCGCTGGCTGAAATCGTTATGCAGCCGCTCGTATTCGGTCCGGACCCTTTTTTCGGCATTGACGTAGATGTGCCCCGAGGTGCCGTCGATGATCACCTCGTCGCGAGGACCCACCTTGCGCAACAACCCTTCGATCCCGAGTACGGCGGGTATGCCGAGCGAACGGGCCATGATTGCGGCATGGGAGTTTACGTCCCCTTTTTCGGTGATGATCCCGAGGATTTTCTCGTGGTTGAGCGTTGCCATGTCGGATGGCAGGATATCCTCGGCAACGATGATCCTCTTGTCACGGAGACGGGACCGGGTCGTGCCGTTTCCTTGCAGGGAATCGGAGATCCTCCGCCCGATATCCACCATGTCGGCCGATCGTTCGCGCAGATACGGGTCCTCCATCTGGCCAAAGACCGCGACATAGTGGTCCACTACCTTCTGCACTGCCTGGACGGCACCGCAATCGCTGTCGATTTCCTCCATGACCCGGCCGATGAACCCGCGATCCTCAAGGATCATGAGGTGGGTGTGAAAGATGGCCGCATCCTCTTTGGAGAGATTGGAGGCAACCCGTTTTTCCATGTACAGGGTCTGGATCTTCGCCTTTTCGATGGCTACCAGAAACCGTTTGCGTTCCTCCTGGCGGGGAAGGATCTTGGTATGCACGGTGCCGGCCTTCATGCCGCGCTGGTTGATGATGAACAGTTTTCCCAGGCAGAATCCGGGCGAAGCCGCGGAGCCGGTCAGCGAAAGGGATCGATATTTCCCTTTTTTCCCCTGTTCCAGGGGGTGCCCGTCGGCGTCGAAGAGCCCCTGTTGCTTTGCCTTTGCCAGTTCGCGTTCGAAATAGGCACGCTCCTCTTCCTTGCTCCGGATCGAGTCGAGCAGTTTTGCATTGATGACGATGCTGGAGATCTGGTAGGCAATGGTGGCCAGGGTACTGATCTCATGGGGGGTGAAGACCCGTGCCTCCCTGGTCTGGATGACAATGACGCCGACCGGGGTCTTTCG
>Ga0208371_1000300_pt1 | contig 13041 bp, 8 predicted proteins | sample SubbioCR12Aug_1A_FD_184827 | JGI IMG/M metagenome (GOLD analysis project Ga0208371, IMG submission 184827) | Serpentinite rock and fluid subsurface biosphere microbial communities from McLaughlin Reserve, California, USA - CR12Aug_1A (SPAdes) | ecosystem: Environmental > Terrestrial > Deep... | reverse complement strand
CATCTCATAGGCCTTTGCCAGGGCGGATGGCTTGCAACAATTTATGCCTCCATTTACCCTGAAAAAGTAGCATCCCTCCTGATAGGAGCGGCACCCATCGATTTCAGGGCGGGCAAAAGCAAGGTCCATGAATTTGTGGACCGAATCCCCATGAAAGGCTATGAATTGATGGTTAAAAGCGGAGGAGGCTTTCTGAGAGGGGATGTGATGCTTTCAGGCTGGAAACTCACCAGCCCCTATGAGCGTTACGTTGAAGATTATGTCAATCTCTGGGAAAGCATCCGTGACGACAACAAACTGGAACGGGCGAAAAAGTTCAGGACCTGGTACGAATACACCCAGAACATTTCAGGGAAATGGTATCTCCAGGCGGTGTATGAATTGTTCAAGAAAAACAAGCTGATACAGGGAACCATGCGTGTTCTTCACAGAAACGTGAACCTTAAGAGAATCACATGTCCTGTGGCCATGATCGCAGGGGAGAAAGACGATATCACCCCGTTCGAACAGGTTTACGCTCTTGGGGATTACGTCTCAACGCCGGAATCCCATCTGTTCAAGCGGGTCATACCAAAATCGGGCCATATCGGCGTGTTTATGAGAACAGACTCCCAGCCGCACTGGGCAGAGGCATTGAATTTTGTCATGGCATGTCCCCCCGTTCAAAAGAACGGAGAACGTGAAATGGTTGCTGCCTGATCAGGTCTATTGCTTTGTGTTGCGATTTCAGGGCGGGCTTGAAACCCGCCCCTCCTTCGTTGTCACATGTCGGCAATATCGAATGAGTACAATAAGTAAAAAAAATGGCCGGGGCTCTCATAAAAGAACCCCGGCCTGACCATCCTGCCCCAACCCCGCCCATGGTTGTCAGTAAATGCATAATTCGAATTTTTATAATTTAAACTTGGACAACTGATCGTTAAGCCTGTCAGAAAAACCAAGCAGATCTTTTGAGCCGCTTTCAACCTGACTGCTGTTCAAGGTCATATCATCAGCCCTATTGCTCAGAGATCCCATCAGCTCCGAAATGGCCTGGGACGCACTGGAGCTCCTTCCAACACTTTTATTCACATCATTTATTCCGGCTGAAACCTGACTGATGTTTTTGGCAATCTCATTCGTTGTTACCGATTGTTCTTCCACTGCGCCTGCAATAGAAAATACAATGTGATTCACCGAATCGATAACACGCAGAATCTCTCCCATATCGCGAATTGTTTCATCGGTTGAACTCTGAATACCGGTGACCCGCTGTTTTATCTCCTGAGTGGCTTCCGCTGTCTGACGAGCCAGTTCCTTGATTTCATTGGCAACCACAGCAAACCCTTTTCCGGCTTCACCTGCACGGGCTGCCTCAATGGTGGCGTTCAAGGCCAGAAGATTGGTCTGTTCGGAAATCTCCGTGATCGCCTCTGTCACCTTGTCGATATCTTTGGCCGAAGCTCCGAGCTTCTCCATCTTTTCAGATGCACTTTTGGCTGTGTTCACAGCACCCTGAGTCACCTGGCGGGCTTCTTCGGATTTTACAGCAACCTCCTTGACGCTTGCCGCCATTTCTTCTGCCGCCGACGCCACCTGGCTGATGGTATCAGCTGTAAATTCGCACCCCGAAGCCACAGCACTCAGGTCGGCGCTCATGGAGGAAGCCTGACCAGTGGCGTGACTTGTGCTGTCCCGTAGTTCCTGCGCGCTCTGGTTCATGTTTTTTGAAAGATCGGAAAACTGATGGGAAGACGATTTGACATCCTGGGATGTAGCAACGGTATTTTTTACGATAGTGTACAACTTGTCGGTAAACACATTAAAACCCCGGGCAAGATCCCCCACTTCATCGTAACTTGTAACGGCAAGCCGGGTTTTGAGGTCACCCTCCCCTGCTGAAAGGTCTTTGAAAACCCGTGCAGCCCTGTGTATCGACTTCGCGGTGGCAAGAACATTGGTAAAACCAAGTGTCACACCCACAGTAAAACCAACCATAATGAAAAAACCGCTCCAGACAAAAAACGCCGTATACCGTGATAACCTGTCAGAGAGATGGGCGAATGTGCCCACCACCCGCTTTTCATCAAGAGGTGCCCAGGTTATGACCCGACTGTTCACATTATCATAGATCGAACCGGCCTTTCCTGAATCCATATCTCGCTGAATGGTCTTATTAAATCCCTCCCAGCGTTTGATTTCAAGGGTTTCATTTTTGGAGCTGTGAACGATCTTCCCTGTTTTATCGGCAATAAAATAAGACGAACCTGTCAAAGCAAGGTCCACTTCTTTTGATAACCGAGCCTCATCTGCTATGCTCCCGATATTGTTAGTATGGCGTATGGCCGCTTTGACAAGACGCATTTCCCCAAGTTTGATTTCTTCAATGGTCTGGTTGATTCCCGTATAAAAACCCGCAAAACCCAGCCATACGGCAAGCCCCACTGAAAGAGCCACAAAGCAGGCCAGAAGTTTTGGGAAAATTCTAATCCTCGTCCCCGAAACATCAAGATTGCGTTTATGAAGATGCCCGATGATGAATTCCGTGCTGGACCCTGAGATAAGACTGACCGCCCCTAAAATCATAAACGGGCAGGCGATTGAACCGGCAATGGTCGCGCCCCACATGGACATGGCAGAAAGCCTACCGATATCATGGTAAATATATACGGCGAAATTACTAATCGCCGCCGCAAGTATCATGAACGTATAAAAAATCGTCGCCTGTAAAGCGAACCCGCTGTTTCTTCTCGCGGTGTCCATGATCTCCTGATCCGTGCAAAACTGATTTGATTCGAGCTTTTCCAGAGTTTGTATCACCGGGACATAGGCCCATCTAATGTAAAGGATCTGAATCACCAGAAACACAACCCAGATTGCCATCGCATAGATCATGAACGTCACTTGCTGCTCAGCAGTGGTGGACATGCAGTAAAACACGGAAACAATGGGGCCTGCGGGCTGGACAAGCCAGATAGCTGATAGAGCAAGGATCAATTGGGATAAGATTTTTTTCATACATCCATCCTGTATGCGATAAAATTTAGACAGAACCTTGATTTGTATTCGAAAATTGTCCGAAGTCCATTATTTAACGGATCATTTTAGCTGTTTTTCGAGATAAGCTTCAGATATATTGGTCTTAGAATTGTGTTTTAAAAAAGTGATTTATTATAACGGTCGGAAAATAAAATATCAAGAGAGTATTATGTTTACATTATCAGCAATTCTCGGTGAACACCTATACGCATTGTAGGAGCAGGCCACGCCCGCGAAGGCAGTCGTCATTTTCGCGGGCATGGAACATCAGTGTCATCTTAAGGCTTTTGGATTAAATCATCCAAGTAAAAATTCTATTTATGAATCGGAGCCGAATCAGGTTTGGGTTTGATCCGGTTATCCGTATCGCCTTGCTGGTCTGGCGTGTAGGCTGTCACATCCAGGAATGAACACGCCACATGACAGGCCGGGCATTTTTCTGGAGGAACTTCATTTTTAAACGTATATCCGCATTGTTCGCATTTCCATGTATTCATACTATTTCTCCATCTTAATTAAGGTTAACAATTACCAGACTTCAGGATAGGCAGTGTTCACAAAAGCCTGTTCCATTTTGAATTTATGTTCTTTTTCCATGGCTGCAAGATTATCAAACACCTTACTCTGTTCCGGATCACCGCAGCCCTCAGAAAGAATCGTGTATCGCATCACAGCCATTTCCTCGCTTTTCATGGCGATGGCAAAGGCGTCAGCTGGTTTCATGTCATCGGCCAGCGTTGGGAATTCCATTGTTTCAGCCACTTTATAATCTTTTGAACCATCGAATTTCTTTTCGTTCACCGGCTTTGAATAAATGTCTTTCAAAATGGCCTGATGTGTCCGTTCCTCTCTTGCGAATTGGATAAAAAGGTCTTTAAGACCTTTGTTGTTGAGCCTTTCAGCAATACTTTCATAGAAAGACTCAGCTTCCACTTCGCACTCAATGGCGAAACTAATGATTTTTTCGTAGGCATCACGGTCCATTTGCACCTCCTGATGATGATATGAAATTATAGGGTCAACACGTTTTAATAATCTGTCAGAGAAATATTTTTTGAGTTACGTAATTCCGCCAGCAACAAAAGCAAAGAACATGCCGTAATAAGCATTGAAGACATCTTGAAAAGATAGTTTAATATTATACTGACTCCATCGGGGACCGTCAAAGATTTTATTATTTTCTTCTCTTTGAATATCAGAGACTTCCTTTGACATGGCCTGCTGCCACCATATACAAGAGACACTCGTCATCCCCACCCAGAACCATGGACGCCTCATTATCGTAAAACGCACCAATTCCGCAACAACCAAGACCAAGGGATGTGGCCGCAAGATAAATGATCTGACCAAGAATACCAGCGTTCATCATCATGTATCGGTAAGCCCTGGGGCCGAGTTCTCGCTCAACACGTTCCACATCACCTGTCATCACAAAATGAATCGAAGCATTTGCGAGCCATCTCTGATCAAGGCAGGCTGACGCCATCACACCCGTTTTATCCCCTGAATCTATACAGCCAATGCTGTGCGTATTGATATCTGCAACATAATGACCATCGCCAAACCCGTCGACATCACGGACAAGCAAACCCAGTTTCAAGGCCCCATGAACCCGACTTGTCTTTTCCATCAGATCAAACCCTTTCATGACAAGATCCATAAACGTTAAAAACAAATCTTGTTCAAGGGCTCGAATTTTAAAATTCCTTCGCGACCTTCTCTGTACCAGCGATTCCCCGAAAGGCATTGCAAATAGAGGTTTATTTTTGTCTGTCAGGGTTTGCCAGCCTTTCACAGCGCAAGTCAGATTATCACTTCCCTTTCGAACATTATTCCGGCTCTCTGCCCCAGCCAGAGAGCTTGTCTCATGAATCATACTGACTTCCAATGGAACGGCCCCATCCCCACCTCGACCGTAATCCCCATCCTGCATGGACAAAGACATGCCCCATAATACAGGAGACACTTCTGTTCCAGAATCTATGGCACCTTCTGTAAAAAGACATATCCTTGCAAGACAAGCTTCACGGCCCTGATCAAGCCCCAGAAAGTTATTTACAGGCCCATCATCAAAATCGTAATCAAGCCGAACGGAAAAACCAAGAGACCTTGCCGCAAGAACAATGTTGGCTATCACATGCCCTGTGTCGTTTAAAATATATCGATAGGCCCTGCCCCTATATTTCCACGACGATCTCACAAAAACCCCGGTAACATAAATCACTGCCCAGGGTGATAAATCTGAAGGAAGGGACACTGTGTCTTTTTTCTTGAGACGCTCAAGTGTAAAATCCCCGATATGATCATGATAAAGACCGGGATCAAGTCCTTCCACTCGACAGGCATCCACATAGAGGTCAACCGGATACAAAGCACCTGCGGACGCGGCGCTTCTGAACGTATAAAGCTCCTCACCATGCCGCCTCTGAAATGTAATTCCCGAACCCACGGCGAGAATGGCCGACAATGATTCCAAATCGGGTACAGCAGAAGATTTAATCTCCATATCAGAATCACACAGATCCCATAGAGATGACGTGTTCAGATGTTTCACGGGAATGAGGGACATTCTTTCAGCTTCGGGATAACGTTTCACAACATCCGGTTGCCTGGCCCAGTCAAGACTGTAGCCTGCCATATGAAAACGGTCATGGCCTGTGGACTTATGATAATCCAGAGCACTGAATGACTTTTCGTCCATTTTAACTCCTTTTTCGCCACAACGATCATCCAAAAAATTCTTTATACATGGCCTCATTATAACCCACGACCAGCTTGTCTCCGATCACCACAGACGGAGCCCTCAGGTTTCCACTCCGCCCCATGACCTCTTTCAGAATTGATTCCCGGTTCTCTTCATTGGGTTCAATTTCGATATAAGTTTTTCCTTTGGCTATGACAAGGCAATGAAATCTTTTCGCCAGATCCCAGACAGCCTGCTCATCAAATCGTTCCTTTCGAGCGTCATGTTCTTCAATGATCTTGTGTTGTCCTGCCCCGAGAACCTCCCGGGCTTTGTCTGTAGACACTCAGTTCTTACGCATATATGACCAGAGAATATCCATGTATTCACCTTTTTCCTGTTGATTTTTTTTCATTAAAACCTATAAACGGGTTCAGAACCCACACCCGTCTTCCTGATCATCATAAAACTAAATAGTAATATTATATGAGCAAATCTTGTGCCGAATTAAACGACACATATCCCATAACATCCGGATACTGTTTTATCCAGACCCACAAGCCCGTGCAAATATTTAATAAAGCTTTCTTTTGAGATTGTTATTTACCAGTTTGAAACCTGACCCTCATCTCATTTATAAGCATTGACACCTTCAGGGTATGTGCTTAATATCAAGGTAAGTTTATCCTCTCTTTATTCTTTTTCTTTTCGTCAAGCATTTGATAATTAAACGTTATTTATTTGCTTAGAAACACATGAAACGCATAAGAGGCCTCACTGGCTTCTATCGGATTGTTGAACCCAGATTCTTTTGACAGCTTTATGCTCATTAAATCAGATGGATTTTTGATATGTTAAATGGAATTATAAAATATTTTCTTGAAAATAAACTTGTCACCGTCCTCGTGCTGACCGGCTTTATTGTCTGGGGTATTGTAACGGCTCCCTTTGGCTGGAAAATCGGTGGATTGCCTTCAAGCCCCGTGCCTGTGGATGCCATTCCCGATATTGGTGAAAATCAGCAGATCGTTTTCACTGAGTGGCAGGGCCGATCCCCACAGGACATGGAAGATCAGATTTCCTACCCTTTGACCACCTATCTGCTGGGCATCTCCGGGGTCAAGACGATCCGAAGCACATCCATGTTCGGGTTCTCAAGCATTTACATTATTTTCAATGAAGAAATCGAATTCTACTGGTCGCGCTCACGAATCCTGGAAAAACTCAGCTCCATCCCTTCAGGCCTTTTGCCGGAAGGGGTTAACCCCACCCTGGGGCCGGATGCCACTGCGTTGGGCCAGGTGTACTGGTACACCATTGAGGGAAGAGACAAAGACGGCAAGCCCACAGGGGGCTGGGATCTCCACGAAATACGCGCTGTTCAGGATTTCTATGTCAAATACGGCCTCAATGCGGTGGAAGGCGTTTCGGAAGTGGCTTCCATCGGCGGTTTTGTGCAGGAATACCAGATCGATGTCAACCCCGATGCCCTGAAAGCTTACAATATCCCTTTGAGCGACGTCATGATGGCGGTGCAGAAATCAAACAGGGATGTGGGTGCAGAAACCATTGAAATCAATCAGGCCGAATACATGATCCGTGGTCTGGGCTATATCAAAAAAATCGAAGACATTGAAAAAGCGGTGGTTGCTGTAGAGGATAATGTACCGATCCTCATCAAGGATATCGGCAGGGTATCGCTGGGGCCTGCCGCCCGGAGAGGCGTTCTTGATAAAGACGGAGCAGAAGTGGCCGGAGGAGTTGTGGTGGCCCGTTTCGGCGCCAACCCCTTGCAGGTGATCAACCAGGTAAAAGAAAAAATCAAGACCATGGCTCCCGGTCTTCCAAAAAAATACCTGGCAAACGGCGTTGAAAGCCAGCTGACCATCGTTCCATTCTACGACCGTTCTGAATTGATCCATGAAACACTGGGAACCCTTGAAGAAGCCATTTCCCTTCAGATTTTGATCACCATCCTGGTGATCATCGTGATGATTTACAACCTGCGTGCATCAATACTGATCTCAAGCCTTTTGCCCATTGCGGTCCTCATGGTATTCATCGCCATGCGGTATTTCGGCGTGGATGCCAATATCGTGGCCCTGTCCGGTATTGCCATTGCCATTGGCACCATGGTGGACCTGGGAATCATCCTGTCCGAAAACGTCATCAAACACATCAACGAAGCCCCTGCCGGGCAGAAACTGATTGAAACCGTTTACAAAGGCTCAGCGGAAGTATCGTCAGCCATTCTCACGGCCGTATCCACAACCGTCGTAAGCTTTATTCCTGTTTTCACTCTGGAAGCCGCCGAAGGCAAACTGTTCGGCCCCCTTGCTTTTACAAAAACCTTTGCGCTGGTCGCCTCCCTGATTGTTTCGTTTCTGATCCTCCCCACCTTTGCCCACTGGTTTTTCGGTTTTCGCATCAGGACCCGTCAGATTGGAATGGCGGTGCATGGCCTGCTTCTGATGACCGGTATCATCTCCCTGTTTGCTGGTTTCCTTTGGGCTGGAACAGTACTGACTCTCCTGGCCTGTTCCGGGCTGTTCAAACTGTTCTATATATTCCCGGAACTATCGTCCCAACGATGGTATCACCGGCTGCTCCAGCATTCCGAACTGATCATTGTGGTTCTGGCTGTTATATGGATTCTGTCTGTTTACTGGCTTCCCCTGGGGCCAGGTAAAAGTATCGCTCTGAACATCCTGTTTGTCACTCTGCTGGTGGGGTTGATTTTAGGTTTTTTTGGCGTTCTGGAGTATTACTACAGACACATTCTCGGATGGTGCCTGGAACATAAGGTGATGTTTCTGTCCACTCCCTTTATTCTCATTGTTTTTGGCCTGATAATCTGGCTGGGATTCAACACGGTTTTCGGTTTTGTTGCAAAGGGATGGGACCAGACGGGCTTAAATATTCGAACGACCAGAGCCTGGTCAGCCATGACCCATGCCTTTCCCGGCGTCGGAAAAGAATTCATGCCGTCTCTGGGTGAAGGCAGCTTTCTTCTGATGCCCACATCCATGCCCCATTCCGGCATTGAGTACAACCGGAAGGTGCTGGGTCAGCTGGGCATGCTCCTCACCGGCATCCCCGAAGTTGCCCTCACCGTGGGAAAGTTCGGGAGAACGGAGTCTGCCTTAGATCCGGCCCCCATTTCCATGTATGAGAATGTCATCAACTACAAATCAGAGTATGCGCTGAACGAAAAAGGCCACCGTATGCGGTTCAAGACCGACCGCGATGATCGCTTCATCACAGTTCATGGAGACAGCCTCACCAACGAACAAGCCCTGAACAAAGGGGTGGGCAAAGCAGACCTGATCGAGGATGAGGACGGTCTTTATTTCCGAAACTGGCGCACCCACATCACATCACCGGATGATATCTGGGATGAGATCGTCAAGGTTTCCCGGATACCGGGTGTAACAAGCGCACCAAAACTTCAGCCCATTGAAACACGGCTGGTGATGCTTCAAACAGGCATGCGGGCCCCCATGGGCATCAAAGTATACGGCCAGGATCTTGCAACCATTGAACGATTCGGACTCCAGCTAGAAGCCATCCTTAAAGACGTGCCGTCTGTAAAGGCAGAAGCCGCTTTTGCCGACAGGATCATTGGCCAGCCGTACCTCCTTTTGAACATCAACCGGGAAAAAATATCACGATACGGGCTCACCATAGAGGATGTTCAACAGACCATTGAAACAGCCATCGGCGGCATGAAAATCACCTCAACTGTGGAAGGCCGTGCGCGATTCCCTGTGCGGGTCAGATACCCGAGGGAGCTTCGCGATAACCCAGAAGCCCTGGCCCGGATTTCCATACCCACGCAGTCCGGCACCCAGATCCCCCTGGCCCAGGTGGTGGATATAAACTATGTACGCGGACCGCAAATGATTAAAAGTGAAGACAGCTTTCTGGTGAGCTATGTGCTTTTTGACAAAAAGGTCGGCTATGCCGAAGTGGATGTGGTCGAAGACGCCCAGAAAACCATTCAAAGCAGAATTGACAGCGGCGAATTAATCGTTCCTGCCGGATTGACATATAAATTTTCAGGAAGCTATGAAAATCAGATCCGGGCGGAAAAACGGCTGGCCTTCATCATACCGCTGGTGCTTGGCATTGTTTATCTCATTCTTTATTTCCAGTTCAGATCCATCACCACAGCTCTGATGATTTTCAGCGGAATCGCCATGGCATTCAGCGGAGGCTTTATCATGCTCTGGCTGTATGGCCAGGGCTGGTTTTCCGATTTTTCCCTGTTCGGCACAAACATAAGGGAGCTTTTCCACATGCACACCATCAACCTCAGTGTGGCGGTGTGGGTCGGGTTTATCGCCCTGTTCGGCCTGGCCACCGATGACGGAGTGCTGATGGGAACTTATATCGACCAGTGTTTTGAAAAAAACCGCCCCGATACCCTGAAAGGCATAAGAGATGCTGTGATCGAAGCTGGTCAGAGACGAATCAAGCCCGCCGTGATGACCTCGGCCACCACCATCATTGCCCTGCTGCCGGTTCTCACGTCCACCGGGCGGGGATCGGATATCATGGCGCCCATGGCCATCCCCCAGTTCGGGGGCATGCTGGCTGCGGCCATCACCTATTTCATCGTGCCGACGCTTTACTGCATCCGTGAAGAGTACAACCTGAAAAAGAGGGCATCATGAAAAAATACAGTAACATAACCCTTATCCTAACCTTCATCTTGGCATTGACCCTTTTTTTAGGCAGCTCCGTGAGCTATGCCCAGAGCCTTGATGACTACTTTAAAATTGCGGCGTCCGACAATCCCGGACTTCAAGCAATGTACAAGGAATATGAAGCGGCAATGCAGGTCGTGCCCCAGGTAAACACCCTGCCAGACCCACAATTCTCCTTCGGCTACTTCATGGACCCGGAAGCATCAGGATCAGGCGCAAAAAAGACACGGTTTGCCTTAAGCCAGATGTTCCCCTGGTTCGGAACCTTGAAAGCCCAGGGCAATACCGCAGCGATCATGGCTGAAGCCAGATTCCAGGCGTTCATCGACGCCCGGAACACCTTGTATCTCCAGATTGCGTCAGCCTATTACCCTCTCTTTGAAATCAAGCGGTTACAGGCTATTGAAAAGGAAAACATCGAAATCCTGAAATCGTATAAAGCCATTGCGACCAAAAAGTTTGAAAACGGGGCCGGTTCCATGGTGGATGTACTTCGCGTGGACATCAGGCAGAAAGATGCGATAACGAACCTTGGCATTTTAAATGCTAAAGAAAAACCCTCTCTGACCACGTTCAACAAACTGCTGAACAGGGATGTGAATGAACCGGTTTCGGTCAGCGATTCCCTTGTCATGGAGCCCCTGCCTGCCGCTACGTCCAAGGATTCCCTTTCCCTGATCAGAGAAAACCCCGGACTGAAAGAGCTGGACTTGAAATTGAAAGCAGGCAGAGCAAGTGAGCAGGCGGCATACAAGAACGGTCTTCCAACCTTCGGCGTGGGACTTGCCTATGAATATGCCCTTGAAGACGATGGAATGGATGAAATCATGGCCGAAGTCTCGGTGAGCATCCCCATTTTCCGAGCAAAATACAGAGGTGCGGTCAAGGAAGCGCAACTCATGCAAAAGAGCTATTCTCTTCAAAAAGAGGAGTTGGCCAACACCCTGACGTCAAACTATGAAATGGCCTGGTTTGAACTTGAACAGCAGCGGCAGATGCTCGCGCTTTATGAACAGCAGATCCGGACCACACGGCACGCTCTTGACCTTCTTTTTTCCGCCTACAGCAACTCGGGCAATGGTTTCGAAGAACTGCTGGACATGCGGCAGGAACTGCTGAGCTACGACAGGATGAAAGCCACGGCAGAAGTTCAATACCAGATCAGCATGGCTAAACTCAAGGTTTTGGCCGGGAGAACAGACGCACATGAAAAACAATAGAAAAACAATCATCATAGCGGCCATAACCCTGGTCACAGGATTTCTGGCCGGCTGGCTGATCTTTGGCGGTTCAGCACATAACACGGTGAATCAGCAAACCCTGATGGAGCAAGCGGGCAATACCATCTGGACCTGTTCCATGCACCCCCAGATCCGAAAAAATGAGCCGGGTGACTGCCCCATCTGCGGCATGGATTTAATTCCCCTGGAACGTGAAGAAACCGGGGGCACCGATCCCATGGATATCAGCATGTCCCCTGCCGCCATGGAATTAGCCAATATAAGCACGGCACGTGTGACAGACATGTCTCCGGTAAAATCGGTGAGGCTGAACGGAAAAGTTCAGGCGGACCAGCGTCTTGTTTTTTCCCAGTCATCCCACATTCCCGGCAGAATTGAAAAACTGATCGTGAACTTCACCGGCGAATTTGTCACCCGAGGGCAAACCATCGCCACAATCTATTCACCCGAACTGGTCACAGCCCAGGACGAACTGTTTGTGGCTCAAAAAATGAAAGACACCCAGCCCCAGTTGTTTAAAGCCGCCAGGGAAAAACTGAAAAACTGGAAGCTTTCAGACAGCCAGATCGGCGGCATCCTGAAATCAGGACGCATTCAGACGGAATTTCCCGTAAGGGCCGACGTGACCGGTTATGTGGCCAAAAAAATGGTGAACCCTGGGGATTATATCGAACGAGGCAAAGCCATTTTTGAAATAACCGATCTTTCTAAGGTCTGGGTGCTGTTTGATGTTTACGAATCGGACATGACATGGATTAAAAAAGGCGATTCCGTTGAATTCACCATCGAATCCCTGCCGGGAGAACATTTCAAGGGCTTGATCGCCTATATGGACCCGGTCATTGATCCAGGAACCCGTGTGGCAAAAGCACGGGTTGAAGTGCGCAACAGCAGCTTGAAACTCAAACCGGAAATGTTCGCCTCGGGCACCGTGGAATCCCGGTTAAAAAATAAAGGAAAAACCATTACCATTCCTAAAACAGCCGTCATGTGGACGGGCAAGCGGTCGGTGGTTTACGTGAAAAACTCCTCGGCCAAAGGGGTGAGTTTCCGGATGCGCGTTGTGACCCTGGGGCCGTCCCTGGGCGAGAGTTATGTCATCGAGAGCGGCCTTGCGCCGGATGAGGAAATCGCCGTGAACGGAACGTTCAGCATTGATGCTGCTGCCCAGCTGGCCGGGAAACCCAGCATGATGAATCCCGATGGCGGGCCTGAGATGACAGGTCACAACCATGGCAGCGTTGAACCCCCCGCTCCGTCAAAGAAGACAGAGACGGTGGCTAAACCGACTGAAAAACTTCAGGTGGCCATCGATCAGAAAGCCAAAGAAGCACTCCAGCCTCTTTACACCGACTATTTGAATTTGAAGGATGCCCTGGTCGCGGACAAG
>Ga0208371_1000299_pt1 | contig 13055 bp, 9 predicted proteins | sample SubbioCR12Aug_1A_FD_184827 | JGI IMG/M metagenome (GOLD analysis project Ga0208371, IMG submission 184827) | Serpentinite rock and fluid subsurface biosphere microbial communities from McLaughlin Reserve, California, USA - CR12Aug_1A (SPAdes) | ecosystem: Environmental > Terrestrial > Deep... | reverse complement strand
CATCGTCTCGGGCGGCGCGGTCTATGCCGGTCAGGATGCGGAGGCACCGGTGATCCGCCGCTTCCTCGTCGACCTGGGGGTTCCCGAGAAACTGGTGCTGATCGAGCAGCGCAGCCGCGACACCAGGGATAATGCCTTCCACTGCCGGGAGATCCTGGCCCAGCACCGTTTCCACCGGCCGCTGCTGGTCACCTCGGCCTATCACATGCGCCGTTCGCTGGCGGCTTTCGGCACGGCAGGCGTGACCGTCACCCCGGTGCCGGCGCAGTTCATCACCGGCAGCAGGAAGCCGCTGCACTGGATCAGCTACCTGCCTGAAGCGGGCAGCCTGGAGACATCAGCCTCATCCCTGCGCGAATACCTCGGTCTCGCCTTCTACCGCCTGGGGGGCTGACCGGCTGCCCGAACGCTGCACACCCCGGTCAGTTCCCGCCACTCTCTCTCCCTCTTCTCATTGCACCTCTGTCATATCACCACGCTCGCGAAACCGTTCCCGTTTACTCCGGATAATATATCCAGCAAGTTATTGGCATATTACAGAAATACGGCTTTCCGGCATATTTTATGCATTAAAAGATATAAATTATGCAATATTAATTTACTTTTTTCCGGCCGTGAATATTGCCCGGCCGGCAGGAGGGATTCCCGGAGAATCGCGTCCAGAGCACAATACCGCACGGTTCAGGCTTTCCGAGCATCAGCAGTGAGGAGGAGGGAATGATAGGATGAACTATCCACGCAACCCGGTTTCTCTGCTTGTAATCATGGGTCTGTCAGCGGCGATGTCGCTGCTGCAGGCTTCCGAGTCCATAGCTGCGTTCGACTGCAAGGATTGTCATGGGACCAGGAGTCCGATCGACTTTCGGCCGATCGACTCGCCAAATCGCGCTATTTTCACCGGCGGCTTTCAGGGAAATCACCGACCCCATGTGGCACATTCCCTCTCCCCCTCAGCCTGCGACCGGTGTCACCCCGGCAGCTCCGGCTACACCGTCGGCCACCGGGACGGCATGATCAAGCTCTCCGCCAACATCAACAGCTCCCCCCTGCAGGCACTCTACAAAAATACCACCTCCGCCTTCCTCCAGACCTCGACCCCGCTTCTGGGGAGCTGTACCAACGTCAACTGTCACTTCGAGCAGGCAACACCCGTCTGGGGGTCCGCAGACTTCGCCTACCCCGGCGACTGCCTCGGCTCCTGCCATGCGTCTCCGCCCGCCGGCGGCGCCGGCGGGGCAGCTGGCAGCCATGCTACCCACGACACCTTTTTCCCCGGCCTGGCCAACTGCGCCCTCTGTCATGCGAACCACGTCATCGAGCCGGCCCCCTTTGCCCATGCCTCCAGCGCGGCCAACCGGGGGGTGCAGGTCAGTACTGGCAGCCCGTACTTCGGCAGCTACGGGCGGTATTCCGGCAACACCGGGGATTTTCTCCCGAGCCAGGCAAACCAGTTCGGCACATGCACCACCGTTTACTGCCACAGCACCGTCCAGGGAGTGACCGATCCGACCCAGTCTCCATCGACGCTCTATGCGCCAACCTGGGGAGAAACCTTCGCCGACAGCATCTGCGGTGGCACCAAGGGGTGCCACGGCGTCGGATTCGCACACCCCGACGATGCCTCGGACCCGGCCAACCAGGAACGCTTCAGAAAACTCCAGTCGGGAAGCCACGAGCGCCATGTTGCCTACCGCTTCAACGAGGCGGGAAACTGCGAGGCCTGCCACTACAATTTCACCGGCAGCGGCACCGGGTGCGCAGGATGCCACACGATCCACGGTCCGTTCAGGAACCACATCGACCGGATCATCGGTGTGACCTTCGATCCCGGCAACTCCCTGTTCAGCGAAGGGACCGCCGTCTATACCGGCGACACGGTGCCGGGGACGCCCTACGGCTCCTGCAGCACCCTCTTCTGCCACAGTGACGGTACCGCCATCTCCACCGGCGTGCTCAACGCATACTCCTCCATCGCCTGGGGGTCCGGCGCCCTTACCTGTACGGGATGCCACGCCTATCCGCCCCTCTACGCCAACGGCAGCCCCAAGGCCAACAGCCACCAGCCGCACGCCCAATACAGCTGCGACAAATGCCACTACAGCACCACCACCAACGGCATCGCCATCACCACATCGCGCTACCATGTCAACAGGGCGTTCACGGTCGATGCCGGAACCGGCATCGCCTTCACCTACTCCTTCGCCACCTCCGGCGGCACCTGCACCAACATCAGCTGCCATCACAGCGGCACTGCCGTCTGGGGTACCCCCCTCGGCTGCGACGGCTGCCACGACGCGCCACCGACAACGGCCTCCCATGCCATCCACTTCGGTGGCAGCGTCGAACAGGCAGGCTATGGCGACGTCAGGATCGCCGCGGATCTCGGCGCCTCGGCCAGCGCCTACATCATGAACTGCGGCAACTGCCACCCCATGGATGCGTCGCGTCATGCCAACGGCACCATAGAGGTCGAACTCTACAATGCCGGCGCCCCGCAGGGATCGCTCAAAGCACTGAACCTGTCGTCCGCCGTCTACACCAACGGGACCACCGTGCATCTCGATAGTCGTGGCTTTCCCTACAGCTACGGCTCCTGCGGCAATGTCTACTGCCACAGCTACACCGACTGGACAACCCCGGGCGGGGTGCTGACGCCGTACACGAGCAGCACCAGGCTTCCCGTAAACCTGGTCGTCACCACGCACTACAAAACGGTTGCCTGGGGCGGACCGGCGCTCGGCTGCGCCGGCTGCCACGCCAACCCGCCCAGGTCCTACGCAGCGACCAATGCCGGCGGTTCCGGCAACAGCCACTCCTGGATAGACGCGTCCGGCTACGAGAACCTCCACAACTACAACCACAGCTGGCAGCCGATCAGCTGCACCTACTGCCACTCCGGTACCGTCACGGCAGTGAACAGCTGGATCCGCACGGCCAAAGACGTTGCCACCCTCAGCGACGTACCGATCGCCAACCATGCCAAGCACGTGAACGGCATCAAGGATGTGGCCTTCAACTCCGCCAGGCTCTTCAACTATTCCACCTCGTCCTATGGCGTCGTTTCCATCAACCTGGGCACTGCAGGCTACGAGCCGACAACGCAGACCTGCACCAACGTGACCTGTCACATGCCGCAAAACAGCGCCTGCGGCGGCCAGACAAGCGTGAAATGGGGCATCCCCTATCGCTACAGCAGCTCCGAATGCTACCGCTGCCACCAGTACGGGACCGTTTGTCCCTAGTAGGAGGTTGTTGAAAAGCAGCCATCTCGCCGCCGTCCTCGAAAGCCACCTTGTGCGGCGTAGCGCTGCTACGCCTCCGCAGGGCTTTCTGCGGGTGCAGCGATCTGACTACTTTTGAACAACCTGAAGTTTCATAACATGTTAAGATGGGCAGCTCGGAGCCGGATCGACATCAGGCCCGTCGGATTTCGGCGGGCCTTTTCTTTTCCTGGCGTCCGCGGCCCTCGGCCGCCTCACCCTTCCTGCGGCTTGACGTGCGCGGAGAAATAGGCGAATATCTGCTCCTTACAGACCGCACCCTGAAGGAGTAACCGTGGCACTTCTCACCATGCGCAACATCAGCCTGGCCTTCGGCGGTCCGCCGCTTCTGGACGGGATCACCCTGCAGCTGGATGCCGGCGACCGGCTCTGCCTGCTCGGCCGCAACGGCAGCGGCAAATCGACCCTGATGAAGCTGATCAGCGGCGAACTCATCCCCGAGGCAGGCGAGATCGTCCGCCAGCAGGGGCTCAAGGTGGCGCTCGTCTCCCAGGAGGTCCCCCAGGGGCTGGACGGCACGGTGTTCGACGTGGTTGCGGCAGGGATGGGGGACGCCACCACCCTGCTGGCCGAATACCACCATGTGAGCCATTGCCTGGCAACGGACGGCGATGAAGGGCTGCTGGAGCGGCTGGCAGAACTGCAGAAGAGGCTGGAGGAGAGCGACGGCTGGCGGCTGCACCAGGAGGTGGAACGGGTCCTGGGGAGGCTCTCCCTCGACCCGGAGGCCCCCTTCGCCACCCTCTCCGGCGGCACCAAGCGCCGGGTGCTGCTCGCCCGCGCCCTGGTGTCGGCGCCGGACATCCTGCTCCTGGACGAGCCGACCAACCACCTGGACATCGACACCATCGTCTGGCTGGAGGAGTTCCTGGTCCGCCAGGTGACGACCTTCCTCTTCGTCACCCACGACCGGGCCTTTGCCCGCCGGCTGGCGAACCGGATCGCCGAGCTCGACCGCGGCAGGCTCTACGCCTTTTCCTGCGGCTACGACGCCTTTGTGGAAAAGCGCGAGGAGCTGCTCGCCGCCGAGGTCACCCGGCAGGCGCTGTTCGACAAGAAGCTGGCGCAGGAAGAGGTATGGGTCAGGCAGGGGATCAAGGCGAGGCGCACCCGCAACGAAGGGCGCGTCAGGGCACTGAAGCGGATGCGCGAGGAACGGCGGGAGCGCAGAGAGCGCCAGGGGACGGTGAAGATGCAGCTGCAGGAGGCGGAGCGTTCCGGCCGGCTGGTGGTCGAGGCGGAAGGGGCCACCTTCGCCTATGACGGCCGGCCGATCATCGACTCCCTCACCACCACCATCGTCAGGGGGGACCGGGTCGGGATCATCGGCCCCAACGGCTCGGGCAAGACCACCCTGCTCAGGCTCCTTCTGGGGGAGCTTGCACCGCAGCAGGGCGAGGTCAGGCTCGGCAGCCGGCGCGAGGTGATCTACTTCGACCAGATGCGCGAACAGCTCGACCCGGACAAGAGCGTGCAGGAGAACGTGGGAGAGGGAAACGACACCCTGGTCGTAGGCGGCAAGCCGCGTCACATCATCGGTTACCTGCAGGATTTCCTCTTCACCCCGGAGCGGGCCAGGTCGCCGGTGCGGATCCTCTCCGGCGGCGAGCGGAACCGGCTGCTTTTGGCCAAGCTCTTCACCAGGCCCTCAAACGTCCTGGTCATGGACGAACCGACCAACGACCTGGATGCCGAGACCCTGGAACTGCTGGAGGATCTGCTGATGGAATACTCGGGGACCCTGCTTTTGGTGAGCCACGACCGGGAATTTCTCAACAACGTGGTGACCAGCACCCTGGTGATGAGCGGTGGCGGAACGGTGCGGGAATACGTGGGGGGATACGACGACTGGCTCCGGCAGGCGGCTGCCGAACCGGCGTTGATACCGGCAACGACGGCGGAGGGGGTCAAAAAGCCCGGCACGGAGAAATCGGAGAGGCCGGCAAAGGCCGCCGACCGCCCCCGCAAGCTCACCTTCAAGGAAGAGCGCGAGCTTGAGGGGCTGCCGGACCGGATCGCCGCACTGGAAGAGGAGCAGGAAGAGCTGCACCGGACCCTGGCCGATCCGGAATTCTACCGGACCGCCGGCAACGAGGTGGCGACCCTCAATGCCAGGCTGGCGGCCGTCGAGGAGGAACTGGCAGCGGTCTACCAACGCTGGGAGGAGCTGGAAAGCCTGCGGGGCTAGATGGCGACTAGGGATTCACCTTGGGAGCGTTCATCTCCCCGATCAGCTCTTCGGTGACGTCGACGCTCTCCACGCTGCCACTCTGGAACAGGAGATCCTTCTTCACCACGATGGCGGCATAACCGGCCTTTGTGCCGTAGGCCGCGGCTGCCTGCTCGATCTTTTTGAGCAGTTTGGTGGTCAGCTCGTCCTGGACCGCCATCAGCTCCTTTTCGCCGCTCTGCGCCTGCTTGCGGAACGCCTCAACCTTTTTCTCGAATTCCTTCCCCTTGGCGGCACGCTGTTCCGGCAACATGGATGGCAGCTTCGCCTCGATGGCGGCCTTCTGCTTCTCCAGCTGTTTCTGCTTGGCAGCCAACTGGGCCTTGAACTTGTCCAGCCGCTCCATGAGCTTTACCTGGATCGCCTTCCCCTCCTCCGACTCCTTGCCGACCCTGACGATGTCGACAACGCCGATGCGGATCTGCGGCACCGGCTTCGGGGTAACGACCTCCTTCTGCTCGGGTACCGGGGCCGGCACCAGGGCTGGCGCTGCTTCGGCAGCCGGAGCAGCTGCGGGAACCGGAGTTGAAGCGGTCTCAGCAACGGCCAACAGCGGCAGCGCACAGAGGCAGGCAGCGGAAACGATGGAAATGCGCACAAACGACAATATGTGGGACATTGTGTAACCTCGTAACGGTGGGATCTGGGATACCGGCAGAGGATAGCGCGTTTTGACCTTTGGGGCAACCAGAGTTTCCCCCGGTCCGGCACCGGCGCCGCAGACTCTTGTCAGCCCCGTGCCGGGCAGTACACGCAGCGCACGGGTTTGACTTATCCCCCTGCACGGCTATCCTTGTAGCAGGAGCGACTGCCTCCTGGAGAGGAGTCTCTTCGGTGAACATCCCGAATCTGCTTACCATCCTCCGCATCCTGCTGGTCCCGGTCATCATCCTCCTCATCCTGCGCCAACGCTATCAGGCAGCCATGTGGCTCCTGCTCGTCGCCGGGATCACCGACGCCCTGGACGGCTTCATCGCCCGTCGCTTCAACCAGCTGACCCACCTGGGTGCCATCCTCGATCCGCTGGCCGACAAGACCCTCATCGTAGCCACGTTCCTCGTCCTTGCCGGGACGGGACTGGTCCCCTGGTGGCTGGCAGCGACCGTGGTCCTGCGCGACCTGGTCATCCTCTGCGGCGCCGGAGCCTGGTACCGGAAGGCAGGCTGCCTGGAGATCGATCCGAGCTGGCTGAGCAAGGCGAACACCTTCTTCCAGATCGCCCTCCTCTACCTGGTCATCGCCCACCGCACCGGCGTGACCGCCATCGCCCCCTGGCTACCGCTCTTCTTCAGCTTCACCTTCAGCACCACCCTCTTCTCCGGCCTGCACTACGTCATCTGGAGCCGAAGAGCGCGCCGAATCTAGCCTCAGCAGGTTGTTAAAAAACTAGGGATGTTCAAAAGCAGTCAGGTCGTCGCACCCGCAGGAGCGACCGAGGAGGCGTAGTACCCACTGGGCATAAACAGCGCTACGCCGCACGAAGGGAGTGACGAGGACGGCGGCGAGATGGCTGCTTTTCAACATCCCGCCCCGAAGCAGGTCAGAACCGGTAGCCGATCCCCCCCAGCAGGACATCGGTATCGCTGTTATAGCTGGTGACGATGCGGTTCCAGGAGGCGCGCAGCGCCCAGACCGGACCGATCCGGTAACTGGCGGTCAGCGTGACGATGCCGGAGATGTTCCGGTCCGCGTATGTCTCGTTGAAGAGGTTCTGATAATGGTCGAGGCGGAAATAGAGGCCGCCGCCGGCGCCAAGCGACAACCGGTCGTCGAGAAACGACTTTACCCCCCAGAGCTGGGTGCAGAGGCCGTTACGGCGGCTCAACCGGTTGTCCCCTTCGTACAGCCAGGTCAGGCTCCCGTCCACGTAGTGCCAGAGTCTTCGACGATACTCCAGGGCTGTTGCAACCGAATGCTCCGAATCGAGGCTGTTGACGATGGTCCGGCCGAGATACACCGTCAGTTCGTTGCGGGACGCGGCAGCGGAAGGGGTCGACTCCGGAACCGGGGCCTTCCGTGCCGAGGGCGTCAGCTCGTAGCCGATGCCGAACATGGCGGAAACCGTATCGACGTTGTCAGCGGTTTCCACCAGGTTCGTCCGGAGCTGGAAGATCCAGCGATTGTCCAGATGCCACGCTGCGGCCAGGCTCATGATGGCACCCCAGCCGTGCTCGTTGGCATAGGCTGCGTCTTGGGCCGGGGTGGTGTCGAAGTAGTGAAACGGCCCGATACCGGCTGACAGCCGGTATCGCTTATCCAGCAGGCTGGTGCGGGCCCAGAGCTGCAGCGTGTGACCGTCGCGATGGTGCGACGGCAGATGCCCTTCGTTCAGGTAACTGATGCTGAATGCCAGGTTCCTGTTCAGCTCCTCCAGGTATTCCAGCTGCCAGGAGTAGCTCTCGTCGCCTGTTTCGGCATTCTGCAGCATGCCGGACAGCCCGAACAGCTCTTCCTGGGCATGGAGCGGCGAGACAAGGACGAAAAAGAGGAAAAGAGTGAGAATCAGGCGCATTGCAGCTCCTCAAGAAAGAATGTCGGAATGAGGTTACTTTCGAGACCTGATCCGGTAGATGGCGCCGGCCTTGTCGTCGGAAACGAGCAGGCTTCCGTCCGGCATGACCTGGAGGTCCACCGGCCTGCCCCATGCAGCGCCATCCTGTAGCCACCCCTCGGCGAATTTCTCGTAGGAAAAGGCCCGGCCATCCTTCAGCCGTACCAGGGTGATACGATAGCCCGTGCGGTCACTCCGGTTCCAGGAGCCGTGCTCGGCGATGAAGATCTGGTTCCGGTACGCCGGGGGAAACATGGTGCCGGTGTAGAATCGCATCCCGAGCGATGCCACATGGGGTCCCAGCTCCTGTTCGGGCAGGGCGAACTCTGCCGCGCGGTGGCCCTTGCCGTATTCCGGGTCAGGGATGGTGCGGCCGTGCCAGTAGGGAAACCCGAAATGGAGACCGGGCCGGGGCGCCCGGTTCAGCTCATCCGGCGGCCGGTCGTCCCCCAGCCAGTCCCTGCCATTGTCGGTAAACCAGAGTTCCCCGGTGAGGGGATGCCAGTCGAAACCGACCGTGTTCCTGATCCCCCGGGCAAAGATCTCCAGCTTGCCGCCATCCGGCTCCATCCGCATGATGGAGGCAAAACGGGGGTCCTTCTCATCGCAGACGTTGCACGGTGCCCCCACCGGGACATAGAGCCGGCCATCCGGACCGAAGCGGATGAATTTCCAGCCGTGATGGGTCTCTTTGGGAAAGGAGGCGTTCACCACCACCGGCCCGGGGGGATTGCGCAGCCGGTCTTCGATGGCGTCGTAACGGATGACCCGGTTCACCTCGGCCACATAGAGCGAACCGTTGCGGAATGCGACGCCATTGGGCATCTTCAGCCCGCGGGCAATGGTGATCACCTCGTCCCCCCGCTGGTCGTTGTTCCTGTCGACCACGGCATAGACCTTCCCTTCGCTGCGGGTACCCACGAACAGGGTCCCCTTGTCGCCAAGCGTCATGGAGCGGGCGCCGGGGACCTTTTCGGCATAGACGTCGATGGAAAAACCGGGGGGAAGGGTAATCGCCGAGAGCGGCAGCTCCCTGCCGGACACGGATGCCGTCCAGATCAGCGAAACCAGGGAGAGCAGCAGAAGGATACGGGAAACAGGGGGGGCAGAACCGGAGCTGGAAACCATGGAAACCTCCGTGCGCTGTCATCCGGACAGCGCAGTCGTCTCTCCAGTGTAACCGTCAGCCGGAGACTTGCAACCGTCGGGAATCGACCCGAGCGCTGTCGACGCCGCTTGCGCAGCGCCGGAGAGGAATTATACTTGGTTGCTGAAGAATACTGCGGGGAAAGGAGCTAGATCATGAAACAGATCATCGTCATTGCAGCGGTTGTTCTCTTCTGCGCCGGGGGGGCCATGGCCGACGAAGCGCAGAAGACCATGGTGTTGCCGTCCAAAACCGGCAACGTGACCTTTGAGCACCAGAAACATATCGAGCTGAAGAATTCGTGCGCCCCCTGCCATGCCAGCGAGCAGGGAGGGAAGATCGAAGGATTCGGCAAGGAGATGGCCCATGACGTCTGCAAGGGGTGCCACGTCCAGTCCAAGGCAGGCCCCACCAAGTGCAGCGAGTGCCACCACAAGTAACTCTTCCGGGAAACGGTTCTTTTTCGCCCTGGCGGTGTCAATCTGCGGGATTCCTTGTGCGGCGTAGCGCTGCTACGCCTCCGCGCAATCCCTTGATTTCCTTGCCAGGACAAAAAATCCCTCGTTTCCGATCTTGAAACCAGCAAATCCGGTGTTTCCGAATTGACACATCTATTCCGCGCACCCCCCATCCCTCAGCATGCCGGTGCACTCGATCTGTTCGGTGATCTTGCGGAAATGGAAGCCATAGATGGCCAGGGTGATGGCCAGGGGGAAGAGCCGCGGCCGCCGGACGAGTGACCAGAAAAAGAGCTTCCAGTACTGGAACCGTTCCCGCCCCACCAGACCGAGCATCAGCATGGAGGCGATCAGTGCCCGGACCTGGCTCGCCTTCAGACCGTGCCGTTCCCGCTTGAGGGGGCGGTATTCCCGGAGAAAGGTGCGAAGGCGGCGGTAGTAGTTCTTGGGGGCATAGATGGTGCTGAGGATCGACCGGTAGCCGTCGACCAGGTCATCCACCCGCATGCGCGGGACGAAGTTGAGGGAGATGGCGGTGTTGTTCCCCGAGGTGTCGTGGAGAAGCCGCCCTTCCTCGGCCAGGCGGCGGTGGAGCCGGGTGCCGCGCAGGGCGGTGAGCATGCCGACCATGGCGGTGACGATGCCGCTCTCCTGGATGAACCTGATCTGCCGCTCGAAGATCGAGGGGGGGTCGCTGTCGAAACCGACGATGAAACCGCCCTGCACCTGCAGTCCGGCCTGCTGGATCCGGCGGATGCTGGCGATCAGGTCGCGGTTCCGGTTCTGGACCTTGCCCGTCTCGGCCAACCCCTCGTCATGGGGGGTCTCGATCCCGATGAAGACCTCCTCGAAACCGGCCCGCACCATCAGCTCCAACAGCTCGGCATCGTCGGCCAGGTTGATGGAGGCCTCGGTAAAGAAGGAAAACGGCTGCCGCCGCTCCTCCATCCAGGCGATCAGGGCGGGCAGGGTCTCCCGTTTCAGCTTCTGCCGGTCGCCGATGAAATTGTCGTCGACAAAGAAGACCCCTCCCCGCCACCCCCGCCGGTAGAGGGCCTCCAGCTCGTCAAGCAGCTGCTCGCGCGTCTTGGTGCGCGGAACGCGGCCGAACAGCTGGGTGATGTCGCAGAACTCGCAGTCAAAGGGGCAGCCGCGGGAATACTGGATGTTCATGGCAGCATAGTCGCGCGGATCGATCAGGTCCCAGCGGGGGACTGGGGTCTCCTTCAGCTCGGCCCACCCCTGGGCAGCATAAAGGCGATTGGGGAGACCGGCCTGCAGATCGGCCAGGAACGGGGCAAGGGAGAGCTCGGCCTCCCCCAGCACCAGGTGGTCAGCCTCGGGGAAATCGGCAGGGGCGGTGGTAAAGAGGGGACCGCCGGCAACGGTGCGCACACCCAGCCGCCGGCACCGGCCGAGCACCTGCCGGGCCGACTCCTGCTGGATCGTCATGGCGCTGACCATGACCAGGTCGGCCCAAAGGATATCGTCATCGGCAAGGGGGCGGACGTTCAGGTCGACAAGGCGGGCAGACCAGCCGGCAGGGAAGAGTGCCGCAACGGTCAACAGCCCCAGCGGCGGGAAGGCGGCACTCTTGTCGAGGAACCTGAGGGCGTGGCGGAAACTCCAGAAGGTATCGGGATAACGGGGGTAGACGAGGAGGACATTCATGGGAAACCTCCTGCACCGGATAAGCGGACTCGATGCTTTTCCATTGTATCCCCGATGCCATTCATGTCAGGTAAAACAAATGTAAAAATGGCACGAACAGGGCAGCATCGCTGCGGTGCGGACGCTTGTTCGCGGAATCCGCCTTGACCATTGCCGCCGGTCTGTTTAATCTAGGCGGAAACATCCGCGAACCGGCATCGAACACAGCGAGAACCATGAAAGGCTTGACATGGAAACCCCTTTGATCCGCAACCAGTTTGCCAGCGACAACTATGCAGGGATCTGCACCGAGGCATGGGAGGCGATGGCCACCGCCAACCGGGGCTACGCCACCTCCTACGGCGACGACCCCTGGACGGAACGTGCCTGCAGGCTGATCCGCGACCTGTTCGAGACCGACTGCGAGGTCTTTTTCGTCTTCAACGGCACCGCGGCCAACTCCCTGGCCCTGGCCTCTCTCTGCCACTCCTACAACAGCATCATCTGCCACGAGATGGCCCACGTGGAGACCGACGAATGCGGGGCGTCCGAGTTCTTCTCCAACGGCACCAAGGTCCTGCTGGTCCCCGGCGCAGGCGGCAAGGTCGACCTGGACGCGGTGGAACACACCGTCAAGCGGCGCACCGACATCCACTACCCCAAGCCGCGGGTCCTGAGCGTCACCCAGGCCACGGAACTCGGCACCGTCTACTCGGTGGAGGAACTGCAAAAGGTGGGGGAACTGGCCAGGCGGCTGTCGCTCCGGGTCCACATGGACGGCGCCCGCTTCGCCAACGCCGTCGCCACCCTGGGGGTCCATCCCAGGGAGATCAGCTGGCAGGCCGGGGTGGACGTTCTCTGTTTCGGCGGCGCCAAGAACGGCATGGCGCTCGGCGAGGCGGTCATCTTCTTCAACCGGGAGCTTGCCGCGGAGTTCGACTACCGCTGCAAGCAGGCCGGCCAGCTCGCCTCCAAGATGCGCTTTCTCGCCGCCCCCTGGATCGGCATGCTGGAGAGCGGCGCCTGGCTCAGAAACGCCTCCCACGCCAACCGTTGCGCCCGCCTGCTGGAACAGGGGATCGCCGGCATCCCCGGCGTCAGGGTCATGTTTCCCGGCCAGGCCAACTCGGTCTTCCTGGAACTCCCCGAGCGGGTGGTAACGGAGCTGCGCGAACGGGGGTGGCACTTCTACACCTTCATCGGCTCGGGCGGGGCGCGCTTCATGTGCTCGTGGAAGACCACCGAGGAAGACGTGGCAGCGCTGGTGGCCGATATCAGGGGACTGGCAGGGTAATGGAGAAAGTCTGCCCGGAAGCGATCACCGCTTCTTTTTCGGACATGAGCAGCGGTAGAGCTGGCGGAGCTTTTTTGAGTATTCGCCCGAATACTTCTTGTGAATGTCGCGCCTGCAGAGCTCCCTGATGACGAACCGGCTGCAGACGAAGTTTATGCCGAAGCCGACCAGCAGGCCGCTGGTGAGGCTCTCCCAGTTCCACCCCTTATCCGGCCAGAAGTAATTGATGAACGAATAGCAGATCACGGCCCACATCACCCCGGAGACGATCAGGTAGGCAATGGCCAGGGCCGGACTGACGAGATCCTCCTGCTCTTCCCCTTCGATGGTGTAGCCGCTCATCCGGATGTAGTAGTTCCCCACCAGGTTGTAGATCGAGCCGATGGTGATCGGGATGAAGGCGATCAGGCTGACCACGAAGTTCTTCATGGTCTCGGCCGCCTC
>Ga0208371_1000298_pt1 | contig 13077 bp, 10 predicted proteins | sample SubbioCR12Aug_1A_FD_184827 | JGI IMG/M metagenome (GOLD analysis project Ga0208371, IMG submission 184827) | Serpentinite rock and fluid subsurface biosphere microbial communities from McLaughlin Reserve, California, USA - CR12Aug_1A (SPAdes) | ecosystem: Environmental > Terrestrial > Deep... | reverse complement strand
AGTTCATCCGGTGTGGGAAAGGAGCCAACCTGCCGTTCCAGACCGGTGAGATAATCAAATTCGATGATCTCCTTGCCGTTGGTGGCATAAGCGAACTTGAGGCCGAGGATCTCGGCATATTCCTTGGCCTGCTGCAGGCCGTCGCCGGCGCACTTGTACTCAGGCTTGGCTTCCACCACCGCAAGCAGGTAGTCACGGGTATAACGGAGCAGATAGTCAGCCCGCTTCTGCGGACGGCGCCTCACCTTGTTGCCGGTCAACACAATCCGGCCGTCAGTAAAGGTCACCTGCTCATTGAACCTGTGCGGCTCATTGTCCCAGCCGGCGTCAACCAGCTTGGGCAGCACGTATTTCCGGCAGGTATCGGCTTCGTTGCTCACTATAAAGCTCCATATGGCAAGTTATGGGAATATTGCTAATGCCTCCAGATAAGGCATCATGACATTGCTTACCCGGCAGACCTTCGCGTAACGCCAGAGTTCATCCATCGTGCAACTACAACTTTTTCGACACTCGCGAAGTGCTTCCAGGGCAACATCCAGACCAATCTTGTGACGGTACTTGAAGCAATCGGCTATCGTCTTGGCAAGGCAGTAGACCTTTACCTCCACTCCATCCACCATGTGTGTTTCCACACCTTCGCTAAGCGCAGATCCGGAAAATCTGACAAATTTTATCGGCAGGCTGGTTCTGGGGAGATGAGCTTTAACGTCAATAGCCATCCAGACCTCGAACGGCGCTTGTGTTGTCAGATCATGAAAACGAAGTGCGGAAAGAAGGCAGACCACACCGTTGGGGATTGCTTTGCCGACTTCGGTCAGAGTTTGATGCTCTGTTACCTGTGCATTGGCCAGTCGATAAATACCGCGGCCGACGCGCTCAAGCACGCCCCGCTTACAAAGACGACTGATCTCTACCCGGGGGATTTCATACTGTTCAAGATCGCGGGAGCGAACCACGCTTTGTCTGCCGAATAGATCAAGGAGTCTCTGTTGTGCCGTGAGATTCATGGTAACCGCATTTCGTTCCAAAGTATCGGATTGAAGAAATATATACCTTGCATTTGGAACAAGCAAGCAATATTTAAAAATAGTTCACGTCAATGTGATGCATTTTTGAGAGGCGATACGATGGGAGAATACAGCTATGAACTTGAATGGAATCGGTATGGCCAAGCCCGGCGAGCGAAACATCTCACTCCATATTTTTCAATCTGAAAAAGTCAAGTTCAGCGATCTCCTTGAATTTGTCATAACTTGGCCCATGAAATTCGCGAAGATATTTTGCAACCGCTTCGTTGCCGAGCAAACTTTTCAAATATGCCTGCATGGATGTCATGTCGATCATCGCGGTACCGTACTGTTCCTTCAATGAGCCGATCTCCCTGGACAGGGCAAGGCTCTCTTCCTCAAGCCGAGCCTGGCGGGCCAGTATCGCCGGAGTCTCCTTCTTCGGTCTGCCCTTATTGACGAGCTGATTCGCCGGCGTTGCGTCCAGAAGGGCCTTGGCATAGCTGGAGGTGAACTTGTTCTGGTCATTCATCAGCATGGCGGCGTTAATCTGCCGGGGCGCCTTCATTTTTTTCAACACCCTGAATACCGGTTCCGGCACAACCTTATCCTTCAGCAGATCGACAGCCTCGGGGCAGATGCCCTCAAGCAGACACTTCTTGTTCCTGATGGTGCTGATATCAAGGTTCAAGGCCCTGGCGAGTTTTTCTTCCGAGACTCCTGACTGCACGGCTTTCATGATCATGCGATGTTCCTGAATTGCCGAGAGCCGATTGATGTATTTGTTGTAGGTATAGGTCTCGTCATCGGTGGAAATCAGGCAGGAGACGCGTTCCACTCCCAACTCTTTCAAGGCCATGATCCGCAGATGGCCATCGAGCAAAAGATAGCCTTTCCCTTTTTTCAACGGTGCGACCACAGGGGCTTCTATAAGCCCCACTTCCCGAATGGAGGAAAGTACCTGACCATACTTTCTGCATTTCATTGCATAGATGGAAATGCTTTTGGTGGTGAGCAGCTCCTCCACGCCAAGTTCGATCAGTTTTTCCTGGAATCCCTGTTTTATTATGTTCGCCATGGGCGCTACCTTTTCAGAAGATCAGTGACATGCAGAGGGATTTCATTCATGCCGACGGCCTTCAGCTGATTGGTGAAATGGACATCGTTCAATAACTGGCGCAGGGCCATGGCCGTGTAGTCCAATACATCCTTGATGTAGTTCGACTGAGCCAGCAGCCGCTTTTTCTCCCTGGCGCCATTCTCATAGGCTGCAATCAGATCCTCTGCGGAAAGATTGGCCTTTTCACGTGGGGGAGCCGATAACCCTTTGCCGTAATGTTTGCGGCGGGAAATGATCTTCTGCACCACGACCAGCTTTTTTCCGGTCAATGCCCCCGATTCATACGCTTCCGTCAGAGCATTCTGTACCGCGGCGTCATCTTCTGCCGCGATGTTCAGCGCCTGGTATAACGGAATTCGCCCCTTTTCCACGGCATTGACCAGGTATTCCTCTCCCTCTTCGAGCAGACGGATGATGCCTCGAATATAGTCTTTGCCAAGGTTGGTCTTGGCAGCGATGGCATCATCAGCGTACCCCTGGCCTTTCAGATACTTGATACTCTGCAGGAGCTCCAGAGCGCTGTTGTTGCGCCGGGCGATATTCTCAACCAGGCTCATGATGTGCGCATCTTCTTCGCTTACCTCTCGAATGACAGCAGGGATCTCAGTTTCCCCGGCGGCAATGAAGGCCTCGATCCTCCCCTGACCGCACACGAGGTCATATTTCTTGCCGTTTTTTGTATCTTTCCGGGGAGCAACCGTGATGGGCCTTTTCAGGCCGATGCTGCGAATGTTTTGCCGGATTTCTTCGGCAATGATCTGATTGCGCACCCGCGGATTCAGGATGTGAATATCTTCAATGAGAATAAGCGCAATGGCCCCATGCTCCATGTTGCACCGCCTTGTCGAGAGAGATGTTGACGCTCAGTTTCAGCAAGTAATCCAATATGTCGGTACGAAAGCCGTCCAGAAATCCTGCGTTGTCCTCCGACAGCTTCAATTGCCCGTCTGAAAATTCCAGCGCCGGGAGGATGTAGTAGTCCTGGATCGCCTCATTACGGACGTCCATGCGTACCGCTACGGTTATGTCAGGACGGAGACCGCTATCAAAGCGAATTTTCCAGCGCCGGGTTCCGGAAGGCGTGGTGAAGCAGCGGCTGATGACGACGGAAATGAACAGATTGTGATTCAGTTCCAGCAGGCAGCTTTCCGGGTCCATGGGAATCTTTCTGCCGCAGAGGTTTTCTATGGTGCGGACGACATCCGCCACGACCTCGGCATGGAGGGAGCGCAGCCGCTGGTTGATGGCAACATACTGATAGTCGCGCTTCGGGGTATACCCGATCATCTGATAGACCCGCAGCAGGCCGCCGAAACGGTTGCGGATCAGGCTGCAGGGGGGCAGGAAATCAGCTTCATCAATGATCAGCGCAGATAGTCTTCCTTGCCTGGCGTATAAATCCCGCAACCCCTGCAATAGCTCTTCGTCGGTAGTCTTTTTGTTCCGTTCCCGGTAGATCCCCTGAACGGTGTAGAAACGCTCCATGTCCACTACGGGCTCGAAGGCGTGATCCTTGCGGACCCATTCACTTTCCGGATTCGGTTTGGCTCTGCTCTTCATCTTGCCCGATGTGCGGTTGAACAGGTTGTTGCCGACATACTTCTCATTGGTCAGCACTTCGCACACGGTTCCGCGTGACCAGGGACGACCGAAATGGGTTTTCACCCCCCGTGCGTTCAGCTGCGCCGCAATGTCTGTTTCGCTGCTCCCGGCGATGAACTTGTCATACATCCAGAGCACCGTCCGGCATTCCTCATCCGGTCCCGGCATCAAGATTACCCGCTCGGTAAGTAGGCTTTTTCGCTGCCCTATCGTCAGTTCCTGCTTGGGTCTGCCGGCCTCGTCCAACAACATACGCCGCAGCCCGAACCCCGCCACACCTCCCTGCCGGTATCCTTTAGCTACCAGGTTGCATTGTCCCGCCCATACCTTCTGAGAGAGCTGGCGGCAATAGTCGCTGGCGCTTTCATCCCGCAGCAGGGTCATAATCCGGTCGGCAAGGTTGCTGGTCAGCGTCACCGGCTTTTCGCAGGACTGGCAGACGACGTTTCTGCGCTCCAGCCTCATCCGGTGATACTCAGCCTCGCGGCTGTCTACAAAACGGCCCCAGCGACTTTCATCCAGATACAGGACAATGTTGTATTCGTTCCGCCCTTGCTCCACATCGTCAATCAGGGTCTGAAACTGTTCCCGCTTTTCCGTGTTGATCCCGCTGACACCCAGATCCGCATAGGTCTTGATGATCTCTATGCCGTACTCAGCGGCATAGGCACGTATTGCCCGCTCCTGATTTTCCGGTGACTCCACCTGCAACTCTGTGGACATGCGGATATACATGGCACCTTTCAGGCGCAGGCTCTTGATTTCAGCCGCCGTATATGCCGTTCCTGCTGGTTGCATCCCGGGTATCTCCATAATTCCACACAGAATATTCCGGTAATACTTTCAACCAACAAGGGGCGTATGTCTACTATGATTCTGTGGCAGATTTGCCACAAAAATGAACTCAACAATGGTGACCTGACGAGATATATTGTGAAGTTGCTGCGGAAGCGGAAGATCACGACAAAGCAGGCGGCGCGCGACCTCAACATACCTGTGGAACGGGCACGGAACTGGTATTACAAAGACACGGGCATGACGGCTCTCGATCTGCTGAGGATGATGCAGAAGTATGAGTTCGTCAGAGATGCGATTGAAGGGTCATTGAGGTTTGAAGGCAGCTGAGATGATCCGCTGGCAGAGAAGGTATGCTACCACTCGCTTGGTTACTTGAATCTGTGAGAGCTACTTGGCTGTAGGGGTACTGACCAGCACTTCAAGATGCTTTGCCCATTTAAGCAGCCATTTCTTTTTCTCTTTGTCGTACTTGTTGCGATTGTAGACGCCGATCACGCCTTTTTTGACATGGTTCAGGATGGCATCGATGATTTCATCCGGACAACCAAGTTCCGACAGTTTGGTGGCAGCCGTCCGGCGCAGATCGTGAGGTGTCCACCGGGGCAGCCCGAGGTATTGCTGCCGGGTGATCTTTCCTTCCTTGTCTTTAGGCTGTTTGGTGAGAACATGGGAGAGAGCAGGGCGCCCGATGGGTGACTCCAGATCCGGAGACGGGAAATACCATGGACAGATCAGCTTCGGCAGAAGTCGTTGCGCCAGCGGCGTCAGATAGACCCTGTGTTCTTCTTTGTTCTTTGCCCGCTCTTTGGGGATGGTCCACCATTCTTTGTCAACTTCCGACTTGGCCATTCCTGCCACTTCACCAGGCCGTTGAGCGGTGACAAGTATCAATAGTAGCCCATTGCGAGCAATCAGGCTCCCGGAACTGTCTTTTTCGGACAGAGTGTTCCAGATGAATTTAATTTCGTTGTCCGATAAAACCCGTTCCCTTGAGTTAGGAGTGACATCAGGGATGGCAGCCGATACTCCGGCAAAAGGATTGAAGTCCACAAGTTCACGATGCAGGGCATAGGTGAACATGGCTCTAGCGTGTTTGAGGACACCAAGGGCTTGCGCTTTGGCACGGGAGGCGACATCCTCTACCAGCAAGATGGCATCGCGGCGGCGGATACTCCCGACCTGGCGATCTTCCCAGTTTTTCAGTACATCGTTCTTCAATGTCAGACTGGCGGTTTTGAGATATGTCTTGGCAGCAGACTTTTCCAGATGCTCCAGGTAGTCTTTAACCAGATCTTTCACGGTATGCTGTTCGGGTTCGACAACAACGGGTGGAGGAGATTGCGGGTCTACACCTTTACTGACCTGGTTGGCGGCGGCACGGAATTTTTCCCGAGCTTCTGACAATGTCGTTGCTGGATAGTGCCCCAGGTTGAATCGTCGGCGCTTGCCTGCAAGTGTATAGATATACTGGAAAGTCTTGCATCCGGTCGGGAGAACGCGTATTGTGAAACCGTGACTTTCGCGGATGCAGTATTCTTTCTCCCTTGGTTTGAGGGATTGGATGTACCTGTCAGTGAACTTCATGGAACCTCTGTGGAACCTCCGGCATGGTGATAATGATAGAAACATGCTGTTACAAACATAAATAAGAATAACATATCTATTCGCCTAAGTAAATGATATTACAAATGAATACGTTATCTATTGATATGAATAGGAATCTATGTTATAGTGAATTTCCCTTACTCCTAAGGAAGGGGTCGGACGTTCGAATCGTCTCGGGGACGCCAATAAAATAACTAGTTGATTTAACTAGAGAAAAACAGAGCCTCTCAATGCTAGGTATACAATTAGGTATACAGGAGCGAGAGGCTTTGTCATATCCAACACACCTCATAAAGGTCAATAGCAGGTTCTACTATAAGATTAAAGTACCTGCTGACCTGTCCCATCTGTTCCCATGCAGGTTCATCAAAAAGTCATTGCATACCGACCAGTTACGTTCAGCAAAGACTATGCTGATGTATAGCGAGTTCAAGACTCATAATGCATTTGCATTATTGAGGACTGGTACGTTAGCACCGGAGTATGTTCAGCAGGTGGTGTATAGCTTGCTTCCGTCACAGAAGCCATTTGAGACAAAAGATGTCAACCTGCTCAGTGGTGTGATTACAACCTACACGGCAGAGAAAAAGGCGGGCTGGACAGACAAAACCAAGATGGAAGTTGCAGGGGTATTCAGGCTGCTGGTGGATATACTTGGGGATATAGACGTGTCCACTATAACCAGACCCACACTGATTCAGCTGAGGTCATCCCTGCTGAAAGTGCCACCAAATTACTATAAAAAGAATCCTGGGAAGTCTGTACGTGAGGTGCTTAAGTCCTCGACAGAATCCGGCATCAGTAGCAAGTCTGTAAATAAGCACATGTCAAGAATAGGTAGCCTATTGAAGTATTGCCAAGAGCAGGGAATGATTGTCAACAACCCTGCTACGGATTTGCAGATAGTTGACAAGCAGAGGGCATACCAGGAGAGGAGTCCTTACAGCCTTAACGACATTAAGAAAATAGTTAGTAACCTGCCTTTAGGTAGTGAGAGGCCAGAGCGGTACTGGATTCCAATCATCGGGTTATATTCGGGTATGCGATTGGCTGAGATATGCCAGCTTCATGTTGAAGACATTATCAAGGTGGATGGTTGCTGGTGTTTCGACATCAACAATACGGGTAACAGGCAGCTTAAAAATGACGCGAGTGTCAGAGTGATACCTATTCACCCTAAGCTGATTGAGCTTGGCCTTATCCGGTACCATGAAGGCATGAAAGAATCTAATCATCCGCGACTATGGATGAATCTTTCATATATTCACTTACATGGATACACAAACACCTTTGGAAAGTGGTATCAGAGGTTTAATCGGGAGTATGTGACTGATGATCTCAAAAGGGTATTCCATTCCATGCGGCATACTGTTACAGACACGCTTAATCACCTTTTTCTTATCTTTGGTTGAGTCTTCCTTTGGATTTCCAATCTGAACATTTAGCTGTTCTTGCCTTCCATTTCTGAAATATTTAACGGCTACATTTTTACCAAAAGGAGTAATTGGAAAAAATTTTATGAAATCAGAAACCTCATGTATGACTTTGTAGTCATATTCAACGATGATATCGCCTCTCTTAAGACCTGCTTTCTCAGCTGGGCTACCATGGTCAATATCTGCAATGACAATTCCTTCAATATCTGGGACACCAAACGCTTTTGCTAGATTGGGATTAAGCGGTTGGAGTGTGCAGCCGAGCCACCCCCTCTTCACATAGCCGCTTTCCTTTAGTTGGGGGAGAATTGTTTTGACTGAATTGATAGGTATTGCAAACCCAAGACCATCACCACCCGCTATCTTGGCAGTATTAATCCCTATAACTTTGCCTGAACTGGTGACAAGCGGCCCTCCTGAATTTCCAGGATTTATTGATGCGTCAGTCTGAATAAAGGTGTCATACGGATTATCAATCAAAATTCTTCCAATTGCACTGACTATCCCTGCTGTAACTGTTTGAGTAAGACCGAATGGATTGCCAATGGCGATTACGCTATCCCCCACAGATACAAGGTCGCTGTCGCCAAGATTAGCCGACGGCAAGGCGGTTTCGGATTCTATTTTCAGGAGCGCAAGATCGAGTTTTTTATCTGTACCCTTTATGATTGCATCGGTGTATCGACCATCGGTTAATTTCACTTTCACATTGGCCGCACCTTCGACAACATGATAATTTGTCAGGATATAGCCGTCATTGCTGATGATGAAGCCTGATCCCATACTCTGTGCCTTATATGTCGCGGAAGGTCGAAGCGTCCCGTTTGCTTTATAGTTGTCATCAGACCACTCATCATTGGATGTGACCTCGCCAGCATCCCTGTAAGTGCCTTTTTGCGAATATAATTTCACGGCATCAATGGTGACTACAAAATCCTTGGTAGCTTTGGTTATTACGCTCCAGTCTACAGACGAGTTGTGGGCGAACGAGTTGGATGCCGTCAGTGAAAGCAGGAACACAATTGTAGTGATAAGCGTGGCCGGTTTGACAGAAAGGGGCATAGATTTCTCCGAGGTTATTGATATGGTGGTAATGACCTTACGCAAACGACTAATTACGCGACAATACCAAGAAAAGCCCTTTCACAATGTGGAAACAATCGGAAAAGTCGTGGGCATCCTGTGCAATAACAGGTCATGGACATTTAAACAGACTGTTAACGAATAGTTGCCTGCCCAGACTGACCGAGTTGTGTCGTCAATCCGCCTGCGAAGACTGCCTTCTGACCCGGTGAGTTACCCTTCGAATGTATTCCAGCAGATCGTCCACATAGGTGAACAGAACCGGAATCACCAAGAGACTGAGCAGCGTGGAGGTGAGCAGCCCTCCGATGACAATGATGGCCATTGGCTGGCGGAAACTGGGATCTGCTCCCATCCCCATGGCGATGGGTAGCATGCCGGCCCCCATGGCGATCGTCGTCATGAGAATCGGGCGAGACCGCTTGTGACAGGCATCGACCAAAGCGTCGAAGCGGGACAATCCGTGCTCCCGCCGTGCCATAATGGCGTACTCCACCAACAGTATTGAGTTCTTGGTGACTACCCCCATCAACATGAGGAGACCGATAACTGACGGCATGGAGAAGCTGCTTTTGGTGATCAGGAGCGACAGGAGCGCTCCCCCGAGGGAAAGTGGCAAGGCAGCCAGAATGGTGACGGGCTGCAGGAAGTCGTGAAAGAGCAGCACCAGAACGACATATATACAGATAATGCCGGCAATCATCGCGATACTGAAGCTTCCGAACAGTTCGCTCATCCTTTGCAAATCTCCCTGCTGTACCGTAAAGACCCCTTTTGGCAAATTCCGCATGGAGGGGAGGTTCCGCGCTTCTTTCATGACATCGCCAATGGAACGACCATTCAGTTCAACCGATATGGTGATGTTGCGATAACGATCCAGCCGGTCTATCTGGGCGGCACTGCTCCCCATACGGATCTCTGCGATGGAGGAGAGGGCGATCTGACCTTTGCTGCCGACGACCCGAATCATGCCGATCCTGTCCAGGTCGGTGCGGGTCTCGGGATTCAATCGTACCCTGACATTGATCTGGCGCTGGGGGAGGTTCAGCTTGTTGAGCCGCGAGCCGTAATCACCGTAGGTTGCCAGCCTGACGGCATCTGCAAGCGCCTCGACGGTTACTCCCATTTGCGATGCCCGGGCATAGTCGGGAATGATCTGGATTTCAGGACGCTGCAGCGCCTGACCTGACTGGACGTTGCCGACCCCTTTGAGAGTCCGGATCTCTTTTTCCAGAGCTGCGGCGGTGCTCTCCAGCAGTTGGGAGTTGTCGCTGGCCAGGGTAACTTCCAGTTTCTCTCCGCTGCCGCCACCACCGATGGAAATCCGGGCTCCGGGCAGGTCGCGCAGCACGTTGCGGATCTCCGCCTCGATAATTTTTTGGCTCCTTCTCTGCTTCCTCTGCTTCATGTCAACGGTGAGCGTGGCGCTGTTCACGGCAGTATTCGTCGTAGCATCAAGGCCCCCCCCGGAACTCGCGGTTCCTACGGATGAGAATACCTGGGTCACATCGGGGATCTGCATGATGAGACTGCTTGCCTTCTGGGCGACCGTAGCGGTATCGTTCAGCGTGCTTCCCGGCGCGAGCTCAATGGAAACTTTTGTTTGTCCGTCATCCGACGCAGGCATGAAGCCGGTGGAGAGAAACGGGATGATTGCCAGTGACATGACGAAGAACAGGCCCACCGCCACTACGGTGCGCCGTCGATGGGTGAGACAGGCGCGTATCCAGCCGAGATAGCGGGTCATCAGACGGGAGTCATGCTCATTGTGGCTGGTTTCTTTCATGAAATAGGCAGCCATCATCGGGGTCAGCAGGCGCGCGACCAGCAGGGAGGCGAGGACCGACACCGCAGCTGTGATACCGAACTGCTTGAAGATTTTGCCCGGGATTCCACCCATGAATGCGGTTGGGAGAAATACCGCGACCAAGGTGAAGGTGGTGGCAATCACCGCCAGGCCGATTTCGTCGGCTGCATCCATGGCCGCCTGATGCGGGGTTTTCCCCATTCGTAGGTGCCGGGCGATGTTTTCCACCTCTACAATGGCGTCATCCACCAGAATCCCTACCACCAGAGCCAATGCCAGCAGCGAGACGGTATTCAGGCTGAAACCACAGAGGTACATGGCGATAAAGGTCGGGATGATGGAGAGCGGCAGGGCAGTGGCCGAGATGATCGTTGCCCGCCAGTCCCGCAGGAAGAACCATACCACCACGACTGCCAGCAGTGCTCCCTCAAGGAGCAGATGCATCGACCCCTGGTAGTTCTCCTCGATCGGTGCGATCGCGTTGCTGATTTCCTTGATTTCTACATCGGGATGATTGATGGAGAACTTGGTTACCGCATCGCGGACCACTTCGGCAACGCTCACATCGGAAAAGCCTTTCGACCGGGCCACCTGAAAACCGATAACCTGCTTGCCATCCACATAGGCCAGGGTGCTCCGCTCGGCATAGCTGTCACTGACCTTGGCGATCTGATCCAGCCGAATCCGGCGGCCATCGGACAACGGGATGGTCAGCGCGGCTACTTCGTTGACATTATGTACCGCGCCGAACGTACGGAGCGACTGGATAGTATTGCCGACCTCCCCGCGGCCGCCGGAGGCATCCTGCTGCACGGCTTTCAGTTGACTGGATACATCGGAGATGGTCACCCCCATCCCTGCCATCAAGGCCGGGTCGAGATCCACATGGATTTCCCGGTCAAGCCCCCCGACACGGGAAACAGAGGCAACGCCTTTTACGGACATGAGATTCTTGGCCACATCGTTGTCCACGAACCAGGAGAGCTCCTCCTCGCTCATGTTTCCTGCTCCAATGGTGTAAGTGAGAATAGCCCCCGCAGCTGCCGTCACTTTGGATACGGTTGGGCTGTTCATGCTGGCCGGCAGGTTGGCCTTGGCCGAATCGACAGCGTTTCTGACCTCGTTGAGCGCCTCCTCGGTATTCTTGTCGATGTCAAAAGAGACACTGATGGAGACCGAGCCGTCGGTGATGATGGTGGTGATATGGTCGAGCTTGGTGAGCGACGCAAGTTTATCCTCGATTTTGCGCGCAACTTCCGTTTCCAGTTGAGCCGGAGCTGCACCCTCAAGGGAAGCCTGAATCTTGACGGTCGGCAGGTCCATGTCAGGAAACTTCTGTATTCCCAACTTATGGAGTCCGAAAATCCCGAACAGGGTCAGCAGCACGAACAGCAGCAGTGATGGGACTGGATTTCGAATGGCCCATGCGGAGAAATTCATCGCTTACTCCTTGCTTATGGATACAGCATCGCCGTCGGCCAGGAAGGCTCCCCCCGATGTGGCAATGCGGGCCTGGGCCGACAGCCCATCGGCGATCGCCACGAGTCCGTCTCGATGCATCCCTGTGGTCACGGCGCGTCGAACTACCTTGTTACCGTCTCCGATTTCAAAGAGGTAGCTGTGGCCGTCACGCAGTACCAGAGCCGATTCAGGGACTGCCAGCACTGTCTGGGCTCCTGCTTCGATGGTGCCGCTGGCAAACATGCCTGCCTTGGTCGATCGGTCATCGGCAAGTCTTACGAATATGTTGGCCCTGCTGGTGCTCACGGAAAGAGTAGGGGAGGCAAGTCGGACCGTTCCCGGTAATACCGTACCCGATGGCAGTGTTACGCTGCACTTCGCCCCCTCCTTGACCATGCCGAGTTGTTTGGCATCGACCTCGGCTTGCCACTCCAGTTTCCCTTGCCGTTGCATTCTGAAAAGCTCGGTGCCGGCTGATACCACCTGTCCCAGAAGGGCATTCCGTGCGGTGATGATGCCATCATCCACGGCAACGATATACGTATGCGCCAAGGTCACTTTCTGCGCAGCGAGCTGGGCCTCTGCCACCTCCACGTTGGCCTGGGCGGTTTTTTCCGTGGCAAGGTAGTCATTGATCTGCTGTTCGGACAGTGCTCCGCTCCCCTTGATCTGGCGGGCCCGGTCCGCATTGGCCCGGGCCTGGCCAAGACTTGCCCTGGCAGAAGCAAGTGCGGCCTCAAAGCGGCGCAGATCAGCCTGCACCGAATCCTGCGCCAGTTCCGCCAGCACTTGACCCCGTTTTACGTTGACGCCAACATCGGCATGGAGGGCGGTGATGCGTAGTCCGCCCGTTTCCGCGCTGATAATGGCCTCCTGCCATGCTGCGATCATGCCGCTGGCGGTTAGTTGTACCGGCCACTGTAACTTTTCAGGCTGTTTCGCGGTCACGGACATCGTGGTTTTGGGCGCTGGAGTCTCAGCAGCCTTGTCCTTTACGGGTTTAAGCCCTATGACAACAGCCGTGGCGATAATCGCGAAAGGGATGATTATTGATTTCTTGGCCAAAAAATTCACTTCGTTCCTCCTATCGGTTCTGTCCAACCGCCACCGACTGCCTTATATAGCGTGATCCATTGTTGAAGCCGGCTCTGTGCA
>Ga0208371_1000297_pt1 | contig 13097 bp, 8 predicted proteins | sample SubbioCR12Aug_1A_FD_184827 | JGI IMG/M metagenome (GOLD analysis project Ga0208371, IMG submission 184827) | Serpentinite rock and fluid subsurface biosphere microbial communities from McLaughlin Reserve, California, USA - CR12Aug_1A (SPAdes) | ecosystem: Environmental > Terrestrial > Deep... | reverse complement strand
TCCATCCTGATCAATGGCCTTGTCCTGGATCAGAGCGTTCAACTTCTTCACAGCTCCCAGCATGGACGCCATGGCCTCAGACATATTGAGATCCTCGTTCATGGCATGAATAAAGCCGTGTTTGATGTCGTAAACGATCTGCCCCAGATCAGGATAAGGCTTCCCGTCTTTGACGTTGAGAAGATCATGAATACAGCTGTCGAGTTTCTGCAAGGCTCTCCGTGATTCAAGAAGCCTGTCCTCACTGAAATGTAAGGCTTTTCGGTAATGGGTTCCAAGCATCCAGAATCGTATCTCACGCCCTGAAAAACCCATGTCCGCAAGATTTTCCAAAGTCAGCCGGTTGTCGTTTTCATCCACTTTCTTTCCGTTTGAAAACACCTGATCGCAGTGTATCCAGAAATTAGCCAGCGGCTTTCCATGGAGAGAGCGGCAGATCGCCTGTTCATTTTCATGATGAGGAAAAACAAGTTCCCGGCTGCTGGTATGAATGTCAAAATGACTGCCAAGATATTTCATGGAAATGGCTGCGCACTGGATATGGAGAGATGGCCTCACCTTACCCCACAGGGTATCCATAAAAATACCTCGTTCGTTTTCGGACGGTCTGCTTTTTTTGAACAGCGTGAAATCTCTGGGATTGTCCTTCTCATATTCACCCATGTCCACCGTATAACCAAGACGGATCTTGTCCAGATCCACCCCTGAAAGACTGCCGTATTCTTCGAATTTGGACACGTCAAAATACAGAGACTGCTGCTTTTCATAGGCCAGTCCCTGTTTTTCCAGTTCCAGCCCCAGATCAGCCATATCGTTTAAATGTTCGCTGACTCTGGGGTATGCTGTGGCAGGTTTGACGCCCAGAGTATTCAGATCCTCCTTAAAACAAGTGAGATATCTGTCAGTAATGGTTTTAAGCGAAACATTTTCACGTTCGGCCCGCTGGATGGTTTTGTCGTCATAATCGGTGACGTTCACGATATGTGTGGTTGAAAACCCTCTGAAATCCAGATATCGGCAGAGCAGGTCCGCAAAAACGAAACGACGCAAAATCCCGATGTGCAGTCGGTCATTGACTGTAGGTCCGCAGGAATACATGGAAACTTGACCCGGCTTGATGGAAACGAACTGCTCTTTTCTGTGGCTCATGGTGTTGAACAGCATAGGCCCCGGAATATCCTGAACAGCAAACACCGGCGTGGATAGATAGCGCTCTCCCCCATCGGGAAAAATCACAACCAGCGTGCCTTTTTCCATGGTTTCGGCGATCCGCATAGCCACAGCGCAGGCTGCTCCGCTGCTCATGCCCACGAAAAGGCCCGATTCCCTGGCAAGACGCCGGGTCATTTCAAAGGCCACATCGTCTTCGATGTTGATTTTCCTGTCAAGGCGGGTCCGGTCATAAATACCTGGCTCGTATGCTTCTTTCATGTTTTTCAGGCCCTGAATCTTATGGCCGAGGTAGGGTTCCACACCGATAATCTGAACATCGGGGTTCAACTCCTTGAACCGGCGTGACAAACCCATGAGCGTTCCTGTGGTTCCCATGGTGGCCACCAGAACGGAAATCTCACCGCCTGTCTGACGCCAGATCTCTTCTGCCGTTCCATGATAATGGGACATCCAGTTGGCGGGGTTGTTGTACTGGTCGCTCATGAAATAAACACCGGGATTTTCTGCTGCAAGACGCCGGACTTCAAGAATGGCACCATCGGTTCCCAGATGGCCGGGGGTGAGCACGATTTCAGCCCCACGGGCCTGAAGAATCTGTCTTCGTTCCATACTCACGGCCTCGCTCATGGCCAGTTTCAGCCGGTAGCCTTTGACAGAACAAATAAGAGCAAGACCAATACCCGTATTGCCGCTTGTGGCCTCAATTACAATTTTATCATGGGTGAGCGCCCCGGATCGCTCGCCCTGTTCAATCATGTTAAGCGCAGGTCTGTCTTTGATCGAACCGCCGGGGTTAAAGTATTCAAGTTTGGCGAGGACGGTGACGCCTTTTTTAGGAGACTTCAGCTCCACAAGCGGCGTGTTTCCAATGGTATCTAAAATGGACGTGCTCATGGCATGACCTTATTTACAGAGAATGAAATGAAAAACGAAGGGTCAGAAATTCCCGAATCTGATCAAAAACCTCGTCCTGAGGAACTGACGCATCAATCATCACGATACGATCCGGCTCTTTTTGAGCAATGTCAAGGTAGCCGTTTCTAACCTTTTCATGAAAAGCAAGAGTTTCCTGCTCGAATCTGGTTTCTTTAGCTGAACGTCCTCCCCCGTCAATGGCAGCCCAGGCACGCTTCAGCCCCACCTCAGGATCAAGATCGAACAAAAAGGTGATATCCGGCTTCAGGTTTCCAAGGACTCGTTTATGAATATCATTGATCAGATCAAGATCGAGGCCCCTGGCATAACCCTGGTAAACCGTTGTGGCGTCAAAAAAACGATCACAGATCACCACATGCCCGGCGTCAAGGGCCGGCTGAATCCGTTCACGGATGTGTTGCGCCCTGTCCGCTGCATAGAGAAATAATTCAGCTTGAGGTACAAGATCACGATTTTCAGGATCGAGAAGGATTTTCCGTATCTGAGCACCGATACGTGTATCCCCAGGTTCCCTTGTTGTCACACAGGTCTTCCCATGGGTTTCAAGGAAACGCCGTATGTTCCCCATCTGGGTCGTTTTACCTGAACCTTCGATGCCTTCAAATGTAATAAACATATATTATAAACCGTTTCTCTTTGACTGGATTCATGTTCCAGGCTTCAACAATCGCTTGACTTTTGGCCGTAATTTGGCTTTATACTGTTTTTCCTTTCCGTATTCAAGCGGTTATCCGAAGGATAGGTTTTTTTACACAAAATACAGTAAATCCAATATCCGGTTAGACATAAGGTCCGGAAAAAACCTTTAAAAAACCGGGTTCAATTCACCTTAAAATAAAAACCAACATCATATGTGCGTATATCTGATCAATAAAAATCGAACACCGGACCATGAAATGAATCATAGAACCTTGTCCGGTTTCAATAGATTAATAATAATGATTCGCCGCTGGGCATTAAAAACGTTTATGGGGTTCGTTTCTCCCTGTAGGGGCGTGTTCCAAACCCGCCCTGTTCATGCCATCATCGTTCTTCTGATTGCTCTATTCACAACCCTTCCTGCTCAAGCAGAGGATGAATCTCCCTGGCATATCGTGGCAGACACGCTTTCTTATGATAAAGTCAGCGGAATAACCACTGCTGAAGGGGATGTGGTGGTCACTCATCAGGATAAGACCTTGACGTCTCAATTCCTTGAATATGATAATCAAGGTGAAAGTGTCTTTGCCCGTGGGAATGTGGAAATGAAATCAAGGGGAGACAGCAGCAAAGCAGACAGAATGCTCCTGAACCTTAAAAAAGATACAGGGGTTCTGTACAACGGCTCGGTTTTCATGGAAACGAACCATGTGTATATCAAAGGTGCTGAAATCAGGAAAATTGATGAAAACACGTACACAGCAGACAAGGTGAGCATCACAACCTGTGACGGTGACAACCCGGACTGGAAATTCACCGGCCATGATCTGTCCATGACCATCGAAGGATACGGAACCATATACAATGCTGCGTTCTGGACAAAAAAACTGCCCGTTCTCTACTCTCCCTTTCTTGTTTTTCCCGTAAAAATTAAACGCCAGACAGGATTGCTTGCCCCGGAATTCGGGATGTCCGACAGAAAAGGTTTCGAATACCTCCAGCCGTTTTTCTGGGCTATAAATGAAAGCAGCGACGCCACCATCAACAACCGGTATATCGAAAAACGCGGCAACATGACCGGTATTGAATACCGATATATGCTTTCTGAAACATCCAAAGGGCTTCTTTTTTTCGACTATCTGAAAGACAAAGAAATCGACGACGGAACCGAAGATGCCACAGAAAAATGGGGCTACGAGGACAGTCCCACCAGGGACAACCGAAACAGATACTGGTTTCGGATGAAACAAGACCAGACCTTACCTGGCAACGCAATTCTAAAAGTCGACGTGGACGTGGTCAGCGATCAGGATTACCTGCGTGAATTCAGTGATATGAAAAACGGTTTTGATGCTTCTAAAAGCAATTTTCTCAGTAATTTCGGAAGGGACATCGAAGCCAATGATGATGCTGTTCGAACAAACAGTCTTATTTTAACTAAGAACTGGTCATCGTACAGCTTGAACGCCAGCACACTCTGGTACGACAACGTTGTAAAAAGGGTCGACCACCTGGCTGATTCAACCTTACAATACCTGCCTAACGTTGAGTTCGCATCTTCTCGTCGCCAGATTTTCAGTTCGCCCCTTTATTACGACTTCGTTACGGAATACGATTATCTTTTCAGGAAAGACACAAATGACAACAACCGAACAGGTCAAAGAGCGAACCTTTACCCCAGAGTTATCCTCCCTCTCAGATACAAAAACTGGCTTTCTATTGAAAATACAGCCGCACTAAGAAGCACCACCTGGTACATCGGCAATGATACAAATACATCAGACGACCTTGACGGAACGCACAATCGGCAGATTTACGACCTCTCCTGTGACCTTTCGACCAACCTTTATCGTATTTTCAACACCGGCAGTGAAGGTGTCGATAGAATAAGACATGCTTTCACACCTAAACTCACTTACAAATTCACACCGGAAAAAGACCAGAGCGAATACCCCTACTTTGACGCTCTGGACCGGATATCAAGGGTCAACACATTAACACTGAGCCTCACGAACACCCTGACAAGCCGATCAAAAGTGATTGAAGACGAAGAAGAAAAGAAATCCGACAAACCGAATCCAAAAAAATTCTCATACAGGCAGTTCTGTCGATTCAAGCTGGAGCAGGTTTACGATATCAATGAAGCCAATGAAAATGACCCTGACCTTTTCTTGAACCATGTCTCCAGTGAACCCTTCAGACCGTTATACGGAGAAATTGAGTTCTTACCCCTTGATTTCATGAGTTTTGACGCTGATGCAAAATGGTCTCACGATGAGCAGCAATTGCTGGAAGGGAATGCGGCCATGTCTCTTAAAGATAATCGTGGAGACCTTCTCCGGTTCGAACACCGTTACACAAAAGATTCGGTAAAATACTTGAGATCCTATCTCCTCCTCAATCTGACCGACAAATTGTCCGTTTACGGGTTGAACGAGAGGAATCTCATGGAACGTGAAGACCTCAGATCCAGCGCAGGGTTTATTTACACATCCCAGTGCTGGGGTGTTGAAGTGGATTATACCCATAAACCGGGTGACAGACGATACGCCCTGACATTCCAGCTTTCAGGACTGGGTGAATTTGGAGCGAAATAATAGATATTTAGCCCCACGGAATTGATATTGGCCCTGCAAATGGCTTAACGAGATTTATTTATGAATGATGTGATTGTAAAACCGGATATGGCTTTGTGGTATGTTCTACACACTAAAAGCCGAAGTGAAAAAGTGGTAAACGATATTCTCATGAAAAAGGCTCTGGAGGTCTTTCTGCCCACCGCCCTTGTGAGAAGCAAACGAAAAGACAGAAAAGTGATGCTGGACCTTCCCCTTTTCCCCGGTTATGTTTTTGTGAAAACAAACCTTTACACAGAGAATTATCTATCCATCCTGAAAACACCTGGTGCCGTTAAACTCATCGGAAACAAGGAAGGTCCTGTGGCAGTTAACGCCACCATAATAGAATCTCTAAGGATCATGGTCAAGTCAGGAGAGTCCATTCTCACCGGCTTTCAATTCGAAAAAGGTGAAAAAATCATAGTGATGAAAGGCCCTTTTGCTGGCGTAACAGGAACCTTCTCAACCTATAAAGGAATAGGACGGGTCATCGTGTACATTGATATTCTCGGCCAGTCCGCTTCTGTTGAAGTGGATGAAGAAGATATCAAACGTATTGAATGATTTGCGTATAACTGCTTGACTTAGTATCCAATTACGTTTATTAATTTGCTTTGCATAAATCCGGAGGTAAAACCCGGCTTTTTTTTGGATTTGACGAAGGAGGATATATGAATAAGTTGGAGTTGATCTCCGCGCTGAAAAATGACGCTGACATTTCAAAAGCTGAGGCTGCCGAAGTCGTTCAAATTTTTTTTGATTCAATGACAGATGCCCTGGTGCAGGGTGATCGTGTTGAAATTCGCGGCCTGTGCAGTTTTTTTGTCAAAGAGTACAAAAGTTATACCGGAAGAAATCCTAAAACCGGTGAAAAAGTGACGATCAGGCCAAAAAAACTTCCGTTCTTCAAATGCGGAAAGGAACTTAAAGAAAGGGTGGATTACAAATAAGGTCGATTACCGTACCTTGAATCCCAAAGAATTTTTCGTGATGTATAAACGGACATACATCACAAATCATTCACCAGCTTGAGATTTCACTGATCAGGAAGAAGGGGGCCGTTGCACTTTTGAAATAAATGCACGTCCCCTTACACCTGATTCGATCATACACCTTGAATTAATTCTATCATCAGATTACCGATAGAATAATTGGCCGTTTTTGTTTATGAGTGATTAGGGTCCATCCTGAACGTCACCTTGAAGCCGTTTTCAACTTCGTTTCACCCTGACCTCAGGCAGAGAACCCAAAGTATGTTTGATTCCATCAAAGATCAAAACAAGCCCATCTTACGTTTAACGACCATGCTTCGCAACCGGTCCGTTCCCCATGCTCTTCTGTTTACAGGAATTGATGGTATTGGGAAAAGCTCCACAGCAAGGGCTTTTACCATGATGCTCAACTGCCATAAAAAACAGGAATTTTCAGTTCAAGACACCTGTGCCGAATCCTGTACCTGCCGTTCGTGCAGGAAAATTCTGGCGGATACCCACCCGGATATCCTGACCATCAAACCATCCGGTAGTCTCATCAAGATCCTTCAGATCAGAGAACTCTCCCAGAAACTTCTGGTCAAACCCTATGAAGCAGCCATGCGTGTTGTGATCATTCATGATGCCCATACAATGAATCCTGAATCCGGAAATGCGCTTTTAAAAGTTCTTGAAGAGCCGCCAGAAAAAACCATGTTCATCCTGATTACCGATCAAGCTTCCGATGTGCTGCCCACCATTTTGTCACGTTGTCAGGTCGTGGGTTTCAATCCGATTTCACAGGAAAACATACGTTCTTTTCTTATCCACAACAAAGGCATTGATTCCGAAAGAGCAGCAGTGGCAGCATCAATGGCTGGTGGAAGTATGGCAAAAGCGTTAACGTTGGTGGAGAAAAATCATACCAAGCCTGACCCTTTGGTGTTCAGACTTTTTCTTTTCGATGAACTGTCCAGATTGATTAATGGGAGCACTTTCGATGCCCTTTCTTTCGCAGAAAAGATTTCCCGGAAAAAAGAAAACGCCATAAGCGCGCTTGAAATGCTACTCTCATTCGTAAGGGACATGATTATATACCCGTTTGACCGGGAAAAAGTGATCAACAGGGACATTTCCGATAAAATCGACGGATTATCAGGAACACTTTCAACAAAGTCCCTTCTAATAATCGCGGACCATATCACGGCCGCACACCAGGGCATTAAGGCCAACGCCTCGGTGAGGTTATGCCTTGAAACCATGGCCATTCAAATGAAACGGATATAATATGCAGAAAGTCGTTGGTGTAAGATTCAAACCAGCCGGTAAAATATATGATTTCGCATGCGGTCCTTTTGTTCTCGATGTCGGTGACAAGGTGATCGTCACCACGGAACAGGGCCTGGGTTACGGAGTCATTGCCACCCCTCCCGTGCCTTTGTCGGAACGATCATCCAGAATCCCTCTTAAAAAAGTATTCCGCCTTGCCACAGAAGCGGATACCGAACAAATGGATAAAAACATTCAACTGGAAAACGAGGCTTTCGAGTACTGCCAGGCTGAGGTGGACGTTTTAAAACTGGACATGAACCTTTTTTCAGTGGAAAGCACGTTTGACACAAGTAAATTGACTTTTTTCTTCACGGCTGAAGGCCGTGTGGACTTCAGACAGCTCGTGAAAAACCTTGTCAAGCAATTCCGGGTTCGTATTGAAATGCGTCAGGTGGGAATCAGGAATCAGGCTAAAATGTGCGGAGGGCTTGGACGTTGTGGCAGGGAAATTTGCTGCTCTTCGTATATCGAAAAGTTTGAGCCTGTTTCCATACGCATGGCAAAAGAACAGGGCCTGTCGCTCAATCCAACTAAAATATCAGGGCTTTGTGGCCGATTGATGTGCTGCCTCACATTTGAAAACGAAACATACAGGTCTCTCAAAAGGGATTTCCCGAAAATCGGAAAAACAGTGATCACCCCGAAAGGAAAAGGGAAGGTCATTCGCCACAACGTCATTGGTGGCCGCTTGACAGCTAAACTCGAAGATGACTCTGAAGTTGATTTTCAAATCAAAGATATCGAATTTCATCAGGAAGATCATTCAAAAACAAAGAGATCGAATCCCGCTGATGATTCAAATGACAACGAAAAGATCATGGAAGATCCCGTTGAAACGGTGGATGATACCGGCTCACCAGAACAGGATGACATCAGCGAGCTGCCCGAAGATCCCATTACCCAATAAAAAAGGATGGAAAAAACCGTGAACGAAATCAGCGATAATCCATTTTATATAACAACTCCGATTTATTATGTTAACGCAAAACCCCATCTGGGGCATGCGTATACCACCATTGCTGCGGATGTGGCGCGGCGTTTTCACCGGCTTAAAGGTGTCCCCACCTATTTTCTCACAGGGACGGATGAACACGGAGACAAAATCACCGAAGCCGCAAAGAACGAAAACACAAGCCCGCAGGACTACACGGACAAGATCAGCTCTTTGTTCAAAGATCTCTGGCCCCAGCTAAACATCACAAACGACGACTTCATCAGAACAACGGAACCTCGTCATAAAGACGTGGTGGCCCGTGTCCTTCAAGAGATTTACGACAAAGGGGAAATCTACTATTCCGAATATGAAGGCCTTTACTGCGTGGGCTGCGAACGGTTTTACCAGGAACGTGAACTGGTGGACGGCCTTTGCCCTGATCATAAAAAAGAACCGAAACGAATAAAAGAATCCAATTATTTCTTCAAAATGAGCGCTTATCAGGACTGGCTGATTGACTATATCAACCAGAATCCCGACTTTATAAGACCTAAACAATACAGAACCGAAGTGTTGTCATTTTTAAAAGAACCCCTTGAAGATCTTTGCATTTCAAGGCCGAAATCCAGACTGACCTGGGGAATCACCCTGCCCTTTGACGAAAACTATGTCACCTATGTTTGGTTTGATGCCCTTTTGAACTACGTTTCAGCCTTAGGTTACCCCGATGGTGAAAAGTACAAGACGTTCTGGCCCCATGCCCAGCACATCATCGCCAAGGATATCCTCAAAACCCACGCCATATACTGGCCCACCATGATGAAAGCAGCAGGCATCCCCTTGTTCAAATCTCTCAATGTTCACGGTTTCTGGAACATGGGCGAAAGCAAGATGTCCAAAAGTTTGGGCAACGTGGCCAATCCCCTGGCCCTCAAAGAAAAATACGGTGTGGACGCCTATCGTTTCTTTCTGATCAGAGACATGGTGTTTGGTCTGGACTCCAATTTTTCTGAAGAAGCCATTGTTCAGCGCATCAACAGCGATCTTGCAAACGATCTGGGCAATCTTTTTTCCCGTGTTATTGCCATGAGCCTCAAATATTTCGGCGGCGCTGTTCCGGAATGGAACGACACTGAAGAAACCACTCACGGATTGAGCCTCCAGCTTGACGCCGAAGAAGCAATTCATGATTACTGTGAATCCATGGAGATTTTCGCTTTTCACAAAGGTCTGGCCGCCCTGTTCAAGCTCATAGGGCGTATGAACAAATACGTGGACGAAACAGCTCCCTGGGATCTTGCCAAAGATGAGGCCAACACGGCTCGGTTGAAAACAGTAATGTACAACCTGTTAGAAGGATTGAGGGTTGTGGCCGGTCTTATCAGCCCTGTGATGCCGGAAACGTCAAAAACCATGTTGAGGCATCTCGGATTCGATGAACAGTCTCTTGACATCAATCTTCAGGAGATAAAGAACTGGAAAAGTCTGCAACCCGGTTCACCCTTAACAAAAGTCAAAGCGCTCTTTCCAAGAATCGTGGAGGCCAAAGAGACAAAAATACCCGAAACAACCGCACCAACTGAACCGGTCAGCAGTCTTTCCACGCCCCTCAAACCGGAAATATCATTTGATGATTTTTCCAGAATCGATCTGCGGACCGCCATCGTGATCAAAGCCGAAGCCATACCCAAGGCGGACAAACTTTTGAAAGTCACAGTGGATATGGGCGAAGGTCATAAGCGGACTCTGGTTGCCGGTATTTCTAAAAATTATTCCCCTGAGGAACTGGTAGGAAAACAGGTGATTATCGTTGCCAATCTCAAGCCCGCTAAACTCATGGGCCAGGTTTCACAAGGAATGATTCTCGCTGCAACGGATAACCAGGGATTGAATGTGGCCACCTTTGACAGGCCATTTAAACCAGGATCACAAGTAAAATAAGTGAGTTAAAATTATTTACTCACATTCTTCCCAGCGTCAGGAGCATCTGTTGATATAGGCAGATAGGAATAACGTCTTTCCATGAAGGCTATTTTTCAAGGATTTTCATCCGGCCTTCATGGATAAAAAATAGGCGAGACGGTTTATTTTATTGACATTCTGAAAAACATAAGCCATAAAATTACTATATTTTAGTTGATTACGTCTCCCGTATTTCCTTAAAGCAGTAGTAACCGACGCTTGAACAGACAATTTATTTAAGTGAAAACAATATGATAAGAGAAAGACAAAATTGGCGGACATTTCAAAACGACCTTAAAAAAAAGGCTGCGAGAAAAAAAATGATACAGTCTACCATAAGGATTATTTTTGTCGTTCCGTTCCTCATCATTGCCGGTTATGCAATCAGCCTCGGAATTCAGCGTTCGGATGACCCTGAGGTCGCTTCAAAACCAGCGACCACGGTCAAGACACAAGAAGTCGGACGTCAATCTTTGCCTAAAGTTGAACCGGAACCTGTTGTCCCCAAGCCTTCGTTCATTTCTTCCCTGATTCCCAAGTCAGAAATCAGTAAACAGGATGTCCGCAGATTTATCCGGGAAAACGATCTGACCAATATTTCAAAAAAAAGCTTTGTTCTAAAAACTGGCAATAAAAAACTTCGTGTCAATACATCCATCGACATGGATCTTCAGAATTTCCTCCTGACCCAGGTTGAGCGCGCAAAAAAAGCCGGGAGAGGCCGCCCCAGATATCTGGCGATGGTCGCCCTTGATCCTGAAACCGGCAAAGTCCTTTCCATGGCCAGCTATGACAACAAAGATCCGTTGAACAACACCTGCCTCTCAACTGAGTATCCGGCAGCAAGTATTATAAAAATCATCACCGCTTCTGCCGCTATAGAGACCTGTGGCCTGAGCCCAATATCTTATATGAATTTCAGCGGTTCACGTTACACCCTTTACAAAAGACAGCTTGAAGACACATCCAGCAGATACACCAACACAATCTCCTTCAAGGATTCTTTTGCTCAGTCCGTTAATCCTGTGTTCGGAAAAATTGGAAGCCAGTATCTGGGGAAACAGGGTTTTGAAAAATACGCCATCGCATTCGGCTTCAATAACTCGATCATCTTTGAAGCACCGCTCCCTGTAAGTCCCATTAATGTGACCGATGAGCCCTATAAATTAGCTGAACTTGCCTGCGGTTTCAACAGAGACACCCATCTTTCACCTCTGCATGCGGCCCTTGTTTCCGGAACAATCATCAATAACGGGAAATTCACAGAACCCACCATTATCGAACAGATCGTTGACGAAACAGGGAAAATCATTTATTCAGGCAATACAAGGCCAACACGTCAGGCCATTAAACCTGAAACGTCTTCTGTGGTCAAAGAACTCATGGCCACCACAATCACAGACGGAACGAGCAGAAAAAGCTTTCAGGGTTTCTTGACTGATCCGGTCCTCGGAAATCTTAACATCGGGGGTAAAACAGGATCTATTTACAACAACAGACATGACGTGCGTTTCGACTGGTTTGTCGGATTTGCAGAAGATAAGAACGGTCAGGGAAAACTTGCCGTCAGTGTTCTTGTAGGCCATGAAAAGTATATCGGGACCAAAGCATCGGCTTACGCCAGATTGACCATGAAACATTATTTTGGGAACCAGTTTGCAAAAAATAAGAATGAAACAAAACAACTCATGGCCAGCAGCCATGAAAATCCGCTGCATCAGGACATCAGAATCCGATAAGACGTATTATTCCAAAATCTTCGATGCCTGTTGTTATCGCATATCAGGAATCCATAGCGACCATTCACCCATTGAAATCATTAAAGTAACCCCTGCCGGATTTGACTTGACCGGTATTGGGAAAGGAATGCCAACCCTATCATGAGCCCCTCACACCTCATAAAAAATCTTGTTCGTACGGCCAAAGAAATGGCCTCAACTTCAATCTGCTTCGGAAAAGTGAAACCCCGGAATAACAGAGCAAGCCTTGTTCTGTTTCCATACATGCCCGCAACGATGAACTGTGGACTTTCAGGCATTGTATCCTATCATAAGGGTGACTCAAAGCCCGGGACTGTGGATATGGAAATGCTGAGACGTCAGCTTGAAACCATTGAAAAGCTCTCCTTCTCCATCTGTTCAAACCGAAATCTTTCATTACATGACCACTATCTGGGCGGCCCGGATCTGATCAGCGAATTCCGTGAAAAGACCCGGGATCTCAACCGTGATGACCTTTTTAGTGATATTTTTTTTAACGTTGATACCTACTCGGCCCTTTCCACCATGGCAGAGAGACTTCAAGCTCTGATTTCAGTGGAAAGAGAATCTCTGGAAATCCAGTCCGGCATCCTGCCCCCAAAAGATGTGGATGTGTTGACCAGCCGGATTGAAACGTTACTGGACATTCACTGGTGCCTTGTAAAAGAAATTTTTTCAAATATAAAAAAGGTCAAAGACCTTGCCAAACCGATCCATGATGCGCCTTCCAAACCCATGGTCATGGTTTTTAAAAAAATCAACAGCGTCCTCA
>Ga0208371_1000296_pt1 | contig 13286 bp, 13 predicted proteins | sample SubbioCR12Aug_1A_FD_184827 | JGI IMG/M metagenome (GOLD analysis project Ga0208371, IMG submission 184827) | Serpentinite rock and fluid subsurface biosphere microbial communities from McLaughlin Reserve, California, USA - CR12Aug_1A (SPAdes) | ecosystem: Environmental > Terrestrial > Deep... | reverse complement strand
ATACAACGCTTTATAGAAACACTACCAAGAGCTTTCAGGGAGCGAATGCTACTTTTGGCCCCGGTATGCGGCTAAACCATAAATTTGTCAGGCAGTTACATCCAAACCTGCAACTGCGAAAGTTGAGTTAATATCTAGTGCGCTCCGAGAAGCGATTGCCATTGAGATACCATGCCGCACATGAACATGTGGAACAATTTTCTGCTCTAGGTACTCCCCCGATATGATCAGGTGTAGCTGAATCAACTGGTGTAGGCTTAGGGTAAGGTCCTTTGCCTCACGAGTCTTGCGATTGATGGCAGGTCGTAGAAGTCCCCAAACATTCAGAAGAGCATGTTCGCTCACCCGGTAGGCCGCTTCCAGATTTCCTATGTCACGAGCCCAAACAAAAAGAATCCAAAGGCAAATATTTAATTGTCGAGCCGCCCTAACGCGCGCCTTTGTCGATACCTCTCCAGCCTTCCGCAGTTCTTCGGCCAACCGCACAAAGTATCCATAAGCCACATCAGGTTCATCGACCATGGCTACGGCTTTTTGAAAACTGGCTCGCATCGACTTGGGGAGGATCTCCTCACGGAGAATTCCTTTGAGAAGCAGACCAGCTATTTTGTCTCCATTCCACTCATCAAAGCTGATACGGTCGTTGGTGTTTTCGGCAATATAACCTGTCACTGATTCGCGGATTTCTTCGTGGATGTCGCCGCCGAACGTAAGGCAAATGACTATTTTGAGGCCCTTGTACCTTGACGGTATCCGGTTGCGGATGTACACGTCACGGATTTCGTTCAACGATGGCCGCAGCGCTTGTGGTGTGCCGTTGTCCCAGTCTTGGCGCGTCAGATCGCCTTTTTTTACAGAGAAAAGAAAGATTTTCCGCTCGCCGTCGTCGTCTTCACCGACAGCGGCGATATCGACCCCACGTTGAAGGGTACCTCGTCGTGGTCGCGAGTAGACAGTGAAACCGAGTTCGCTGAGAAGATCAGGGAGTATCGCATCCAACTCTTCCCTTTCCCTGAGTGACGCAAGGTAATCGCGGATGAGAAGTTTCATGGTCGCCTCCTCTCCGTTCGAAATACACGAAGGGTGTAGTCGAGTCCAACGGGATCGACGATCTCCATGCGAGGCATCTCAAAGGAAATACCATATGGCTTGAGATCCATTTCCATGGGCAGAAGCTGGCCGTCATTATCTTTTCTAAAGCTAAGGGAACGATTCCCGTAAAGGAGTACCGAGCGCTTCACCAGGCTCAGAAATGGTGATTGATTCCGGGCCTGTTTGTGCACATCGTGCATCTGGTCTGCCACTCGCAGACGTTCAATTCGTCGATGGTGTTCGGAAGGCTGAAGCTCCTTTATTGCAGGTATGCTGTTGAGGGCAGAAAGATATGCTTCATTCATCGCAACACATTTCACAATTCTCCCTTTCGCAGGATCGTCATCCGCAATACTTCCCAGGTACTTTCGGACGCCACCGTAATTTACAAGAAGATCCTGAACAAGAAGCTTTTGCACCTCTTGTGATGTCTCCTCGTCACACACCCTCAAAACAGAGACAAGGATAGATGCAGCGGTAATCGGTTTGAGAAAGAACCAACCGACCGCCTTGCGACAAAGAAATATCTTGTCAGAGGACGAAATTGCGAGATCCTCAGCATTGAGGTAGACAGGGGTGCCCTCCATCCCACGGCCCTTCATTGCATTTGAAAGGCCGTCGCAAAGTGCTGGCAGCCCTTTAAGGAGCCATAGGACTACAACACGGCTGAGCCGCTCAGTTGGTCCATTGGTCAGCGCGCTGCTGAAGGTCGGAAGCTCCTCAAGTTTCAGGCCAATATTATCTTTTGAGAGGTAGGCAGTGACGTAATTGATTGCAGCATCGAAATGTCCATGGTCAAGCAGCGAATGGAGCCCCATGTCCAACTGTCGTATTGTTCCCTTGTTTTCTGGGTTCAGGTGCATGAGTGCGTTCAGAAGGCACGAGACAATTTCTGGTTGAAGGATATCAGCATCGTCACAAAGCACCTGTGCAGCTGCATGGACAGTCAACTCACTCGGATCCACCAGGACCTGCCTCATCAACGCTAGAGCATCCGTTGAATGTTGCTCAGGACCCTGGCGAAGAACCTTTGCAATTGCGCTAAGGAGGTTTGCGTTGAAGTCGTCATCGGCAGAGGAAGAGCCGAGTATTTTCGAGAAAACAGTTAAAGTTTCAGCTCGGGATATAGCGTCATCATCCGTGATCCGGCTCAGAGCAGTGATGGCACTGATACGGCGTTTATCCTCGTATTCAATGGCAATTTTGCGAGCCGCGGCGATGGAATGTGTGGCTTCCAGAGCAAAGGTTAGGTGCCTGCTGGCCAGCTCGTCCCCATCCTGCGCTGCAGACACAACTTCCTCTGCCAATTGAGGGTTGTTAATGCACCAGCTACGGAAAGCAGCGTTTGGCAGATTCGCCGCCAAATCTTGCCCCCCTTGGGCCACTAGCGATTCAACGCATGTCATCATCTTAGCCGGTGCAGCCTTGAGCTGTGGAAGAATACGACAGTAGGAGTGCATGACAGTGAAAAATTCAGACGTGGACAGTTCTTTGAATGCGCCGCTCTTGACAAGTTGAAGCATATCAACTGCATCTGAATTATGGAGATCGATGAACAGTTTCTCAACATTTCGCTGAAGGTCACGGTCTCTAACGGAAAACAAGTTTAGGAGTTTGCGAACAAGTAGTCCCTGTTGAAAAAGCGTTACCAACTCTTCCGGGGTGGGAACTGTCGACATTTCATATCCTCCTGGTGCAGCATAATCTAAAAAGGGAAAATTTATGGTACTGGGCTTTGCAATTGGTATTGATCATATCTTCCTTCCCTTCCCCAAATTAATCCCTACGCATACTCAACCACCATCGCAATCGCCGCTGCAACATCCTCCACTTCCTGCGCGCTCAGCCGTCCCAACCTCTTCACCAGCCGCCGCTGGTCAACAGCTCGCACCTGGAGCGCATCTGCGGCAGAGGTCTTTGACAAGCCGTTCCTGGCATCCGGATCCACCCGCACATGCCAGAGATTGTAAGCGAAAGCGTCTTTCCAGTCGGTGACGGGAACGATGAGTTTGACGGGGAGTTTTCCTACTGAATCTGAGGAGATAATGACTGCAGGGCGGGTTTTCTTGATTTCGGCGCCGATAGTGGGATCTAGATTGACGAGCCAGATTTCGCCGCGGCGCGGCAGGATGGTTCTAGTGGTCAAGGTAGTCACCTCCGCCCGGCTCTTCTCGCTCCGCCAGTTCCTCGTAGTGCTCCTGCAACGTCTTCGCCTGCTCTTCAAGGACCCTCCGGCGCTCCTCGACCGGAAGCCTCATGAACGCCCGTCGATCCAGGAACTGCCAGTGTTCCTCCTCTAGCGGCTCCCCAATCAGCCGCTCCGCCTCGTCACGTGGGAGAACGCCTTCGGAAACTGCCCGCAGGACGTTTCGTTTCAGCCACTGCGGTTCTTCACGTGGCAGCTCGCCCGGTTCTTTCAACCTCATGTTCATGCGGTTCACCTGGATGCATGCCCATTTGTATGTCGATTCGTTGATGATCTTAAGGTCGCGCAGACGGAACAGAAGCGCCTGAATACTCATGCCGAAGAGCTTCTTGAGGAGGAGAAGCTCCCTGAGCTGTATGGAGGTCCTGCTTTTCCCGACCTCACGGTAGACAACTGTTGCAGGCGCGAGAAAAGCCCCGGCGAAACGATATGCCGCTTTTTCCTCATCCACCCCTTCGGCAATATCAAGAACAACATGCCCAAGTTCATGGGCAATGTTCATGCGTTGCCTCTCGCCGGCCACCATCTTCCTGCTGACGACGGCAGCCCCTTTGAGGTCCCCTCCCTCATCGAAGGCAAGAGCAGAAATGCCGTCGAATTTTTCGCTAACCCCCTCAACCTCGAAAACATGGATGAGTCGATCCTCTAGAAGCGAAATGACATCCGCAATCGGAGCCTCGCCGAGGTTCCATTTCTTCCGCAGTTCCATTGCCGCCGTCTCGGCATCCTCAAGTCGTTCGACCCTGAATTTCTGTACAGGAAGGCTCAGCCTGCCATTCTCCTGGACAAGGGACTGCAGTCGCAGCCGTTCCTCCAGCGACTCCCTGACCAAGCTTTCGATCTCTTCCTGGTCCCGCTTCAGGAGCGCCGCCCGTTTCCGGTATGCAACGAATTGAATTTTCGCCCCGCTCTCCCGGAAGAGCTCTGCGGACTTGACGGAGAGAGCTTCGGCGAGTTTGGTCAGAACGGCAGGTGTCGGAGAAGCGGATCCCTTCTCGTACTTCGAAAGTGCCTGCTTCGTGATGATGCCGCCCATCTTTTCGGCCAGCCCGTCAAGGGTCAGCCCCCGGGTAAGGCGAAGCTGCTTTAATCTCGTTGAAAACATATGTACTCCTACTATGTTATGCTTCTATGGTTGACAATAGTATATTATTTAATTATGTTTGTCAACCAAGATCCCTAAAAGGAGGTAGCTTTCAATGGCCAAGAACACAGGAGAAGGTTTTCGCCGTGGCGCAGTCGATGACCGCAGTCAGACCTACAATCCGAAAACAGAGCAGTGGGTCAAACGCGATTCAGATACAGGACGGTTTATGGACGTGAAGCATGACGGAACACCTTTCAAGGGGGTACGGAAAGAAGATTGAAGAGTCGGCAGGGCTGCGCGTCGTCCTTTCTCTTTCAAGCGCATGCTGACCGCCGTCGGCCTCGATGACTACCCCTTTTTATCTACGGTATAGCGGCCGATATGTTCCTGACGCTGTAGCTCCATTTGTCTCGACACGCCACGTGGGGTATGCTTGTGGTCAGGGTTTCACCCTCCTCCAGCCGGCCGCCTGCGGCCGGGAAGGAGCACGCCATGCGACTGTTCCCCGTCCTCCTCATTCTCGCCCTCCCTGCCGCGGTCCGGGCCGAATACCAGAGCCTCGACGAGCTGGTGCGGGCCTACGACGACCGCCCCTGCCAGGCATGCCACGCCGGGATTCACCGGGATTGGAACTCCACCTACCACGCCCGCGCAATGGTCAGCTCCCTCGGGGTGCTACGCGACTTCATCGAAAACGGCGTGAAAAAGGAGTGGAAACGGGAGTTCGGCAAGAAGGAGCTGATGCGCTGCATGGACTGCCATGCTCCCCAGCTGAGGGACGCCTCCGAAACGCTGGCCAGGGAGGTGGGGAGGCTGGCGCTCACCGCGACCGACAACAGGGACCCGGCCGCGAAAGAGGCTGCCCTAAAGAGCCTTGGCCGTCTCGGGGTCAACTGCATCGTCTGCCACAATACCATGGCGGTGGTGGAGAGGAACCGGCTCGGCGAGCCGCTGCCAGGGGTCTTTTACGGCCCTTCCGGCAGACCTTCCCCGGCCCACGGAAGCGCCCGGTCGGCCGCCATCGGTTCGTCCGCCTTCTGCGGCCAGTGCCACGGTCTCTATACCCCGGCAGACCGGGAGACCGTCTTCTGCACCTCCCTGTATGAGAGTTACCAGGACAGGTACCGGGCCGACGGCGGACTGAAGAGCTGCCAGGACTGCCACATGCGGGAAGGACGGGGACACCGGATCACCGGCCGTCACGACGTGGACAAGGTGCGGGAGGCGATCGGCTTCGAGGCGGATGCGGTCGGCATCAGGCAGTACCCCGGACGCTGGATACCCACCGCCGTCCTGACCGTAAGGCTCGACAATCGCGCCGGACACCGGATCCCGGACGGCTGACTCTGGTCGGGCAAAGTGGTCCTGGAGGCGACCGCAAGGACGGACCGAGGCGTAAGCGTGACGATGGGAAAGAGGGAGTACCGCGAAATCGGGCTCGACCCGGATGGGTACCAGCGGATGGGATCGTGGCAGATCAAGGAGATCATCGACTTTACCCTGCAGCCGGGAAAGCCGCTGACGGAGCGGTTCGTAACCGAACTCCCCGAAGATACCAAAAGCGCGGAGATCGAGATCAGGGTGAGCATCTGGCCCGATTCGAAGACCGAGGCAACGGTGCACCGGGTGGTGAAACGGATCGGGTTCGGTCGGGGTGAGTGAGCGGGTGATTCATCGGATTCTTCGACTCGTTCTGCGCTGAATCCGGGAGCATGACGAGCTCGTTCAAAAACAGGTTTCCCAACGAGCGGCTTCTTTGCTACTATTATCCCGCAATTAATTAGTTCAGACACTGCTGCCGCTGCTCGTTCACTAATGGGCAAGGGGAGCAGCTCCAGGAGCATATATGTCCTTCCGTACCATCGAATGGCGTGACAATACCGTTATCATGATCGACCAGACCCGGCTTCCGGCCGAGGAGGTCTACAACGTCTATACCGACTTCCAGGGGGTGGCGGAGGCAATCCACGGCATGATCATCCGGGGCGCGCCGGCCATCGGCGTGGCAGCGGCCATGGGGATCGCCCTGGGGGCACGGGACATCATCGCCGATACCCATGAGTCGTTCTTCCGGCAGATGGAAAACGTCTGCGACGTCATGGCCCGCACCAGGCCGACCGCGGTCAACCTCTTCTGGGCCATTGCCCGGATGAAACGGGTGGCCGAGGCCCACCGCGACCGGGACCTCAATGCCATCCGCGCCATCCTCAAGGACGAGGCGATCCGTGTCGAGGAGGAGGACCGGGAGATCTGCCGGGCCATCGGCAGGAACGGCGGACCGCTCATCCCCGAAGGGGCCACCATCCTCACCCACTGCAACGCCGGCGCCCTGGCCACAGCCGGCTACGGCACCGCCCTCGGCGTCATCCGTGCCGCCCACGAGGCAGGCAAGAAGATCAGGGTGATTGCCGACGAAACCCGCCCCTGGCTCCAGGGGGCGCGTCTCACCGCCTGGGAGCTGATGAAGGACGACATCCCGGTGACCCTGATCTCCGACAACATGGCCGGCTGGCTCATGCAGAAGGGTGAGATCGACTGCTGCGTGGTCGGCGCCGACCGGATCGCTGCCAACGGCGACACGGCCAACAAGATCGGCACCTACAGCGTGGCGGTCCTTGCCAGGGAGCATGGGATCCCGTTCTACGTTGCCGCGCCCGTCTCGACCCTCGACCTCTCCCTCGACAGCGGCGCCCAGATCCCCATCGAAGAGCGGGGGAGCGCGGAAGTGACCCATATCCAGGGGGTCGGCATCGCGCCCGAAGGGGTCAAGGTCCGGAACCCGGCCTTCGACGTCACCCCGGCCCGGTATGTCACGGCCATCATCACGGAGCGGGGAGTGGCGCAGGGGGATTATCTCCGCTCACTGCGCGCCCTGGTGCAGGGATGACCCGCAACAGCGAATCAGCCGCTCTGCTTCTACCGCTCCTGGAGCGCATCGCCGACGCCGAGACCGATCAGCCCCTGGCCCTGTTCCTGGAAAGCAGGGGGTTTTCCTTCGGCGCCCGCTCCGCCGCCAACCTGAAACTGCTGGCAGCGGTATTCCCGCCCGAATGCCTCTGCGCCATCACCCTGCAGGCCATTGCCACACCCATGCCCGACATGGCGCTGAACAGCCTGGAGCGGATCAGCTCCATGGTCTCCGCCGAAGAGCTGCGCGTCATCTGCGGCAAGAAGTCCCGCCTGGTCCAGCTCCTGATCCTCTGCGGGTCATCCCCTTTTCTCACCAACATCCTCTGCCGCGAACCGACCTATTTTCGCGACCTGTTCATCCGGCGCCGCATCGACAAGCGCCGCCAGGGTGACGAAACCGTCACGGCCCTGCGCGCGCTGGTCAGTGATACCACCGACTATGCCGCCCTCCTCCCGATCCTGCGCCGCTTCAAGTATGCCGAGGTACTGCGGATTGCCGCCCGCGACCTGAGCGGGCTCGCAGCTCTGGAAGAGGTGACCCTGGAGCTCACCCAGCTTGCCGCCGCGGCCCTGCAGGTTGCCTATGAAGTGACGAAGCGGGTCCTTGCCGCCGAATACGGGCTTCCGGTCATGCGCACCCCCCAGGGTGACGCAGAGGCCGACCTGACCATCCTGGGGATGGGCAAATTCGGCGGCAAGGAACTGAACTTCTCCTCCGACATCGACATCATCTTTCTCTATTCGTCGGACAGCGGCGAGACCACCGGCATACCCGACGACCAGGGAGGGAGGCGGGGCAACATCTCGCTGCACGCCTATTTCGTCAAGCTGGCGGAGATGGTGACCAGGGCGGTATCGCAGGTGACCGAAGACGGTTTTGTCTTCCGGGTCGACCTGGGGCTCCGTCCGGAGGGGAAGAGCGGCGACATGGCCATCTCGCTCCGCTCGGCCGAGGTCTACTACGAGTCCTGGGGGCAGTCATGGGAGCGAGCAGCCATGCTCAAGGCGCGGCCCGTTGCCGGTTCGCTGGAACTGGGGGAGCGCTTCCTCGCCGCCATCGGCCCGTTCATCTATCGCAAGTACCTGGACTACAACCTGATCGACGATATGATGGCGATGAAGAAGAAGATCGACGCCTCGCTGGCCAGGGAACGGGAGGGGGAGTACAACATCAAGCTCGGCCGGGGTGGCATCCGCGAGATCGAATTCTTCATCCAGGCGCTCCAGTTGGTCTACGCGGGGAAAAATCCGGGGCTGCGCGAACGGAACTCGCTCACGGCGCTGGCGACCCTGAAAAACGCCCGGCTCATCCCCGAGGAGGACTACCAGGCGCTCGCCGAGGCCTACCGCTTCCTCAGGACCGTCGAACACCGGATCCAGGTGGTCCAGGAACGGCAGACCCACAGCCTCCCCCGCAAGGAGGAGGAATTCACGGCCCTGGCACGGCGTTGCGGCTTCCTGCGGAGCAACGGCTCCGAACGCTTCCGCCGCACCCTGGAAGACCACCGCGGCAATGTGTCGGCCATCTACGGCGGGCTCTTTTTCGAACGGGACCAGAAACTCCAGGGCGAGGTATCGCCGGAGGTCTATGTCTTCTTCGACCACCGCGCCGATCCCGACCTGGTAAAGGACATGCTGGCAGAGCGGCGTTTCGAGAAGGTCGACACCGCCTACGACAACCTGATCATCCTGCGTGACGGACCGCCCCGGGCCAACCTGACCGAGCGGGCCCGCCGGATACTGGAGCGGATCGCCCCGCTGCTGCTCCAGGAGATCTTTGCCTCTCCCGACCCGGACATGGCCCTGACCAACCTGGAGCGGTTCCTCTCGGCAGTCGGCTCCCGTTCAACCTTCTACGCCCTGCTGGCGGAAAACCGCGAGGTGCTGAAGCTCCTGGTATCGCTGTTCGGCATCTCCGAGTTCCTCTCCAAGATCCTCATCGGCCATCCGGAGATCCTGGACAGCATGGTGGCCAAGACCTATGCCTCTTCCTTCAAGGCGCGGGAGGTGATGGCGGAAGAGCTGTCGGCAATGCTGGAGCGGGCAGAGGATTTTGAGGAGCGTCTGGACGTGCTGCGCAGCTATCGCCACGAAGAGTTCCTCCGGATCGGCATGAACGACATCTACGGCAAGTTCGGCCAGTCCGAGATCGCCACCCAGCTCACCTCGCTGGCCGAGGTCTGCCTGGATGCGGCCCACCGGATAGCGACGGCGGAACTGGCGCGCTTCGGCACCCCCACCTGGCAGGACCCGGAAGGGAAGACCTGCGATGCATCCCTGGCCATCCTTGCCATGGGCAAGATGGGGGGCGGCGAACTCAACTACCACTCCGACCTGGACATCATCTACATCTACGACCACCAGGGGGTGACCAACGGCGAAAAACAGATCACCAACCACGAATATTTCGCCAAGCTGGGACAGAAGATCATCTCCATCCTCACCATGCAGACCCGCGAGGGATACGTCTACAAGATCGACACGCGCCTGCGGCCGTCCGGCAACGCCGGCCCGCTGGTGACCTCGCTCGGCTCGTTCCGCGACTATCACCGCACCGAATCCCAGGTATGGGAACGCCAGGCCATGACCAAGGCCAGGGTGGTGCTCGGCAGCGCCAGCCTCGGGGAAGCGGTGGAAGAGGTGGTCCGCCAGACCGTCTACGGCAGCATGGCCGACGAAGGGGTGCGGGCGGAGATCCACCGGCTCAGGATGCGGATGGAAAACGAGATCGCCCGGGAGAGTGCCGGCAGCTATAACATCAAGACCGGCCGCGGCGGCATGGTGGACGTGGAGTTCATCGTCCAGTACCTGCAGCTGGTGCATGGCCACGACCTGGAGGAGATCAGGAGCCAGAATACCCTGCAGGCCCTGAAAGGGCTGCACAACCGCAGCATCTTCACCGAGGCGGAGGGGAGCGTGCTCCTCAACGGCTACAAATTCCTCCGCCGCCTGGAGAACCGCCTCCGGATCATCCACGACTACTCCATGAACGATCTGGGCGGGACCAGGAGCTACCTGAACAAGCTGGCGCTCCGGCTCGGCTACGATCCCAAGCTGCGCAACCCCGGCGATTCCCTGATGCAGGAATACCAGAGCGTGACCGATGCGGTGCGCAGGGTCTACAGCCGGATCCTGGGTGAAGCCGAATGAGCGGGAAGAATGCCTGGCTGCTCGGCAACGGCGACCCGCCGCCGCGGCAACCGTCGATCCACGAGATCATTTCCCTCCTGGAAGCCGAACTGGCAAAGGGAAACGCGGTCTACACACCGGCGGAACTGAAAAGGCTTGCCACGAAACTCTCCGAGTACCGCGATCACCTGCGCGTCCTCACCCAGGGGGGCTGAGTCCCGTTCCTGCCATGACCGATCCCTTCCTGCTGATCTTCCAACTGCTCTACCGCCACTACGGCCCGCTCAACTGGTGGCCCGCAGAGACGCCGTTCGAGGTCTGCGTCGGTGCCATCCTCACCCAGAATACCAACTGGGGCAACGTGGAAAAGGCGATTACCAACCTGAAGGGACTGGGGCTCCTCTCGCCAGAGGGGATACGGGAGATCGAAACGGAACGGCTCGCGGCTGCCATTCGGCCGGCAGGCTACTACAACATCAAAAGCCAGCGGCTGAAAGAGTTTGTGGAGTGGTTTTTTTGCCACCATGAAGGGAAGCTGGGGCGGATGTTCGCCGGACCCTGGCAAGAACTGCGGGGAGAATTGCTGAAGGTGCGGGGGATCGGCCGGGAGACCTGCGACGCCATCCTCCTCTACGCCGGCCATAAACCGAGCTTCGTGGTCGATGCCTATACGGCGCGGCTCTTCGGCCGGCTCGGCCTGTTAAACGGCGCTTCCGGTTACGAAGCCATACGGCAGCGTTTCATGGAGAGGCTTCCCGAAGACGCACAGCTCTACAACGACTACCATGCCCTGATCGTTCAGCAGAGCAAGGAGTGGTGCCGCAAGAAACCCTGCTGCACGGGCTGTCCGCTCAGCGATCTCTGTCCTCGGCAGTGGTGACGGGATTCGGTTGGGGGGAAAGGGCCGCGGTGGTCAGCCGGGCATCGGTTGCAGGGTGAGGACCCGGTTTCGCCCTTCGGACTTGGCCCGGTAGAGGGCTTCGTCGGCAACGCGGATGATGTCGTCGATGGAGTCGACGCCGGGACCGGGGTAGGTAGCCACCCCCATGCTGATGGTGATCTTGAGGGTCTGCAGCTTATGGGCGAAGGTGAGCTGCTGGACAGCCACGCGCACCCGCTCGGCCACGACCATCGCCTCGTCCAGGGGGGTCTCGGGAAGGATGCCGACGAACTCTTCGCCGCCGTAGCGGGCTGCGACATCGTAGCTGCGCAGGTGGCGCTTCACCAGGCCGGCCACATTGACCAGCACCGTGTCCCCCTGCTGGTGGCCATAGACATCGTTCACCTTCTTGAAATGATCGATGTCCATGATGATGAGGGAGATGGGCGACCCTTTGCGGAAGGTGCGCTGGATCTCCTTCTCCAGCACCTCCATCATGTAGCGCCGGTTAAAGAGCTGGGTCAGCGGATCGGTGTTGGACAGCTCCTTGAGCAGTTCGTTGGAGTGCTTCAGTTCGTCCTGCAACAGCTTGATCTTCAACTGCACCCTGACCCGCGCCACCAGCTCGCCCGGATCGAAGGGCTTGGTGACGTAATCGCTCGCCCCCTGTTCCAGACCCTTTATCTTCAACTCCCGTGCCTCACGGGCCGTCAGCATGATGATCGGGATGCTCCTCAGCTCCTCCCGCGAGCGGACCATGGCGAGGAACTTGAACCCGTCCATGCGGGGCATCTCCAGGTCGCAGAGCACCAGGTCGATCTGCGGCCGCTCGATGAGATACTTGATCCCCTCGATGCCGTCCCGCGCCTGGAAATACTGGTCCACGAGCGAGACCGCCTGAAGGGTCTGGACGATCTGCTCCCGGATCTTGTCAGAATCGTCAATGATCAGAATGCTGGTGGGCATGTATCGAATTCCCTGCAGAAAAAATAAGGTCCAGGAACTGCTTGAGGATGGCTGCCGTCAATCCCCAGATCTCGTCTTCCCCGAATCCGTAGAAGTATACCGGATGCTGACGGCCTTTCCAGTTCCAATCTTCGATACGGAAACATTTCGGATCGAGAAGATGCCGAACCGGCACCTCCAGTACCTTATCGATCTCTGCGTCATTCAACTTGAGCGAAAGAAACGGTGAAACAAAACCCACATAGGGGGTGACCAGGTAATTATGCACCGAGTAGAAGTCGTCGAGCCGACCCAGCACCTCGACCTGTTCCGGCCAGATCCCCACCTCCTCCCAGGTCTCCCGCAGGGCGGCATGCTGCAGATCCTCCTCGGGGTTGCAGACCCCGCCGGGAAACGAGATCTCGCCGCCATGGTGGTTGAGCTGCGCAGTCCGCTTGGTAAAGAGCAGGTGATACTCGCCATCCTTCAGGAAGAGCGGAACCAGCACCGCAGCGGGCACCGGCCCCGGCGGAAGCGGAATACGCTCGCGCCCTGCCAACACGGTCCGTATTCTCTCCAAGAGATCGGTTGCCATCGGGTATCATGACCGGTCCCGCATCTCCCCCGCAACGGGAGCAGAAAGGAAGCGGCCGCACGTCTCCTTTACAGTACCGGTTCCCGGGCAAGCCGTTTCAGATCGGCAATGGTGGCAACGTAATCGTTGCTGCCGAAAACGGCGCTGCCTGCCACAAACACGTCCGCACCGGCGTGGGAAATCCTGGCGATGTTCTCCACCTTGACGCCGCCGTCAACCTCCAGCTCGGTTTCCAGGCCGCGGCGGTCGAGCATGCCCCGGAGCGCATGGATCTTGGGAATGCACGCCTCGATGAACGACTGCCCGCCAAAACCGGGGTTCACGGTCATCAGCAGCACCAGGTCGAGTTCGTCGATGACGTAATCCAGCACCTGCAGCGGCGTGGCGGGATTCAGAGATACGCCGGCCTTTTTCCCCAGGGAACGGATGAGCTGCACGGTAC
>Ga0208371_1000295_pt1 | contig 13322 bp, 10 predicted proteins | sample SubbioCR12Aug_1A_FD_184827 | JGI IMG/M metagenome (GOLD analysis project Ga0208371, IMG submission 184827) | Serpentinite rock and fluid subsurface biosphere microbial communities from McLaughlin Reserve, California, USA - CR12Aug_1A (SPAdes) | ecosystem: Environmental > Terrestrial > Deep... | reverse complement strand
CTAAAAATGACTCGCCATCGGCAAAGAGCATTGCCTGCAGAAATGCCCAGACCACCGGGGCACTGACGCCGAGGGCAACCCCAATGGCCGCATACCGAATCTTCCTGCCGTTTAACGATTGGCTCGTTTGCATAGTAATGCCCAGAACCTCCCCTGGATATTTTCAATCCATTATCCGGAAACCAGTAGTGTCTCATCCGATGATTCGGGATGGACACGGCATAACCGACATATGTTTACTACTTGTCGGACTATCGATCCGGAACTGTAGCACAGAGTCGGCGCAACATGCGAGCAGGATATGGCGCCGGGCTAACGGCCAACCATGATCCCCAGCTCTTCGGCTGCTCGGACCATTTCCCCGTGCGGGTTCACGAGTTTCAGTTCCCGTATTGCCTGTTCAATGGGAACCGAACAGATCTTGGTTCCCCGCAGGCATGCCATCTGCCCAAAGGCCTCCGCCTCGATCAGTTCCAGCGCCTTGATGCCGAAGCGGCTTCCCAGACAACGGTCAAAGGTCGATGGCGATCCGCCCCGCTGCAGATGGCCGAGAACCGTCACCCTGGTATCCATATCCAGGCAGGTCGCGATCCGTGCCGCAACATAATCGCCTATCCCGCCAAGCCGTTCCACCGGCTGACCGGCAGATGCCCCGGCTTTCACGACCCGATCGCCACCGCTGGGGAATGCGCCTTCGGCCGCAACGAGGATGCTGAAGCGGCTGCCGCGACGACGACGCTGATCGATCGCCTGGCAGATTTTCTCCACCGTAAAGGGGATCTCCGGGATGAGAATGACATCGGCACCGCCGGATATGCCTGATTCCAGGGCGATCCAGCCGGCATACCGACCCATCACCTCCATCACCATGACCCGGTGATGGCTTTCCGCAGTGGAATGGAGCTTGTCCAGGGCGTCCGTCGCGGTTTCCAGCGCCGTATTGTAGCCAAAGGTAACGTCGGTCTCCATCAGGTCGTTGTCGATGGTCTTCGGCACCCCCACCACGGGAATGCCTTTCTGCATCAATTGCAACGCAATCGCCAGCGAACCTTCGCCACCGACCACGACAATGGCGTCGATTCCCTTTTTCCTTATGGTCCGGACAACCTCGTCCGAGACATCGACGATTTCCTTTTTTCCGTCTTTTTCAATCACGCGGGAGAACGGGGTGCCTTTGTTCGTCGTCCCCAGGATCGTCCCCCCCCGCGGCAGGATGCCCCGCACGTCGTCCAGCCCGAGCGGTCGGATCTTCGTTTCATCGAGCAGGCCGTCAAAACCGTCTTCGATGCCGATCACCTGCCAGTTCCTGTGCAGCAGGGCACCTTTCACCACACCGCGGATAACGGCGTTCAGTCCGGGACAATCCCCGCCTCCCGTCAGTATTCCAATAGTTTTCGCCATACGATCCATGCCTCCTGGCATCTACTCTGCTGTTGCATCGGTCTCAACAGGCTGCAGCATACTCCGCAAAGGCCAGGGCAGCAGCTCCCAGCACTCCGGCATCATCACCCAGTTCACTTCTGACAACCGCCACCCGTGCCACTGCCGGCCGGAAGCCCCGCATGTCGATCTCTTTGCGCATGGCCTCCCCCCACAGCGGAAAACTCGCCGCCACCCCACCACCGACAACGATCGCCTGGATATTGAGCAGGTTTATCACCCCGGCTGCGGCAATGCCGAGATAGCGACCGGCACGGGCAAAAAGCGCCACGGCACGGGGATCTCCGGAACGGGCCGCATCGGCCAGAGACTCGGCACTCTCCGCCACTCTGCCGGGCAGAGCCGTTTCACGGGCCGCTGCCACCAGGGCAGTGGCAGAGGCATACTGTTCCAGGCAGCCACGGTTCCCGCAGGGGCACGGTCTCCCGTCGGGCTCCACGGTCATGTGCCCGAATTCTCCGGCAAAACCGTCGCTTCCGGTCCAGAGGCGCCCATTGAGGATCAGTCCGCCCCCCACACCGGTCCCAAGCGTCACCATGAGAAATGAACGATACGGCCTCCCTGCCCCGAACCGTTGCTCGCCACAGGCGGCAACATTGGCATCGTTGCCGACAACAGCCGGGAGAGCAATTGACTGCGTCAGCTCCCGCGCCAGGTTTACCCCCTCGCAATGGGGGAGGTTCACCGACGACAGGATCTCCCCGCTCCGGGTGACCAGCCCCGGCACGCCGGCACCTGCGGCCACCAGCCGACACCCCAGCTGCGGGGCCTGCTGTTGCAGTTCCCGGATGCCTGCGGTCAACTGATGGAGAAAACCGGCACGAGTCGTCTCCGTCGTCAGCCGGAGCCGGGAGCAGATGTCGCCATCTTCCGTTACCAGGGCAAAGCGGAGATTGGTACCGCCGATGTCGATCCCAACAGCAGCCGGTCCCCCGCTCATACCGCACCGCCCGAAGAGATCTCGTCGAACAGGGGGCGCAACCGGTCGTAGGTAGCCAGGAGCGCCTCGGGAACGACCCTCACCTCTGCCACGACGGACATGTAGTTGGTATCGCCATTCCAGCGGGGAACCACATGCATGTGGAGGTGTTCATCGACCCCGGCGCCGCCCGCCTTGCCCAGGTTCATGCCCAGATTGTACCCCTGGGGAGAAGACGCCGCTGCCAGGACCGCACGGCAGAGCCGGACCGTCTTCATGAAATCGAGCAGTTCCGGGTCGGTCAACTGGTCAAGTTCGTCGGTGTGCCGAAAGGGTACTGCCAGCAGGTGACCATTGGTATAGGGATAGAGATTGAGCATGACGAACGTGTGCTGCGACCGGTGGATGATGAGCCGTTCACGGTCGGTTTCCGTATCGGCCCCCACGCAGAAGATACACCCCTCAACCTTGTCCGCCGTGATATATCCCATGCGCCAGGGCGCCCGCAGAAGTTCCATACTGAGTTGATCGCCTTTTTCAAAAAAGTTGCGCCGCCACCTACCGAAAACCGGTTGTTCGGGTATGATTGAAAGTAAATACTAACGAATAACTCCCGTTTGACAACCCTTGACCGCAACAACCGTGCAAAATCTGCGGCATTAATTTATTTTACCCAGAATAAAGTCTTGACATCAAATCGGTTATGGCAATAATGTAGAACAACTTTTGATTGGAGCCCACCTTACGAGCATAAATCCCCTCCATGGCAGCCCAGTCAGTTTTTATCCTCAGTAAAATTCCGCAAGGAGGTAGCGTAATGAGCAAGAAACAGGAAGCACTGGATTATCACTCCAGTGGTCGCAAAGGGAAGATCGAGGTCATATCATCCAAGCCGTGCATCACCTCCCGCGATCTTTCGCTGGCATACTCACCAGGGGTTGCCGAACCCTGTTTGGAGATCGAGAAAAACCCCGAGGATGCCTACAAATACACCGCCAAAGGAAACCTCGTCGCGGTCCTTTCCAACGGCACGGCCGTCCTGGGGTTGGGCGACATCGGGGCGCTGGCCGGCAAGCCGGTCATGGAGGGAAAAGGTGTCCTCTTCAAGCGTTTTGCCGATATCGACGTCTTCGACATCGAGGTCGATACCAAGAACGCGGATGAGATCATCAGGGTATGCGAGTTGCTGGAACCGACCTTCGGCGGCATCAACCTGGAAGACATCAAGGCCCCCGAGTGCTTCTACATCGAGGAGAGACTCAAGGAGACCATGAACATCCCGGTCTTCCACGACGACCAGCACGGAACGGCCATCATCTCCGGTGCCGCTCTCACTAATGCCCTTGAGCTGGTGGGGAAAAAATTCCAGGATATCCGCATCGTCGTCAACGGCGCCGGTGCTTCGGGCATCGCCTGCGCCCAGATGGCGATAACGCTCGGAGCCAAAAAGGAAAACCTCACCCTCTGCGACACCAAGGGGGTCATCTTCAAGGGCCGGACAGCCGGGATGAACGAGTACAAGGAACGGTTCGCCATCGAGACCGATGCACGCACCCTCGAAGATGCCATGAAGGGGGCCGACGTGGTCTACGGCCTTTCCAGCAAGGGCGCCTTTACCCCGGAGATGATCCAGAGCATGGCTCCCAATCCGGTCATCTTCGCCATGGCCAACCCCGATCCGGAGATCACCCCGGAAGAGGTCGCCGCAGTCCGGGCCGACGCCATCATGGCCACCGGCCGCTCCGACTACCCGAACCAGGTGAACAACGTCCTCGGATTCCCGTTCATCTTCCGCGGCGCCCTCGATGTCAGGGCAACCACCATCAACGAAGAGATGAAGAAGGCCTGCGTCCTCGCCCTGGCAGGGCTGGCCAAGGAAGACTGCCCCGATATGGTCTGCCGGGCTTACGGCAACAAGAAATTCGAATTCGGCCGCGAATATATCATCCCCAAGCCCTTCGACCCGAGGGCGCTCCTGCGGGTTGCCCCGGCCGTTGCCAGGGCGGCCATGGAGTCGGGGGTTGCCCGCCTTCCCATCGCCGACATGGAAAAGTACCTGGAGCACCTGGAAACCCTGCAGGGTAAGGCCAAGGAAACCCTGCGGATGATCATCAACAAGGCCAAGACCGATCCGAAACGGGTGGTTCTGCCCGAAGGGGAGCACGAAAAGATCCTTCGGGCCGCCCAGGTGATGATAGAGGAGGGGATCGCCTATCCCATCCTGCTGGGAAACCGCATTGAGATCCAGAAAAAGATCGATCGGCTCAATCTCGACCTGAACGGCGTCACCATCATCGACCCGGACGATTCCCCGGACACGGAACGCTACTCACTGGCCCTCTTCGAGCAGCGGCAGCGCAAGGGGATCACCCTTACCGAGGCGAGACGGATGATCAGGCGGCGCGGCCGCACCTATTTCGGCTGCGAGATGGTACGGTGCGGCGATGCCGATGCCCTCCTCTCCGGGATCGATGCCCACTATCCTGACATCATCCGCCCGGCCCTGGAGGTGATCGGCAAGAAAGAGGGGCTTTCCAGCGTCCACGGCCTCTATCTCATGGTTTTCAAGAAAGGGACCTTCTTCCTGGCCGACACCACCGTCTGCATTGAGCCGACGCCGGAAGAGCTGGCCGAAACCGCCATCCTGGCAGCCGACAAGGCCAGACTCCTGGATATCGAGCCCAAGATCGCCATGCTCTCGTTCTCCAACTTCGGGTCGGTGCAGCATCCCCAGACCATCAAGGTGAAAAAGGCCACCGAGATCGTCAAGCAGCGCGCCCCCGAGCTGACCGTTGATGGCGAGATGCAGGCCGACACCGCGGTGATGCCCGAAATCCTGACGGAAAACTACCCCTTTGCCAGCCTGAAGGGGGCGGCCAACATCCTCATCTTCCCGGACCTGAACTCCGGCAACATCTGCTACAAGCTCCTCACCCGCCTGGGGGGCGCAGATGCCATCGGCCCGATCCTGATGGGGATGAACAAGCCGGTTCATGTCCTGCAACGCGGCGACGACGTGATGGACATCGTCAACATGGCAGCCATTGCCGTGGTGGACGCCCAGAACAACTAGCCGGCTCCGCCCGGAACCGTCGCATACATCCCACAGTTGAAGCCCTGACAGGGCTGCCGCACGGCAGCCCTGTTTTCTTGTTTTCTTGGCTCGCCTTATGCTACGATCAATTCTCATGAAACCATCTCGGCAGAGGGAGCATTGCGGAAAACCCCATGGAATATGAACTCGACACCTTCCAGCCCATTTCAGGCACCCCTGCAGCCCCCGTCATCTTCCCTGGGATGCTGGTCATTTCACTGGTCGTCCATGCCCTGTTCGCCCTCTTCATCATCTCCGGCAACAGCGGACAGCGGGGAATCCCCACCATCAACTTCATCGATCTCACCATGAGCGAGTCCCCCTCCCCTGCCGCACCAAAGGCCGCTTCACAGACCCCCCCGGCTCCCCCGGCCCCCATGGCCGAAACAACGGAAACTCCCCGGGAACCGGAGCCGCAACCCGCTCCTCCCCCCAGCGAAGCGGAACAACTCACGGAAACCCTGAAAAATGCCGTCAGTTCCGCTGCCCAGCAGCCGGAAGCCCTGCAGAAGGCCTCTTTTGGCCTCGGCCTGATGAACGGACACTTCAGTACCCTGGCAGACGGTCGCAGCCTGCGTGACGACATGCGCGAGTACTATCTCGACATGCTCAGGACGATCAACGAAAAGTGGTGGGTGGACGGCGGCCATTTCGAAGGCGCCAGGGGAGCGATCATCAACATCGTAGTGGCCCGTAACGGCGAGATCGTCAATGCCAGGGTCATCCAGAGTTCCGGCAATCCCCAATACGACAGGACGGTGCTCAAATCGCTCCAGGCGGCAAGCCCTGTCCCGCCCCTCCCCGAGCACTTTGTCGGCGGCTATTTCACGGCCCCCATCCGTTTCAACGCGCCGCTCAACCTCCTCTCCGCTCCGACTGGATAGGTCCTCCCCTTCACCTTGCTGCCGGGTGTGGTACAATGGGAATCATCCAGGCACGAGGACTCCCATGAGCAACCCGCAGCGCGACGCCATCCTGAACGCCATCGAGACCGTCACCGGCAGCTACCTGCAGGGGAAGGTCCGGGCCGTGAAGCTCTCCTTCATCGCCCTTCTTTCCGGCGGCCATATCCTCCTCGAAGATATCCCCGGCCTGGGGAAGACCACCCTGGCCCTGACCCTGGCGGGAATTCTGGGTCTCACCTTCGGCAGGATCCAGTGCACCAGCGACCTGCTGCCATCCGACATCACCGGCCTCTCCATCTTCAACCGCGACGAAAACCGCTTCACCTTCATCCGTGGCCCGATCTTCAACAATATCCTTTTGGCGGACGAGATCAACCGCGCCATGCCCAAGACCCAGAGCGCCATGCTGGAGGCGATGGAGGAACGGCGCGTCACCGTGGAAGGGGTCACCTACCAGCTTCCCGAGCCGTTCCTGGTGATCGCCACCCAGAACCCGACCGAACAGGTCGGCACCTATCCCCTGCCCGAATCGCAGATGGACCGTTTCCTGATCAGGACCGGCCTCGGCTACCCGCCCGAGGAGGTCGAACAGGCGATCATCAGGCATGGCAGCATCCGCGACGAGATCCGGGATATCCCGCCGCTCCTCTCTGCCGACGAGATCCTGGCGACCCAGCGCGCCATTCGCGACCAGGTCTACCTGTCGGACAAGATCACCGGCTATATCATGAAACTGATCCTCGCCACCCGCGAACATCCGCTGATCGCAGCCGGCATCTCCACCCGCGGCGGCATCAACATCACCCAGGCTGCCCGTGCCCACGCCTTCCTCGACGGACGCGACTACGTGGCGCCCGAGGATGTCCTGGCCGTTGCCATCCCGGTCGGGGCGCATCGACTCGTCTGCCGCAACGAAAACGAACACCTGGACAAGGAGGAGATCCTACGCTCCGTCCTCAGAAACGTGCCCGTCCCGCTGGCCTGAGCATTACGAGGACCGGTGCGCTGTACGTCGCCACCACCCTCCTGCTCGGATTTGCCGCGGTCAATACCGGCAACAACCTCCTTTACCTGCTGGTCTCCATCCTGCTCGGCTTCATGGCCACATCAGGTCTCCTGGGGTGGCTCAATATCCGCTGGCTCGACTGCAGCGTCCATTTCCCGGACGAACTCTACAGCGGCCGGCCGACCCAGGTCGCCATCCGCCTCAGCAACCTGAAACCCCGGCTCCCCTCCTACCTGCTCCGGATCCAGATCCTCGGGGCATCGTGCCGTCTCACCGTCGTCAACGGGGGCGCCACGCAGGCCACCTCTTTCCTGCACACCTTTTCCGGCCGGGGGAGGCATGCCGTTGGCGCAGCCAGAATCTGCTCGCCATTCCCGGTGAATTTCTTCGTCCGCTGCGTGGAAATCGACAGCGATGGCGAGGCGGTGGCGTTCCCGGCCCCGGTGGCGGCAGCGCACGCACCCTTTGCCGACAGGAACGGCAGCAGTGGCGAGATCCAGAGGACCGAACGGGGCATAGACGGCGACATGGTTACCATCGCGGACTATACCGGCACCGAACCGCTCAAGCTGATCCACTGGCGTCTTTCGGCCCGCCACGAAGGGTTCAAGGTCAAGGAGCTGGGAACCGCGCGCAACGAACCGGTCATCATCGACCTGACCGCAGCAGCGGCGCTCCCCCTGGAGGAACGGCTCTCCTTTGCCGCCCATCAGATCAACCGCTACAGCCGGGAGAACCGGGCAGTGGGGCTCAAACTGGCAGCGGGCAGGACAATCCCTGCCGCAAGCGGGCGGAGTCACCGCCTGCGGCTGCTCACGGAACTGGCGCTCTATGATGCGACTCAACCGGCTGCTTGAAATCCTGGTCCTCCTGATCGCCCTCATCGGGGTTCTGCCGCTCTATCCGCATCTGGAGCCGCTCCCCAGGATCATCCTGCCGACTGCCGCCATTGCGGGCCTGATCCTGCAGCGCAAGGGGATTCGCCCCCCGGCAACCCTCTTCACCGCGGTTTCGCTGCTGCTCTTTTCCTTCTATGCCCTCCGTTTCGGCCGCGACAACGTCGTGGTTCCCGCGGCCAACCTGCTGGCGATCTTTCTCGCCGTGCGCCTGGCAGGCGAGCGGAGCGGACGCGCCTACCTGCAGACCTGCGCCCTGGCGCTCTTCTGCCTGGCAGCCTCCACCCTGTTCAGCCTGAGCCCCCTGTTTCTCGTCGCACTGGTGCTGCTCCTGGTCCTGATCGTCTCTGCCCTGGTCCTGTTGACCTTCCACGAGACCGACCCTCTGCTAGCGCTCAGCCGCCCCGAGCTGGCAACCCTGGGGAAGGTGATCGCCTGCAGCGGAGGTACCAGCCTTCTGCTCATGCTCTTTTTCTTCGCCATCCTCCCCAGGACCCAGATCCCGCTCTGGGACACCATGCCCGGCCAGGGGCGGAAAGCGTCGGGCCTGAGCGACCGGGTGCAGCCCGGCAGCGCGCAGGCCATCGAAACCGGGCGGGGCATCGTCTTTCGCGCCGCAATGGCGCCTTTGGACAGTCAGCAGTTGTACTGGCGCGCCGTCGTCTTCAACTGCTATTCGGCAGGCGCCTGGGTGCGACAGCCCCCTCCCCCCGGCGAGGAGTCGATCCGTCCCAGTGGCGCCCTGATACGGCAGGCCATCTTTCCCGAAGCGGGCAAACTCCCCTACCTCCCCGGCATCAACGTGACCGCCAGGATCTCGGGGGTCAGATCGACCACCACGGGCGACCTGGTGACCACCTCACCTGCGGTGACCCGCCGCAGGAGCACCTACGAGGCATTCTCGGCTCCCGGCGATACCCTGGCGCTACGACGCCCCCTCGATCGCCCCTTCTACCTCCGCCTGCCCACAAACCTGCCGCCGCGCCTTGCCGCCGCAGCGGCGAAAATAGGCCGCACAGGGAAGACCGACCGGGAGCGGCTCGCCCTGGCGCGGGAGCTCTTCCGCTCCCTCGATCTCAGGTATGCCACCAGGAATCTCCCCACCGGCAGCAACTCCCTCGACCTGTTTCTCTTTGACCGCAAGCAGGGCTACTGCGAATTCTTCGCCTCGTCCCTTGCCCTGATCATGCGGGGTGCCGGCGTGCCGTCAAGGGTCGTGGGAGGCTACTACGGCGGCAACTACAACGAGCTGGGGGGATACTACGTCGTCACCGACGAACTGGCCCACGCCTGGACCGAGATCTACCTGGAGGGGAAAGGCTGGGTAACCGTGGACCCGAGCACCTGGGCATCCGGCTTTGCCGAGCTCGGCAACGAACGGAACAGGAGCCTGTCGAGACGCCTTGCCACCATGGCCGACACGTTCAATTACTATTGGGAGCTGGCCGTCATCACCTACGATCTCGAACGGCAGCTGCAGCTGGTAAACAGGGCCGGAGAGCAGATGCACCGGCTGACGATGCCCAAAAACCTGCGCCGAAACGGGCTCATGGCAATCCTCGCAGTAGCAGCCGTCGCTATCGTGGTGCTCCTGGCCCGGCGACGCCGGGTTTCTCCCGAAGAGCGGCTGCTCAGGCAATTTGTCGCTCTCCTCGAACCGGGCGGGGAGATGCCGCCGGAAACCGGCATCCTCGACCTGGCAACACGGATGGAAGATCCGCGCGCCGTTCGCTTCGCCACGCTGTACTGCAGCGCAGTCTACCATGACCGGCCACTCGGCAGGGAGGAGCGCCGGGAACTCTCCGCACTCCTGAAGGCGTTGCGCACGGATCGCCGCCGGAGCTAAAGGCCCCGTCTCCCCCGTTTCGCCTTGACATGCCCCACCTCTTCCATTATTTTCAGTCCGTTACCCTATCTGACCATTTCCTCGTGACAGGTATCCGTTGAGTTCCAAAAAAGACAAATTTCTGGAAAGCGCGCAGAAGTTTATCATCAAGGGCCAGTTCGACAAGGCCGTGAAGGACTTGGAACAGGCCATCGCGCTCGATCCCGGCGACATCAAGGTCAGACAGCGGCTGGCTGAACTCCTGGTGCGGGTCAACCGCCAGGAAGAAGCCATCGCCGAATACGAAACCATCGGCAAATACTTTGCCGACAACTCCTTCTTCCTCAAGGCAATCGCCTTTTACAAGCAGATCCAGCGCCTCTCTCCGGACAACACCAGAATCACCCTCACCCTGGCAGAACTCAACGTCAAGCAGGGGCTGACCGGCAATGGCCTGGCCGAGTTCAACCAGCTTCTCAACGGCTACCTCAAGGAAGGGAAGCATGGGGAAGCGTTGAAGATCCTGGAGCGGATGCGGGAGGTCGATCCCGCCAACCTCAACACCCTGCTGAAGACCGCGGAAACCTTCCATGCGGCCAATCAGCCGGAAGAGGCCTATCAATACTACCTGCAGCTGGCCCAGCAGCTCATGGGCAAGGCAGACAAGACCCCCCTGACCCAGCTCTGCGACCGCATCTCCGCCCTTTACCCGAACAAGGGTTCGGTCATCCTCAATCTGGTCTCCGGCCAGATCCAGCGCGGCGAAACAACGCAGGCACTGGCCACGCTCAAGGAAATCATCGCCCACGACCCGGCCAATCTGGCGGCATGGTACCTCTTGAGCGACGCACTCCGCACATCCGGCGATTCGGGTCAGCTCCGGGATATCCTCACTCTGCTCTGCCAGCGTTTTCCCGACGAATGCCGCCCACGGGAAGAACTCATCGAGCTTGCCGTCGCCACCGGAGATCCGGAACAGGCACTGGAGATCCTCTCTGCATCCCGATCCCTCCTGTTGGCCAACGATCGCGGCGATGCGCTGGAGCGGTTCTATACCGGGCTGCAGGACCAGGCGCCCCACGATATCCGGCCTATGGAAGGCCTGGCCTGGCTCCATGCCGAGACAGGCGACAGCGAGAAGCTTGCAACAGTAAACGCCCGTCTCGCCGCCATTGCCCCGCAGGAGACGGCAGAGGATGCGGCAGCCGCCGAGGCGCCCGATCTCTACGGACCAGATGATGAGGCGCTCCCGCCGTTTCTCGCCGCTTCGGACGACGAGTTTGCCAACCTCTCTGCAGTGCCACAACGCGCGGTCCCCCTGGCAGCAACCGGGGCTGCAGAGCCGGTCCCCGAATGGGAAGAAGAGATCGATCTCGGCATTGACGACGATATGCCCGCTTCCCTGCAGGAAGCAGAGGCACCGGCCACTGCCGGGTCCTCGCCGGATTCTGGCGAAGTGCCGGCCGGCGAGCCGTTCCCGGTTCCCGACGTCGACGAGGGGGCTCTCCGGTTTGATGACGTATTGCCAGTTCCTGCAGAGGAAACCCTGGAGCCAGGCAGCACCGAAGATGCCATGGAACCGCTCCGGGTTATCCTGACCATAGACGACCCCCTGCCGGTGGAGGCATTCTTCCTGCCGGAAGAAGTATCGCTGCAGCCTTCTCCCGTTCAGGGAGAACCGGAACCGCCCCAGGCCCCCGAGACTCCCGCTTTCGACTGGGAGGCCACGGCAGCGGGCATCGACGACTTGATCTCCTCGCTCAACCTGACAGAAGACGGGCTCGCTATGGACGAATCCTTCGAGCCGGAGCAGACAACGGGCAGTGACGGCCCGCAAGAGGCGGGTGAATCCCTGTTCTCCCTGGACGAGATCCCCGATTTCCGCGATTTTCTCCAGGAAAGCCCACCAACTGCGCAGGGGCAGGAAAGCCCGACGACCACGGGGAAATACGACCTGGACGACCTCTTCAGCGCCTTCAAAAAAGGGGTCGGCGAGCAGTTGGATGCCACCGACACCGAATCGCACTACGATCTGGGAATAGCCTACCGGGAGATGGGCCTCTTCGACGATGCCGTGGCCGAATTCCGCGCCGCTTCGGTCGATCCGGCCAGGGCTGCCGACTGCGCCTGCCTGGAAGGGATCTGCTGGCGGGACAAGGGAGACCTTGCCGCAGCCGAGGAGGCGTTCGGGAAGGGGCTTCAACTGGCATCGCTCTCGACCGAATCCCTGCTCAATCTCAAATACGAGCTGGCATACCTCTACGAATGCCAGGACCGCCCCGACGATGCCATCACCCTCTACCGGGAGATCGTCCGGGCCAACCCCGGACTGCGCGACTCCCAGTTACGGCTCTATAAGCTGGGGGGCGAGGAGATCCAAGACCTGCTCGACGATGAACTGATCGATCTGGAAGAGGATAAGGAACCCTGAACCGGGCATTCCCCTCGCTGCCGCACATTTTTTTGTACAGTATAACGCCCCCGCACATCTGACTCGATCCCCGTAGACCTGCATCCAGCAACGGTTTCCAGTGCCCTCCCCGATAATTCCCGTATGGCTTTTTCATACAAGCCGATCCGCTCCCCAGGGATCTCCCTCTGTTCTCCCCTGAGGCTGTAAAATCATTTTGCACATGATTTCAGCATATTATATACATTTTATAATTATTTGCTAATCTTGGTATGCCTGCTGCAATAACTTATTACAAAAGCAAACGCCAGCAGGACAAACATAAAGGAGGACGTCATGAAATCCCTGATCAGCGCAACCATCGCAGCACTCGCACCGACCGCAACCGCTTTCGCAGCTTCCGGCGCACGGGAAGACAACAGCGGGATCTATTCAACCATCTTCCTCGGCCTCTGTGCCCTGATCGTCATAGGCCAGCTCGTACCGGCCGCCATGGTAATGCTGGGATTCGCCAAGGGCCTGAGGAAGGAAGCCAAAACGGAAGCATAGAGGAGGTGACATGACAACAGTAAAAAGCAGCACCTGAAAGGGCCGCACGAGTAGCGGCCCTTTTCATTTTCCCTCCCGGTGCCGGTATCCGGCGCGCATCCGCCCCTTCCCATTTCCCCCATTTCCTGCTAAACTTCGTTGTTCTTTCGCAACTGCGATATCTTTCACCATGGAGATGCACCATGAAATACATCAGCACCAGAGGGGGCATTGCACCGGTCGGATTCCGCGAGGCAGTGATGATGGGGCTTGCGACCGATGGCGGTCTCCTGCTGCCC
>Ga0208371_1000294_pt1 | contig 13333 bp, 14 predicted proteins | sample SubbioCR12Aug_1A_FD_184827 | JGI IMG/M metagenome (GOLD analysis project Ga0208371, IMG submission 184827) | Serpentinite rock and fluid subsurface biosphere microbial communities from McLaughlin Reserve, California, USA - CR12Aug_1A (SPAdes) | ecosystem: Environmental > Terrestrial > Deep... | reverse complement strand
ACCGATGCGGCTGCATCGCCGATGACGTGGAGGAAGGCGCTGCGCACGTTGAGATCGTCATGGGAATGCTGGTGCAGGGCACCGGCAGCCACCAGGTTCATCACCAGGCCGATGAGCGCGATGACGAACATGGGGAGGCTCTTCACCTCCTCGGGATGCATGAAGCGGAGGACCGCCTCGTAGAAGATCCCCGCTGCCATCAGGAAGACCGTGACCCCGTTGATGAACGAGGCAAAGACCTCGGTCCGGTGCCAGCCGAAGGTGCGGGTGTCGGACGCGGGGACGGCTGCCAGGCGGATGGCCCCCAGGGAGAGGATCAGGGCGAACAGATCGAGGAAGACATGGGCCGCATCGGAAAGCAGGGCCAGGGAATTGGTCCAGAACCCGCCGATCACCTCTGCCAGGAGGGTCAGAGCGGTCAGGGCGATGGCATAGGAGAATCGTCCTGCAATACTGTTGTCGAAATGGCTGTCGGCATGCATGGTCGTGCGTGGATGCGCCTCCTAGAACCCTATGGCCACTTTCAGGGTATAGATCGGCCGCAGGGCGTACTCCACCTCGCCGAGAATCCTGACCAGCGGCAGTGGTTTCACTTCCAGGCCGGCAAACAGGCGGGGCTGCCAGATATCCTCATTCACCAGCGTCGGGGCGAGCGTCTTCAGGTTGCCGCTCACGCGGCTGTCGATCCAGACCATCCCTCCCCCGAGATAAGGGGTGACGATGAGCAGGCTTTTGCCGATGGCGGCATCGATCCCGACGGTCTGGATGTCCAGGTCGTCGACTCCGTCCAGCCTGGTGTAGCTTCCACGAAGCGAAAGCGACGGGGAAACCGTCCCCTCCTCAAGCAGCTCCTTGCTGATCTCGGCGCCGTAGAGCCTGATGTCGGTATTGGAGACATCGGCATACATGGCCCCCACGTCGATCCCGAAGGGAAGCCCTTTGCGCAGGCGCAGGGTCGGCAGGGTGATGTACTCGGGGGCGGTATGCCCCTTGAAGGCATCCTGCCAGTACCCGCTGCCGATGTCGATAAGGCTCACCCCCACCCCGGCGTCGAACCCGGTTATGCCGAGCGATCCCGGCGGAGCGGCATAGCGGTAGGCCAACCCCATACCCGCCTCCTTGCTCAGGCTGCGAAAGGTACTCTGGCTGATGGGTGAGATGAAACCGATGTCCGCAGCTGCGGCAACGCCCGTCATCAACGTGGTTGCAGCGATCATGGTCAGGAAAAACCGCTTCATAAGGCCTCCTCAAGAGTAAATGTCTTCATAGAGGAAGTGTATCAGAGCCCTGGCAGGCGGTCAATGGAGCTCTCGTCTCGTCCGCTTGCATTTTCGCGGATTCACTGGTATGTAGTTTGGTCACAATGAGAATTCCTTCAGGAGGTTTGCCATGTCATCACACCACCGGCTCCTGATCCTCGGCTCAGGCCCTGCAGGATACACTGCAGCCATATATGCAGCCCGTGCCAACCTGCAACCGGCGCTGCTCACCGGTCTCCAGCAGGGGGGACAACTGATGACCACCACCGAGGTCGACAACTGGCCCGGCGATCCCAATGGCGTACTCGGTCCGGATCTGATGGAGCGGATGCGGCTGCATGCCGAACGGTTCAACACCACTTTTCTCTTCGACCAGATCAACAGGGCCGACCTTTCACAGCGTCCCTTCGTCCTCACGGGCGATGCAGGCGAGTATACCTGCGACGCCCTGATCATCGCCACCGGCGCCTCGGCCAGATACCTGGGGCTTCCGTCCGAAGATCGTTTCAAGGGGAAAGGGGTCTCGGCCTGCGCCACCTGCGACGGCTTCTTTTACCGGGGCAAACCGGTTGCCGTGATCGGTGGCGGCAACACCGCGGTGGAGGAGGCGCTCTACCTCGCCAACATCGCCAGCCATGTCACGGTCATCCATCGCCGCGACAAGTTCCGCGCGGAAAAGATCCTTGCCGACCGCCTCATCGAGAAGACCAAGGGGGGCAACGTCACCATCGAGTGGCATCACGTCCTGGACGAGGTTCTGGGAGACGAGAGCGGGGTCACCGGCATCCGGATTCGCCATACCAGCGGCTCCACCAAGGACATCCCGGTGCATGGCTGCTTCATCGCCATCGGTCATTCGCCCAACACCCAGCTCTTTGAAGGGCAGCTGGAGATGGAAAACGGCTACATCCGCACCCTGTGCGGCAACGAGGGGAATGTCACGGCAACGAGCGTCCCCGGGGTCTTTGCCGCAGGGGACGTCCAGGACGAGGTCTACAAACAGGCGATCACCTCGGCCGGCACCGGCTGCATGGCCGCACTGGATGCCGACCGCTTCCTGGATACCCTCAAACGCTGATCACCGGCACGAACATCACGCAAGGAGGCAAACATGACACATCTGGAAACCCACTGGGTCAACGAAACGCTGGATCTCAAGATTGCCGAAGTGCGCACCATCGCCACGCAGCTCAGCTCCGACGACCTCCAGCAGCTGGACAGCACCATTGCATCGCTCCTTTCGGCCACGCAACAGCTCAAGGAGATCGTCGATTCCTACCCCCACAAGAAGGGGTGAGGTTGAAAACGCCGCTGACAGCAGACCGACAGCACCGGGGGACCTGGCCATGCTCGCAAAAGTCCTGAGCAGCGCGGTCCTGGGGATCGACGCCATCCTGGTCGACGTGGAGGTGGATATCGCCCAGGGGCTCCCCCAGTTTGCCACGGTGGGGCTCCCGGACGGGGCGGTCAAGGAGAGCAAGGACCGGGTCAAGTCGGCGCTGAAGAATGCCGGCTACGAATACCCGAGCCGGCGGATCACCGTCAACCTGGCCCCTGCAGACCTGCGCAAGGAAGGGACCGCCTTCGACCTGCCGATCTCCGTGGGGATCCTGGCTGCCACCGGCACCGTGAAACCCGACCGGCTCAAGGAGTATCTCCTTTTGGGTGAACTCTCCCTGGACGGCCGGGTGAAGCCGGTGCGCGGATCACTCTCCGTGGCGGTGGCCGCGCGCGAGGCCGGGCTTGCCGGCATCATCCTCCCCATGGACAATGCCGGAGAGGCAGCGGTGGTGGAGGGGATCGAGGTGATCGGCGTCAACGAGCTGGCCGAGGTGGTGGAGTTTTTGAACCGCACCAGGGAGATTCCCCCCTGCCGGGTGGACGTGGCAGGGCTCTTCGGCATGCCCGAAGGCTATGGCGAGGACTTTGCCGAGGTCAAGGGGCAGGAGCACGCCAAAAGGGCCATCGAGGTGGCGGCCGCGGGTGGACACAACATCATCATGATCGGTCCGCCCGGCTCCGGCAAGACCATGCTTGCCCGCCGCATCCCGAGCATTCTCCCCCCCATGTCCTTCGAGGAGGCCATCGAGACCACCAAGGTCTACAGCGTCATGGGTCTTCTGGAACGGGAGACGGCGCTGATAGCCCAGCGACCGTTCCGCTCTCCCCACCACACCATCTCGGATATCGGCCTGATCGGCGGCGGCAACTCCCCCAGACCGGGCGAGGTGAGTCTCTCGCACAACGGGGTGCTGTTTCTGGACGAACTCCCCGAATTCAAGAAGCATGTCCTTGAGGTCCTGCGCCAGCCGCTGGAAGACGGCCGGGTCACCATCTCGCGGGCCCTCACCTCCATCACCTATCCGTCCCGCTTTATGCTGGTGGCAGCGCTCAATCCCTGCCCCTGCGGGTATCTGGGCGATCCCCAGCACCCTTGCTCCTGCACCCCCATCATGATCCAGCGTTACCGTTCCCGCATCTCCGGGCCACTTTTGGACCGGATCGACCTGCACATCGAGGTGCCGGCGGTCAAGTACCGGGAGCTGGCCGACCGGAGCGAAGGGGAAGGCTCGGCCGCCATCGGCCGCCGGGTTGAGCAGTGCCGCACGCTCCAGCAGGAGCGGTTCCGCAACACCAGGGTCCACTGCAACGCCCAGATGCCGCCGCGCTTCATCAAGAAACACTGCGAACCCGACGCAGCCGGGCACCGCCTGCTGGAGCTGGTCACCGACCGCCTGGGGCTCTCGGCCCGCAGCTACACCAGGATCCTCAAGGTCGCCCGGACCATCGCCGATCTCGAAGGAGCGGAACAGATCCGCGAGCAGCACCTCTCCGAGGCGATCCAGTACCGGACACTGGATCGAAAGCCAGGGTAACGAGGTATAACTGCCATATGCCCTCACGCGCACTGCCATGATGCAACCAACCACGGGCTGGATACAGGTCATCCGCAGCAGGATGCTCATGATCTGGTTGATCGCCGCAGGAGCGATCCTCTCGCTGCTGCTGGCGGCGTTTGCCGTCCGCAATTACCGGACAGCCATTCCCGTTGCAGCCGAAAGCCTGCGCGGTCTCGCCCTCTCCCTGACCTCAGCCATCGAATCTCTGGCCATTCGCGACCCCTCACTCGCCATCCTGGGACGCCTGCACAGCAGGGATATCGCCTATTTCACCGTTTTCGACCGTAACGGTACCCGGCTCTTTCATACCAACCCCGAGCTGGTCGGCAGCGTGGTGGAGGACCGGCGCTTCCTTCCGGTGTTCGAAGATGACGGCTTCACGGAGAGCCGCGTACTCCTCGGCACCGGCGAGGATATCTACGAACTCACCACCCCCCTGCATCTGGACGGAAAGATCCTGGCACTCCGCCTCGCACTCCATGCCTACCGGGCCGATGCCATGGTCCGTCGGGCAAAGATGGGGATCGTCGTGGTGATCAGCCTGCTGGCTGCAGGGTGGGTGATGGGCATCTTTCTCTATCGGGCGGCGCGGCGAGCGAGCCTGCACCGCCAGGAGATGGCCAACCGGGAACGCCTGGCTCAACTGGGCACCATGGGGGCGATACTGGCCCACGAGGTGCGCAATCCCCTCTCGGGAATCAAGGGATACGCGCAGCTGTTGGGCGAACAGCTGGAGAACGAGGAAGAAAAGACCTGTACCAACCTGATCGTCACCGAGGCCCAGCGTCTGGAAGGGCTGGTGAACGACCTTCTGGCCTATGCGCGGCAGGAGCCGCTGGTCCTGGCACCGGTGGCGTTGTCCGAGCTGCTGGGACACTGCGTCGGGCTGTTGGAGAGGACCGCGGCCATTCAGGGTGTCACCATCGAGTACGGCAACAGCAGCGATCTGACGGTCAACGGAGACTCTGACCGGTTGGAGCAGATATTTCTCAACCTGCTGCAGAATGCGCTGCAGGCCATGCCCGAGGGAGGCCGGCTGACCGTGCGGGCCCGTCGCTGTGGCCGAAAGGTGGAGATTGTCGTGTCAGACACCGGTCACGGCATCTCCCCAGAGGAGCGGGAACGGATCTTCGAACCGTTTTTCACCACCCGGGCGCGCGGCAGCGGCCTGGGTCTCGCCATCTGCCGTAAATTCGCAGAAGAGATGGGGGGAACCATCTACGTGGAGAGCACACTAGGTGAGGGGAGCACCTTCCGGGTGGTACTACCGTCGGCTTCGTGACGGATGGGAAAGGAACCAAGATGGGCGCACGCATTCTGATCGTGGAGGACGACACCACCTTTCGTGGTCTGCTCCGGACGATCCTGGCCGGGGAAGGGCATGATCCCCGCGAGGCAACGTCTGCCGAAGAGGCACTGTCCGTGCTGAAACGGGAGAACTTCGACCTGGTGATCTCCGATCTCAAGATGACCGGGATGAGCGGGCTCGACCTGTTTCGGACCATCCGCACGGATGCGACGCCACCCCCGTTCATCCTGATAACCGCCTTTGGCACCATCGAGGAGGCAGTGACCTCGGTCAAGGAGGGGGTGCTCGACTTCCTCACCAAGCCGCTCAAGGACCCCGACACGCTGCGGGCAGTGGTGAAGAAGGCGCTGGAAGCAACCCGGCGCGAACGCGACTATCTGGCGCTCAAGGAAACCGAGGCAGCCGGGCTGCCGCCGGAGGAGCTGATCTTCGCGGGCACGGCCATGGCAGAAGTCCGCCGCCTGGTGGGGGAAGTGGCCCCAACCCAGGCCACCGTGATGATCCAGGGGGAAAGCGGTACCGGCAAGGAACTGGTGGCCCGTTCCATCCACCTGCTGAGCCCCCGTCGCGAACACAGTTTCGTGGCGGTCAACTGCGCCGCCATTCCGGAAAACCTTCTTGAAAGCGAGTTGTTCGGCCACGAGCGGGGTGCCTTTACCGGTGCGGTACAGGCCCGGCGGGGGAAATTCGAGCTGGCCCACGGGGGCACGCTTTTTCTCGACGAGATCGGGGAACTCCCCTTTCTCCTCCAGGCCAAGCTGCTGCGCGTCATCCAGGAGCGGTCGTTCGAACGGGTTGGAGGGAGCAGGGAGATCCGCACCGACGTGCGGATCATCGTCGCCACGAACCGGAACCTTGCAGAAGAGGTCCAGCAACGGCAGTTCCGGGAAGATCTCTTTTACCGGCTCAATGTGTTTCCGTTGACACTTCCCCCCCTGCGGGAACGGACCGATATCCTGCCGGCCCTGGTCGATTACTTCATCCGCCGCTTTGCCCGGCTCACCGGCAAGCAGGTAACCGGCATCGCGCGGGAAACGGTTACCGTTCTCCAGGGTTATCCCTGGCCGGGAAACATCCGCGAGCTGCAGAATATCATGGAGCGGGCCGTCATTCTCGGCCGCGACATCCTGCGCCCCGCCGATCTGCCGGAATCGCTGCAGCGACAGCTGCGTCAGAAGCTCGCCCCGGGGAGCGTTCTTGACGAGATCGAACGAGAAACCATACTTGCCGCCCTGCAGAGTTGCGGAAACAACCGCCGCCTTGCAGCAGAGCAACTCGGCATCTCCAAAAGGACCCTGCAGTACCGACTAAAAAGCTACGGACTGATCGGCGATTAATGTTACAATGGTGCAAAGACGGGTCGCACAGGTGCAATTACTGCACCACTATTGACGTCCAAAGGCCTGTACCGGGCCAACAGAGAGTAACGATTCAGAATAGTTATGCAGACCTCCTCGATTGGTACGATTTGTGAGTACTTGAAAATACAGGCACCACACTTACGACCAATGGAGGACATCATGAAAACAGCGAGATTAGCAGTATTCACCCTGGCAGCACTTTGTGCACTGGCGTTCAGCAGCGAGTGCTTTGCGAGCGGCGGTGTCGGCGGCAGCGGGCAGCAGATCAAAACCCAGGTGAAGTCCCAGGTAAAGACGAAGACGCAGACGAAAACGAAGACCCAGGCGAAAATCAAGGCCCAGACCAAGCAGCAGGTCAAGGACAGCAGTACCGACCTTACCACCACCAGCACCGATACAGGTAAAGGCGAAATGCGTCGCCTCGGCCCCGGCGATGGTACCGGCAATGTCGTACCGCCCCAGGACGGAACCGGCTACGGCTCACCGGCCACCCGTTAACAAGGAGACACCATGGAAACAGGCCGCTCTTTTGTCTTGCTCATTCTGATCATGCTTGCACTGCTCTCCCCGCAGACGGCAAAGGCAGGATGGTTCGGCATGGAAAGCGAGTGGGAGAAGAGCGGCCTCAACCTTACCAAGGGGTATGACCGGAATACCGTCAATTCAGTCACCGGGCGGCTCGCCCGTGTCGACCTCGAAGGTTCTGCGGGACCGGCACTTGCAGTCCTCCAGCACGGAAGCGAACGCATCCATCTGGTACTCGGACCGAAGGATTACTGGCGCAGCAAAGGCATACCGCTCAAAACCGGTGACGAGATTGCCGCCAAGGGATCAATCGCTCTGGGACGCGACGGCAAGACCTACCTGATTGTCCAGCATATAAGCAATCCCACCACGGGGGACGAATTGCGTCTCCGTACCGATTCAGGCAAACCCGCCTGGGCAGGTGGTGCCCCTGAACGTCAACGTCCCATGCAGATGCGACAGTTACGAAACGGCAAAGGCGGCAGATAGCGGCTGGTGGCGGCTGGGAACCGCAACCGGGCCCAGGGTACAAAAGGAGAAACGCCATGCGGACACTCAAAATTGCAGTGCTGGGGATGATCATGGCCGTTTTCATGGCAGCCGGCACCGGGTGGAGCGCCGACCAGACCCAGTTGACCACAATGAGCCAGGAACGGCTCGAACTCAGGCAGAAGATTCAGGACAAGACCAAGCGCCAGGAACTGCTCAAGGACCAGGAACGGATCAGGGAAATGCTCCGCAGCAGCGAACTCCGCGCCGAGTGTTTCCAACACCGGCTTTTCATGCGGCAGATGATGCAGAACCGCGAACTGCGTCAGGTCATGTTACAGAACCGCGAGATGATGCAGGAGATGTTGCAGAATCAGCAGATGCGCCGGGAGATGGCCCGCAACCGGGAAATGGCGCGTGAAATGCACCAGAACCAGGAGCTGAAGCAAGAGATGCTGAAGCACAAGGAATTTCGGCGCGTCACGGGAGGCCCGGGAGCTACCGGCACGGGGACTGATGGGCAGCGAATGATGAGGCAGGTAAAATAATGGGACCGGTAAAACAGTTATCACACAGGGTCAGGGCATTTCTGTCCGGAGGAACCATGATTGCATCACCATGGAGAAGGTTGGGCCGGGTTGCGCTGTTCTGCTGCCTGGTCTTCGAAGCAGCAGGATTACCTGTCCAAGCAGAGACGATTCCGAATGGAGCCAATCCTCCCTTTTCCGTCGGCACCGGCTTCGATTTTGCCAGTGGCACCTACGGTTCTGACACGCGGACGGATTTCCTCGCCGTGCCCCTGATCGTCGATTATTATCCCACTGACCGGATCGACCTTGAACTGATAATCCCCTATGTGTATCAGAGCAACAGTTCCACTGTTTATGGCACGGTCATGCCTTACCGGCGAGCCGGAGGCTTTACCGGGGCGACCGCGGTCGCAGGTGTCCAGAATGGTCGCTTTCTTTCCGGACCGGGGAGTCAGTCATCGGGCTCCGGCTCCTTAGATCCCGATTCTTCGCAAGGAGGGCTCGGGGATATCACCCTCACCGCGGGGTACGTGATGGTGGAAGACGAAGGACTTCTGCCACGTCTGCGGTCTACCGTCTACCTCAAGTTCCCCACCGCGGACAAGGACAAGGGGCTGGGCACCGGTGAATTCGACGCAGGCCCAGGACTCGCTCTCAGCAAATGGCTGGGTGACTGGCAACCCTTCCTGGAAGGGATCTATGTCTTCCAAGGGGAGTCGGACCTCTATGCGACCAAAGACTACCTGAATTACAACGGCGGCATCGGTTATCAGATCAGCGACAATTTTTACGGGGCAGTCCTTGCCAAAGGGGCAACGGCGCCGGCTGACGGCTCACCGGCACCGTTTGAAGGAAGGTTGAAATTCGCCTGGCAGTTCCTGACCACCACCTCCCTGGAAGGTTATTTCTCCAAAGGCTTCAGCGACGGCAGTCCCGACTTAGGCGGCGGTCTGGCGGTATTCTATTCGTTCGGACAGTAAAAATCAGCCGGGAAGGTTTCTCCACCTGTAGGTCCTACAGCACCGGCCCTCGCGATGTAGCGGTCCCGGAAGCTGACCACTCTCCGGCAACCTCCCGTTGGACCAGTGCCAGAGCCTTCTGTTGCACGAGAGCATCGGCAACCTTTCGCCGCGCTTCGCTCAGCAACCGCTGCACCGTTCCTCGCGATACCCCCATGCAGACACCTGCGTCTGCCTGCGTCATCCCCTCCCCGTCGCAGAGATGGAGGCTTTCCAGTTCATCGTGGTAGAGAATCACGACCTCCAGTTCCCCCAATGGGGTTCCGGCCGGCTTGAATACCGCTGCACAGGCTGCCCGGTGGGGACAACTGCACTGCCGTGGTTTTCTCGGACGCGCCATCGGTTACCCCCGATTCAATGACAGCAGCCGCCGCCATGACCGTGGCCTGCACCATGTCCTGAGGCATGGCCTCCACAGACACTCGCCGGAGAGAATTCCTGCAGTGCGACATTTTTCAGGTCCGCCAGGTTATCCCGTACGAGTTGTCCCTTGGCCTGGAACACCCGGAATCCTGCCCGGTTGAGCGACATGAGTGCGCCTCTGCCGATCCCCCCGACGACGATTCCCTCCACCCCTAATCCCTGAATGGCACTGGCGGGATTGCAGGCACCATGTGCATGCCCCTGGTCTGCATTTTCCCGCACGGAATACTGCCCCGATTCGGAATCGACGACCAGATAGAGCGGCGCTGAACCAAAGTGCCCGAAAACGGCACTGTCGAGCCCGTGATTAATCTCGATCGGAAAACAAATCCTCATCCGTATTACCTCCCCATAATTTATTGCTTGCATATGCACAATACCCACTCACTCAGCACGATGTCAAGGATTTTGTTCATATGCACATAATTCGATGGAACCCATGAACGGGACAGCCGGGCAGATACCCGCAGCAGTTAGTCTCCAGGACACTTGAGGATATTCCCCTTTCTGCCGGCCATTGGGCTCACACATAGCGGAAAAAGTGCTTAACTGCCAACGGAACCGGGCCGATACGTCAAGAAGTATACCGGGCGGGAAACAGGCCGGCACAACCGGCAGAGCTCACCATGAAACCGATTTTTACCAAAAGCGACTATCAGATCCTGGTCGACGTGGAAAGCCGCAAGGCATGCATCGTCAAAGGGTCGAACAGTGTCTATGTGGCCCTGGAAGAGCTCACGCCCCTCTCCGCCCTTGCTGCCAAGCATCTGCGCATGATGGGCTGCGACCCGAAGCGGTACCTGAACATCGGCCACAGCAACCACGTCATCATCAAGGAGGCTGCCTCAGCCTGGCAGGGTGCCCTGAATCAGGCAAAACATACGACCGAGCAGAACAACTCCTCCATGATCCATCGCTTGTGGCAAAACCTGCCGGGGCTCATGGAACTGCGCGATGCCGAGGACACCTATGCCGCATGCCAGAAATCGGCAAGCCTGATGCTCGAATATCAGCAACGCGGTCTGCCGCCGACACGACTCATGGAACTGCGCCAGAAATACCCACGTGCTGCAGCCTATATCCTGGCCGAGGCATACGCCTTCTCCGGCAGCGACACCATCGCCGGACTCGGTCGCCGCGCCATGCATCTTCTCATTTCAGGCGCCCCCATCGAGGAGGCGCTGGTCATCCTTCCCAATGTGCCGCCCGATGGGGCCACTGCCGAGCAGTATCAGCAGGGCGCACCCCGATGGTAGAAAAACAACGGCAGCTCGAAACACACATCCAGGACCTCACCGATCTCATCGGCGTTGCCCGCACCGTCGTTTCCACTCTCGAAATCGACCAGGTTCTCCAGACAGTGCTGGAAAACGCACGCAGCTTCATGGGAATGCCGGCAGGCATGCTGGCAGTGTATAACGAAAGCAGTGACCGGATGATACTCCATGTCCACTCCGGTCTGTCGAGCGACGTGGTCCGCCAGGAATGCTGGCCACTTCTGGGAAAAGGGGATCGGCTCACCCAGGAAGCGATGTCCGATTTCGGCATCCGCTACCGCACCGATATTTCCCGCACCAGCGAGGCGGTCGACGATATCCTTCGTCGGGAAGGGATCAGGGCCGTTGTCTGCGTCCCGCTGGCAGCCCACAACAAACCGGTCGGCGTTCTGTATCTCTACGACACCAAGGAACGGCTGTTCAAGGATCGGCAGTTGGACCTTCTCGCAGTCCTTGCCTCCTTTGCCGCCATGGCCATCGACAATGCAAGCCTCCACAGCCGCACCAAGCTGATGGCCCTCACCGACGCCCTGACCGGACTGTACAACAACCGTTACTTCATGCAGGTCTTCCCCCACGAACTGATCCGGGCCCGGCGCTATATGAAACCGCTCTCCCTGATCATGATCGATGTGGACAACTTCAAAAAGCTCAACGACACCTACGGACACCCCAAAGGCGACCAGGTGCTGGCAGCGGTGGGCAATATCCTGGCCGGCTCCCTGCGCGCCGCCGACTTTTCGTTTCGTTACGGCGGAGAGGAATTCACCGTCGTTCTCCCGGAAACGAGGCTGGAAGGGGCCTTCATGGTTGCCGAGAACCTGCGCGAAAAGATCGCCAAAGGCGTAACCCCGCTCCTCGGCAGGAGCGCTGTGCTGACGGTGAGCGTCAGCCTCGGCGTTGCCAGCTACCCCAGCGACGGCACCACCACCGACCAGATTCTTGCCCATGCCGACCACTGCCTCTACCAGGCCAAACGGCAAGGCAAAGACCGTGTCCACTGGGAAAGCCCCCTGTCCACTGCTGTATCCCCATACCCTTCCGCCTGACAATTCATTCCCTTCCGGCCAGCCGGGAAAACGACCGCTTCGACCAGTCCGATTCTCTCCCCTGAACAACCACCGCTGCATTTGTCAAATTTCTCATGAGACAATTCGTGCCGTTCTAGAACGACTTTTTTCTACACCGCATCCATTGAATCGGAAATAAAACTTGCAATAAATCAAATCGCGTTATATATTTTTTCATAAGCAATTTTCATTATCTGGTTAAATCAGGATAACACTGCGGATTTTCAAATTTTATTTCTAAAATAGCTGAACAGAACAGCTATCGAATCGTTGACCACCTGCAACATACACTTGTTTTATTTGCAATGTTTTGACCGTTACCGGTTTTCGCCCACTTCATACTCGTCCCCTCCCCTCTGCAGCACTCCCGAGTTGACCTGCGCTTGAGTCGATAACAGAAAACTGCAGGTGTTCATCGCATCGGAGATCCACCAGGCATCGATACCGTTCCCGGTGATCCCGACAGATGTTACTACGACAGAAAGGAGGTGCCCCGACATTCATCCATACCGGGTTGCGGGACGCTGCTCCCCGGCACTTGTTATCTAGCGACGAAAGGAGTAACTAATCATGGCAGAAAGGCAGTATGACTGGGGGGCAATCGCCCGAAACCCGAAATTCGTCGAACTACACCGCAAGAAGACGGTGTTCCTGTTCGGTTGGTGGATCTTTTCCACTGTGTACTATTTCCTCCTCCCGATCGGTGCCGCATACACACCGGGGCTCTTCAAGATCAAGATCATCGGCGCAATCAACTTCGGCTACATCTTCGCCCTCTCCCAGTTCTTCGTCTCCTGGGCGCTGGCCATCTATTATGCCCATGTTGCCAACAAAGATTTCGACCGGCTGACTCGTGAGCTGGTAGAAGAGCTCAAATAGGAAAGGAGGAAAGGAAACATGAAAAAACTGTTCATCGCACTGACCCTGGCCCTTTCCGTGGGCTCTATCGCCTTTGCCGAGACGGCCAAGTCTCCAGCCCCTGCCGGCGATCCGGCAGCTACCGCACCCGCAGCAGCCAACCCGGCCGCCCCTGCGGCCATGCAGCAGACCGCTACTCCGGCACCGGCCCCGGCCGCCGCACCTGCCGTGCCGGCCAAAAGAGAACTCAAGGCCAACAAGGCCATTACTCTCACCATGTTCGGCATCATCATCGCCATCACCATGTCGGTCG
>Ga0208371_1000293_pt1 | contig 13419 bp, 8 predicted proteins | sample SubbioCR12Aug_1A_FD_184827 | JGI IMG/M metagenome (GOLD analysis project Ga0208371, IMG submission 184827) | Serpentinite rock and fluid subsurface biosphere microbial communities from McLaughlin Reserve, California, USA - CR12Aug_1A (SPAdes) | ecosystem: Environmental > Terrestrial > Deep... | reverse complement strand
ACTGAAACACCGCTCGACCCTGCGTCTGCATTCAGCCACCTATGAAGTCTCTGCCAAGCTGGTCCTGTTCGACAAGGATTCGCTCGAACCGGGCGAAAGCGGGTTTGCCCAGCTCAGGCTCGAACATCCCGTGCTCCTGCTCAACGGCGATCCCTTTGTCCTGCGCTCAGCCTCCCCTTCCGCCACCATCGCAGGGGGCACCATCCTTGACCCGGCGCCGCCGACCCGGCGCCGCCGGACGGTCGAGGCCATCGAACTCCTCGAATCCCTGGCCACGGGAGAGGAATCGGGCATCATTGCCAAAATGGTTTCAGGGAGTCTTCTTTCCGGGCTGTCGTTCTCCGATCTGGTCAAAAGGACAGGCCTGTCGGCACGTCGCGTGGAATCAGCGCTGGCACCGCTCCTTACCGCCGGCGGGATCATCCAGGTTGTGCGAGAACCGCGCATCTACCTCAGCCGCGAAGGGTTTTCGTCTCTGTGCGAACTCCTGTCAAAGGAATTGCATGCCTATCTCGAGAACAACCCCCTCAAGGACGGGATGAGCAAAGAAGAGCTGAAGACGCGCCTCCCGGCAAGAAGCGACCAGCGTTTTTTCGCCCCCTGCCTTGCCGCACTGGAAAAGGAAGGGAACGTCAAAGCAGAACGGGAACTGGTCAAACTAACCGGGAGGAAGGCAGAGGCGGTTGCGGACCAGGCCGTCATCCAACAGGGGATCGAGCAGGAACTGATCGCCAGCGATAGCGAACCGCATTCGCTGAAGGAACTGTGCGATATCCTCCGGATACCGGAAAAACTCGCCTTGGAGCATCTGAACCTGCTCAGCCGGGAAGACCGGGCCATAAAGATCAAGAGCGACATCTTCTATGCCCCTGCGCCTTTTGCCCTGATCCAGGAAAAGCTGATCGACCATCTCAAGGAAAAGGGCGAGATAACGCCAGGCGAATTCAGGGATCTGACCGGTCTCTCCCGTAAATTCATGATTCCTCTTCTGGAATATTTCGATGCGCAAAAGATTACCATCAGGGTTGGCGACAAACGTATCCTGCGAAAACGCTAGATCACTGCCGACAAAAAGACAAATGATCCTTGCTATTATCCCCGGTTCATGTTAATAATCCTTAAGATTAAACGATTCTTTATTTGCGCGACCTTTGGGAAGCGCACGGCATACATCCACAGGGAAAGGAGCACGAGAGTCGGGTAAAGGCATTCAGCAGGATACTTTCAAACTTCTGAGGAGGAGAACGATGATGCTACAGTACATTTTATTGTTTGTCGGGGCGGTAATATTAATGGTCGTATGTCCGGCGCTCATGCTTTGCCTAACCATCGCGTTGGACTCCATAAAGCCGCGACTGGGCTTTGACCTTTCCGGAATCACATCGCCAATCCTGGATGTCTGCTTCATTCCGTTCCTTTTTGCCTCAAATATCTACGACGGCATCGTCGGCGGGTTTTCCAACAGTTCACTCAAGGCACAGGAAGCATACTGGAAGGACGTCTACGCGAAGAACAATTACTGACCGCAAGACATGGGCGGTTCAAGGCAGGACAAAAGGCTCTCGTTCACAGCGAGGGCCTTTTCTGTTCTTCATTTATTGTCCTGATTAGCACTGATCTTCCGCTAAGCGCAGCCAGCCCTCAGATCTCTTTCCAGTTTGGGCAGCTGCATGGATCAGGCGAGACATCATCCCGGCAAGATCGAAGCGGCGATTGAAGCGATATTGATACTCACCCAGGTACCGGTGAACATACTTTTCAAAGTCGAACGCATGGTATGTTCCACTGATGGCAGTCTTGAGATTGCTGATGGAGACGTATTTATGGAAACAATCAGCGCGTTGCTGCGAAATCTGACCCTTGAAGACTTGAGGGAATGGGCTGGCACGAAGATTTTCAGTCGTGGTCAGTCCTGCATTCGGCATGTCAAAGAACTTTCTCGCCTTGAGGATGGTACCCTACTCACCAACTAGATCCTGCTCAACCAGGTGTAGTGTTTCGTAATTGCCGGTTCTGACCTTAGCTGTCATGGGCACCACTTTCGCCGTCTGAAATCAGCCAATATTTGCCTTGAACAGCCTATTTGAGTAACATGAAAGGCAGCATTAATAACGATAATTATATTTGACATTTAGTACTGATATGTAAATAATAATTATCACTATGAACAAGAGAACCGTTACAATCTATCCGTCTTCGGCAAAAGAACTCGAAGCCCTGGGGCAGCGCCTCAAGGATGCACGGCTGCGCCGACGTTTTTCCATGGAAACGGTCTGTGCCAGGGCGGATATTTCCCGTCCCACCCTCTACAAGGTCGAGAATGGCGACCCATCCGTTGCCATGGGAATTTACGTGCAGGTGCTGCGTGTCCTGGGACTGGTGGAGGACCTCGGCATGATTGCCAAGGAAGATACATTGGGGCGTCGTCTCCAGGATGAAGCACTGCCCCACAGGAAACGGGCTCCCAAGAAGACGCAACAAACTGGCGGATCAAATGGCTAAAGTACAAGGCGAACAGATCTGGGTCTGGCTTGACGATCCATCATTCGGCCCCTTGCAGCGGATCGGCACTTTGTCCCGAGGTGACAGGGGAAGTGTGCGCTTTGCCTATGACCCAATCTGGTTGAAGAAGGCGCATGCCTTCCCCCTTGATCCGGAACTGGATCTGACTGCCGGCGAGTTCTATCCGGGCAATGCCAACTTCGGTGTCTTCATGGATTCCTGCCCCGACCGGTGGGGGCAGGTTCTGATGAAACGGAGGGAGGCGGTCGAGGCCCGGGAGCAAGGGCGCACACCGAGAAATCTCGGAGCATGGGAGTTCCTGCTGGGGGTTCAGGACTGTACCCGCATGGGGGCACTCCGGTTCAGCCGCCCGGACGCAGAAGTCTTTCTTGCCGATGAAGCACGTTCGGCACCGCCGGTTGCCCGGATTGCCGAACTGCAGGCCGTGGCCTTTGAGTTGACCAGGAAGAAGCAGGATGACCTGGACAAGATCAGGGAGTGGCTGAAGGTTCTGGTTGCACCCGGTTCATCGCTTGGTGGTGCCCGCCCAAAAGCCAATCTGGTGGATGAGGACGGCAGTCTCTGGATCGCAAAGTTCCCGTCAGCCGACGATGATTACGATGTCGCGCTTTGGGAAATGCTGCTGCAGGAACTTGCCAGGGGATGCGGGATCAACGTTCCCGCTTCCCGTCTCATGCAGATCGGAACCGGCTATCACACGTTCATGGTGCAACGGTTTGACCGGGTCGGCGCCACCAGGCGTTTCTTTGCGTCAGCAATGACCATGACCGGACATCAGGATACCGAAGATGCCAGTTATCTGGAGTTGGCCGAGTTTATCGCCACCTGGGGCGAGCCTGATCATATCCCCCGTGACCTCGAAGAGCTTTTTACCAGGGTTGTCTTCAACGTTGCTACCGCTAACCGCGACGACCATCTACGCAATCACGGCTTCATAAGGACACCCGCAGGCTGGCGGCTTGCCCCGGCCTTTGACATGAACCCATCCTTCAAGAAGGATGAACATGCCCTGGCCCTGGATCTCTATACCCGGCAGCCGGATATGACTGTAGTGCTGGAAACGGCGGAGTACTATCGTCTCGGAATGAACCAGGCAAAGGAGATTGTCAGCCGGGTAGGCAAGATAGTCGAGGGATGGAAGGCTCGTGCCAAGAAGCTCGGATTGTCAGCTCATGAGATTTCTGAGGCAAAGCACCTTTTTTCATGCCAAATTTTTTGTGATGTATCGAATTAAGAATTTGCACAGCATTCATTCCGCTCAACTACACTTCAGACAGGCTCCATATTGAGCAGATATTTGAACGCTGGAATCAGCCGTACAATCTTACCTTCAACCGAAAGTTCTTCCTCATCCTCATAGGTGATGATCACACCTCGCTCCAATCCGGTCTCTTCCAGTGCCTTGATCAGAGATCGCAATTCGCGGTTGCGTGTTCCCTCTTCACCCAGGGTATGCACGACCTGGATCAATTGGGTGATCTTGCCGCCGGTACAGCAGGCGAAATCAACCTCAAGTCCATTGCCGGTCTTGTAGTAGTAAAGTTCATGGCCTCGGCGTTTCAGTTCAAGATACACCTGGTTCTCCAGGAGATGTCCAAGATTTTCACTGAAGCTGAATCCCACGGCACCGGCCATCCCTGTGTCAATCGCGTAGACCTTTTTCGGGCTTTTGATCTGCTCTTTCACGGAAAAAGCAAAGGAGTCGAGAGTGAACAGCAGATAGGCATCGCTGAAATAGCCCAGGTACTCCTTCACGGTCTTATCGTTGAGACCAACCAGCGCCGCCAGCTTGTTGAAGCTGTAAAGCGAGGAGATATTCGACGCCAGGTAAAAGAAGAGATTCTCCAGATCAACGGCCTTCTTGATGTTGAACCGGGGTGCTATGTCCTGGTAGAGGATGTTTCTGGCATACATCACCAGAAGCTCTTTTTTTGTTTCCGGCAGGTCTACCGCACCGGTCTCCGGGAACCCGCCAAAGCGAAGGTAATCGTCAAGAAGTTTGCGCAGCCGGTTACGCTGCCTGGTCACTGCTACTGCGTCAGTGATACTCAGCCCGTTTGCAGCAATAAACTCCGGGAAAGAAAACGGATACACCTCCACCGGCATCGCCCGCCCGGAAAGAAGCGTGATGAACTCCGATGTGAGCAGGTGCGAATTGGACCCGGTGACAATGAACTTTATCCCCTTCTGCTCGTACTTTGCCTTGACGAATACCTGCCATTCAGGGAAGAAGTGCACCTCATCCAGACAGCAGTAAACCGGTCCCACCGGTGCGACCAGCTTCAAATAATCGTCATAGGCACGCTCAAGGTAGGAAACATCACTACGGTGACGGCTGAATTGAGGATTTTCCAGATTAAGGAAGAGTATGTTCCGAGGGGGTACCCCCTTGTCGCGTATCAGGTGGTTAATCGTCTGTCGCACCAGCGTGCTCTTGCCTGACCGACGCACACCTACCAGAGCGATAATATGGGACAGATCCAGATAACCCTTTACCTTACCGAGAATGCCGCGTGAAACCCCTTCCTGGTAGAGAGTCCCATCCCAATGGGGATTCTGATCAACTATTACCGTTTCAAACATATCTCACTCCGAACTAAACTTATTTAGTTCGGATTATAACGCGAACAATGCTCATTTCAAGCAAAATTATCGACAGAGAAGTTGAGCCCGGTTTGATCATCATGAATGCTTCAAAATCTCAGCATGGGCCATTAGTCGATGAAGGATATCAGGAAACGGGATACGGTCAGTTGATTACCGCTCCCGACCCGCCTCCTGGAATGCCTTGGACACTGGAGAAAACAGGTACTCAAGGACAGAGCGGGTGCCGAGCTTGATTTCTGCCGCAACCTGCATGCCTGGAGTCAGATTATGGGCTTTCCCGTCAGTTATGAGCTGTTGGCTGGAAAGCGTGACCAGTGTCTTGTAGAAAAGCCGGGAGTCGACTTTTCTCTTCGAATTATCCTCTTGTCCCGAGAGATTCGTGCTGTTACGGTCATCGCTGGCATCGGCGCCGACCTGTTCGACCCGGCCGTCGATCATGCCATATTTCTGGAAGGTGTAGGCACTGAGTTTGAGCTTTACCTGCTGGCTGGGGCGGATAAAACCCACATCCTCGTTGGAGACCCAAACCTCGGCCTGCAGCGGCTCATTGAGCGGCACCAACGTCATGAGGATCGTCCCCGGCTCCACGACAGTCCCGGCGGTATGGGTGGCGAGGTCCTTGACGACGCCGTCCTGAGGGGCCTTTAACTCCAGCAGATCATGCTGATGCCGTTGTTTGGCGAGCTCCTGGCGAACCTTCTCCAACTCTCCGGTTGTCTCGACCCGCTCTGTCTGGAGTTGCCGCTGGTAATCGGCGGCGAGCTGGTCCATTCTCTTCTGGGCCTGGGTGATAATGGCCTGAGAGCTCTTCATGACGAATTCCTGGGCTCGAAGATCCTGTTCCTTCTCGATACGCTCGCTTTTTTTGGCGGACGTTTCGAGTTTTGACACATGCCCGTCCAGGAGAAGCTGGTCATAGGCGTTCTCCTGCTCCCGGTAGTGCGGCAGAACCTGTTCGAGCTTTTTCTTCACCTCCCGGGCAGAAGCCATTTCCTGCCTGGCCTTCTCCAGTACGCTTCGCTGCTCGTCCAAAGCGGTTTCATTGGAACGCCGATTGGCATTGTATTGTGCATATACCTGGGCATAGAGGTCTGCGGGGTCGCCGATTTCACGATTCAGAGACCTGCCCCCCAACTCTGCCTCGATCCGACGTAACGTAAGGCTCAGGCGGTGATATTCGGACACGATCGATTTCCCCTGGGCATCGGACAACACTGCATCCATGCGCAGGAGTACCTGTCCACTTCTGACCGATTGACCTTCCTTGACCAGTATCTCCTTCACTATTCCCTGCTCTGCCGGTTGCACGATCTTCAGGTACGTCTGCGGCACCAGCTTGCCGTCGGCCACCGCAACGATATCGAGTCGGCCAATGGCAGCCCAGAGCAGCAGCCCCACAAACAGAATGATCACCGTTTTCAGAACCGCTCTTCCCAATGGGACAGGAGGCTTTTCCTGAAGACGAACGATTGCAGGAGAGAAATCGAGCGGATCTGTCTCTGAAGTATTGAACAGCCGTCCGGATATCTTCGACCATGCGGATTGCTTCATCTTGTTCGAGTTCATGCCGGTAGAATCTCCTGTGCATGTTCAACGCTTCCGTCAACCCGACGCGTATTTCCATAGTTTGGCAATCGTTCGATGGTGTTGGCGAGGCGCCCTGTCACTACATCCTGATCGTACTGTGAGTATTTTCGCATCAGAGCCCCGGCCTTTTCCCGGTAAGCCGATTCCACAAGCAAACGGTTCAAAGCGGATTCGAACCGGGAAGAAATATGAGCACGGTCGACGCCAATACCACTCCCCAGTCGCTCCACGTTTCGACTGGTCAGCCACTGTTCGACGGAAATGGGGATCGCCAGTGTCGGCACGCCGGCGAGCATGGATGCAGCTGTCATTCCGTGACCTCCATGGCTCACGACCACCTGGGCGCGGTTCAGGATCGTTGCTGTCCTGAGGGGCTGGGCACTGATCCTCAGACGTTCGCCAGTGAAGGCCGTCCGTTCTTTATCGCTTATTCCCGAAATGACTGCGATAACGTTCGCACCACTCTTCTTCAGCGCCTCCAGGACCGCCGAGATCCCCCGGAACGGCCTCAGGTATGCGAAGATGCAGGGCAGACCGTCTTCAATCGGCCAAGGCCATTCGTCGCCGTGATCAAGCATGCACAGAGGACCGATGTAGTGCCCGCCACGACGCCCGGGGTAATGATCGAGTTCAGGCAGGGTTGCCAGCAGGGAGATGTCGACCTTGAGGGCTTGTTGCAGGCTGTCGAACGCGGGCAGCCCCCACGAGGCAATGCTCTCGTTGATGGTGACAAGCAGATCACGCTCTCTCATGAGCAATTCATTCCTGGTGACATTCAGCCAGGGACGAAAGCAGGGAAACGGGGCCACATCCGGGGGGCGCTCAAAACCGGTGCCGATAGAAATGCACGGGAGACCGGCTATCCTGGCGGCAAGTTGAGCCGACGGCGAGTACTGCGACACAACCAGACCGGGACGATAGATATCGAAGAGATGGTGCCACGATGCTACCAGTCCACCCAGAATGTTGACGTCGTCGAATCCGGCTTCTGCCAGGATATCGGCAAAGCTTGCCGGTTTGCTGGCAGTATGAGAGCGAGTCCCGCATGTCGGGGCCTGCAGGAAAGCAAAGCCGTCTGGGCCCAGGAGATTACGGGCGACCGTAGCGTCCTTGACGGCAAAAAGGACGTCGTGCCCGCGCTGCCGCAGTCTGCGCGCAATCGGCACCATTTGCGACAAATGGCCGAAATTGGCGCCCAATTCCCATGCAAAAAGTATCCTGGTCATGGGCGACTACCCCAGCGTGACGGCACCCTCTTGCAAGCCGGAAAGGGTCTTGAGGGCCTGCGGCGAAGTTCCGAACTGCTGATGTGCCAGAACGTCCTGAGCGGCAGTCAGACCGATTCCCGCAAGATCACCATTCTTGCCATACTGATAGGCCAGGTCTCCGCCGATCGCTTCCGTGTCGCTCCCCCCAAGATGAAACCGGGTGAGGGCGTCGGTCAGCGACCAGGAAGTCAGACAGGGATGAGCAGCTCTGGCCTGGTCAAATGCGTCCGCCAATCCAGCGAAGTTAAAATATTCCACCTTGTTATCGCGCAAAGGATCGTCTCCGCCGGGATTGAAGTCGATAGCAGCCTCCTCGATCATCTGCAACGTCAGCACGCTTCGATTGTGCGCTGAAGAATACCATCCCTTGAAGGTCACGGAGTCTCCTTCGGCAACATCGAGTACCAGATCGAATCCACTTTTCCTGAAACTCAGGTCGGCCTGTTGTATCCCTCCGCCGAGGCTGAGCACGTTGTCAACCGCGCAACTTGCAAGCATGCAGTCTTTCCCGTCCCCCCGGTTAAAGAGAGTGATATCCGCACCCGTGCCGGTATTCACGATATCGTTGCCACCTCCGCCTGCAATGAGTTCCGTGTCCGCACTCCCGAGCAACAGATCAACCCCGGCTCCGCCATCCAGCAGATTCCTGCCTGCCCCCCCGACGAGGGTGTCGTTCCCCTCCCCACCCCGGAGGATGTCGTTGCCGGCGCCGCCATCCATTCTGTCGTTGCCGGCATCTCCCGACAGCAGGTCATTGCCGGAACTTGCCCAGAGGACATCGTTGCCGATACCCCCCTCAATGAATACATCTCCGTAGCCATAGCGGCGGCTGGTCAGGTCGACCAGGTCATTGCCGGCACCAGCCGCTATATGCTCGACATCCACTATGCTCGGTGCCGCCCACTTCCCCCTGTCGAGGACGATGGCATCATTCAATCCAGTTCCTACGAGCGAGTCGTATCCTGCCCCCCCGTCATACAGGTCGGAGCTCAACATTCTGCCTGAGGTGAATTCCATGGCAGAGCTACCCCGTGACCCAGGGCTGCCCAGGTTGATGGCGATACCAAAATAGCCGGCGCGATAGTCTGCCGAAAACTTGAGGATATCATCTCCCCCCCGTGCCAACAGCGTATCGCATCCGCCCAGCCCATCCAGCGTGTCATTACCTGCAGTGCCGATCAGTGTGTCGTTGCCGGCAGTGCCGATCAGCTCTTTTCCGAGAGCAGGGGTAATCGAAAGTCCGAAGACATCGCTGACCGACTCGCCTGCCAGATCCGTGGCCGTGATGCGGATGTCAACGGTTCCGGCACTGCCGGTCGTCGGCGTGCCGCTGAAGGTGCCAGTAGCGGCATCGAAGGCGAGCCACGCCGGCAGCGGATCGCCGTTGGCCAGGGTGGCGCCGTAGCCGAGCCGGTCGCCGTGGTCGATATCCCTGAAGGCATCGACCGGCAGCTGGAAGGTGATCTGTTGCCCCTCCGTGGCAGCCTGATCCGCCAGGGGATTTGCGAGAATCGGGGCGTCGTTGACATTGGCTACGGCGAGATCGAATATGGAACGTGCCGCTAGACCGGCAAGGTCGGTGGCGGTAACCGTGACGCCGATGGTTCCGACGGCGTCGTTGCCCGGCGTGCCATTGAAAGTGCCGGTGGCGGCATCGAACTGCAGCCATGTGGGCAGCGGATCGCCATTGGCAAGGGTGGCGGAGTAGCTGAGCTGGTCGCCGGCATCGATATCGAGGAAGGTGTCTGCGGGTATCCGGAAGCTGAATGGTTCGTCTTCCGTTGCCACTTGGCCGGCCAGGGGTGCCGCCGCTATTGGTGCGTCGTTGACGTTCTCGACGGTCACGGTGAGTGACTGGCTCGCAACCGCTCCCACACCATCGATAACCGACACCTCGACCGAAAATGAGCCGACATCCGCATTGCCGGGAGTGCCACTCAGCGTACGCGAAACAGGGTCGAAGACGAGCCAATGCGGGAAGGTATCGGCGTCCGTCGCCGATACGAAGCAGGTCAACGGGTCGCCGTCAGGATCGCTGAACGCGCCTTCGGGCACCTGGAATACGAAGGGTTGGTCCTGGATAGCGGTGAGGGGAGGCAAGGAAACGTTTACCACCGGCGCGCGGTTTGCCAGCTCCCGGTAGCTCACGACACTCCCGTCAGAGAATTCGAACGTGTCGATCACCCTGGTCCCTTCGATGCCGTCGGGATCGAAATCCCGAACGAGCACCTCGTCGCCGAAGGAACCGTAGGATATCCTCAGATCGCTCCCCTCAAGCGAGAGAGTGACATCCTCGCGACCGATCCCCTGGCCGAACGTGATGATATTGCCGGCATCGTTTTCTGCGGCATCAATGATGGTATCTGCGCCATCTCCGAGGTTCAGTACATAGGCATCCCGCCCACTTCCCCCATCAAGGGTATCACTGCCAACACCGCCGGTGAGGACATCGTCACCATCCCCGCTCTGGAGAAGATCCGCTCCCTCATGGCCATACAGCCGGTCTCCCAGGTTGGTGCCGGAAAGTTCGTTGTCGTCATTATCCCCTTCCACCACAAAGATATTGCGGACCAATTCCTTGAAAGAAAGGGTCGTGCCGTCATCGAACAGGAAGGTATCGACCGATCGGGGGCTGTTGTCAACGTCGTCAGGTGTGAAGCCCGCCAGGTTGATCTCGTCCCCATTGTCGAAGGCAATGATCAGGGTGCCCCTGTCGCTGTAACTGTCTTCGGGAGGCTCAAACCTTAAGTGCCGGAGCATGTCATCCGCCGAGATGCCCGGCCCGAACCTGAGCGTATTGCCGATCCCTTCTTCCTGATCATCCTCGATATACAGAACACCATCGCCCTGATTGAAGAGATAGGTATCATCTCCCGCGCCTCCTTCCAGATCATCCCAGCCCGCTCCGCCGGCCAGCAGGTCATCGCCACTGCCGCCGTAGATGTAGTCATATGTTGCCGTACCCAGCAGGGTCTCACTGTTATCTGTCCCGATGATGCTGAATCCGTTCCAATCGATCAGTTCATCGTATGAATATGTCGGCCCGTTCTGCCCGAACCGGAAGTACTCGACAGCCCGGTTGCCGAACGGATCCATTCGGTCGAACCCGGTCAGGTGTATTTCGTCGTCGGAATCCCGTATCTTCAGGTTCAGTGTCCCCTTCTCCGGATCGTGGGTCAGATATGCCATCCCCATATGCATGCCATCCGGGAGCACGACGGTGTTCCATTCGCCCGGAGCTGAGACATCGTCTATGGTATCCACTCCATCTCCGGCTTCAAAGAGATAGACATCGTCTCCGCTCCCCCCTTCCAGCAGGTCGTTGCCAGCAAGCCCGCGAATCCGGTCGTCACCGGGAGTGCCGCCAAGGGTGTCCAGGCCAGGAGTCCCGACGATCTCGAACCCGCTCACCAGATCCGGGAAACTCAGGCTCGTGCCGTCTGAAAAGGTAAAATTCCCCACCGGCTGCGGCATGCCCGGGATATTGGGGTCGAATCCCTCGAACCTGATCGCATCACCGCTGTTGCCCACTCTGAGTACCAGGGTCCCACCATCCGCCTCGGCACGAATGTCAGACGGCATGATGCCGTAACCGAAACTGATGCCATTCTCCATGCCCGGGGTGCTGATATCGACTATCGTGTCAACGCCGTCACCCGGATTGAATTCATAGCTGTCGTTACCGCTGCCGCCAATAAGCCGGTCGTTGCCGCCGTTGCCGTACAGGATGTCGTCGCCCATCCCACCGGTGATGGTGTCGGCCCCAGCGGTTCCTCCGATAGCCACACCCTCGTCCGTAGAGGTGGCGATGGAAATTCCGTGATTGAGGATATCCTCCTCTGTCGGTTCGAACCCGTCGGAGAAGCTGAAGATATCGATTGCCGTGGTGAGCGTTGGGCGCGAGGGGTCGTAGCCGGCAATCCTGAGCCGGTCTCCCGTGGCGGGGATGTCGATGATCAGGTACCCCTCCGACACCGAGAATCTGAGATCGGAGAAAGCAATACCGGGTCCGAACCTGAGGACATTGACGGCGGGGACCCCTCCGTAATCGCCTCCATAGCCTCCGTAATCGCCGTAATCGCCTCCGTAGCCGCCGTAATCGCCGATGACCTCGCCGCCGTAATCGCCGCTTTCGATGGATGCATCGAGGTAATAATCCTCGATGGTCAGCATGCCGTCGCCAGCATTGAACAGATAGGTGTCCGAGCCGTAGCCGCCGACGGCGAGATCGTTACCGGGTCCGGCATGGATAAGGTCGTATCCGTCACCGCCATACAGGGCATCGTCGCCATCGCCACCATAGAGGTCGTCGCTGCCGCCGCCGCCATCTATGCGGTCGCGGCCCGAGGCACCTTCCAGGTAGTCGTCGCCGTCGAACGCGATGATGAGATCGTTACCTGCCCCTCCGTTCAGCGTGTCATTCCCCTGCGTGCCGAATACGATGTCGTCGCTGTCGGTGCCGGAGCTGACGGAGTTGTAATGGGGGGCCGCAAAAACATCGCCGGTTTGCGCGTATGAAACTGCCGGATCTCCACCGGACGGAAGTGTGCTCAGGGTGATGTCGTAGGCCTCCGCATTCGCAAAGATCGGCACTGGGTGGGCTTCATCCGAGTTGATGAGCGAACCGCTCCGGCTCCGCACGAGAGATTCCAGATCGATCAAGGTGATCCGCCCCTCCGCATCGACAAACTGGACCCGGTGCAGTGACAGCATGGAGTTCTCCGACCAGTCGTCCCTGTTATACCACGGAGCAGTGAAGCTGCCGCCGGTGCCGCCATCGACGAGAATGGCGAGATCGCCTTCGGGGTTCACATAGGCGGAGAGGTCTCCGGGTGTAATGCCGACACCGAATGAAAGCGTCTTGATCTCCGAATCCTCCTGAAAGTAGCCGATAGTGTCGTTGCCGTCGCCGCGGTTGAAGAGATAGGTATTGTTGCCGGATTCCCCGAGGATGCTATCGTTTCCGGTCCCGCCAGCCAGCACGTCGTTGCCGTTCCCCCCCCCCTGAGACTGTCGTTGCCGCTGTCTCCCGAAATGATGTCGTTGCCGTTGCCGCCTGCAAGCCAATCGTTGTTGCCGCGCCCTTTCAGCCGGTCGTCGCCGTTGTTGCCGGATATGTCGTCGTCGGCATTACTTCCTCTGAGGAAGTCGTCGTAGTCGGAGCCCCACTGTGCGCCGACGACACCGCCATCGGCCAGGGCAACGATCTGTTCCAGGGTCATCTCTGTCCCGTCGGCGAAGCGGAACCGCCGCACCGGTGAGCGGCCGATATCGGAAAAATCGGCGTTATTGATCTCGATGGCGTCGTCTCCACCAATGCCGATAACCAGTCTCCGATACCCGATATCGGTGGGCTGCGGGTCATACATATAGTACCAGGCGTCGACTTGCACCTGGAGATCGGCAGGCGTGATCCCCGTACCGAACTCGACCG
>Ga0208371_1000292_pt1 | contig 13459 bp, 7 predicted proteins | sample SubbioCR12Aug_1A_FD_184827 | JGI IMG/M metagenome (GOLD analysis project Ga0208371, IMG submission 184827) | Serpentinite rock and fluid subsurface biosphere microbial communities from McLaughlin Reserve, California, USA - CR12Aug_1A (SPAdes) | ecosystem: Environmental > Terrestrial > Deep... | reverse complement strand
GGTCGGGCCTGACGTTGAAAAGCACCCGGTTTTCTTCGTTCACCGCCCACACAGGCCGGACAAGGGTTTCCGATGTTTTCCAGGGCGTTTCCATCACAACTTTGAGTTCATAAACATCCTGTGGCCCGTCATTCACCGATAGCACACGGACCTCCGGCACAGGCAGAGACGATTCAATGACAATGCCTGAACGGACACGGACCTGATCCCCATGGGCATTGCCTATGAACAGAACGATCAGAAGAATCGGCACAATAAAATGGATAGCACGATGTTTTGTCATGATCATTTACCGGAATGGAACTGGATACGAATTGAGTGTCATGGAATAAATCTTTACAAGTCCCTTGTTTTTCATTATTTTTAATCAGACGATCAATTTAACGGTTTCTTTCTGTTTAAGTGCAAAATTCTGTTTTTTATTCAATGATGTTACTTGAAATAACATGATTGATGGATTCTGTTTTGTCCCCACCCATCGTTCAACTTTTCTCCTGTAGGATGGGTGGAGCACAGTGTAACCCATCACCAATATCCATTGTGAATACAATGGTTATAATAACGTTCAGTTTACTTATTACAACTCGTTGGAACACAGCCATGGTTGAAGTCAAAGGCCAGAAAATAAGCCGCATCAAACAGACCATCATCGATTTTCTCATCACCATGTCCCTGTTTGACGAACTGAGTCCCATTGAGCTTTCCCTTACCGCAGATTACATGAACTTCTTTGATCTGGAGCAGGGCAAAACCCTGTTCAAGGAAGGCGACATCGGCGACTACATCTGCTTCGTGGTGGAAGGCGCCGTGGACGTTTTAAAGATGTCCGGTTCGGGCAAACGCGCCGTCATCGCCACCCTCACCCGTGGAAGCACCATCGGCGAAATGTCCATCATCGACAACATCTCCAGATCCGCCACGGTCCGCGCCCGGAAAGATTCCACTCTGGTGATCCTTTCCCGCAAAGGCTTCAACGCCATCCTTGAAAGCCACCCAAAAATCGGCATTAAAATCCTCAAAGGCGTCGCCCGCCTGCTCAGCCTGAACATGCGCCGAACCTCCAGTCATTTGGCCGATCATATTATGGCCCCTGAATCCGATGAATAATGCGGAAACTGCATATTTTGGCCTGATACGGCGTTCTCGGAATTTTTAGATCCTCGACGTAGCGCTGCTACGCCTGCGGTCTAAAAATTCCTGCGGCCTTGTCTCAGACCAAAATCTACAGTTTCCTTCAGACACTTTCACCTTTTATTTTTATAGAAACAGCGAAACATAGTCTTTCTTCTACTATATATTTGGGGCCCACAAAGGCATTTTAGAGCTATTTGTTACCAAAATGCCATTCAAAATTTAAACCTGTGGCCAGTTTCACTGCCTCATCTAATCCAGCGCATAATTCATAGCCTATTTGAACTGATACCATTATCAATTGTTGAGCATATCTACTTTCATTTACTTTTTTCAGATTAGATAGTGCAGAAGCAGTATTTGCCCATAATACTAATGTTTCAGATCTTGCAGATAAACCAACCCTTAACAGGCCCGACGTTTCTTCACTGTACATTTTATCTTTATCTCTATACATTCGAAGGATTAACTCCGAAAATGGCACTTTGATCTGGGCGTCCTCTTTGTTTAATTTTGATATTAAAATTAATGTATTCAATGAGATACTGTCTTCCAATTGTTTTATTTCAGCATCAATTCGAGCAGACTTATGCTCCTTCCATTGCAATTCAATTTGAAAAGCCAAATATAATAGTGAGAAAAAAGCTAAAACAGGGCCTATTACACCTCCAAAAAAGCTCCCAAACTCAGCCCATTTTGAATGTTCAAACCAAAAAAAGAAACCAAAACGGTAAGTATATAATGCAAGGATCAGCGCTATTGGAATAGTCGCTAAAATAGATATTGTTTTGATTTTCATTTTTAACTCCCAAAGCACCACCCGGACACCAACACGACATTAGACAATAGAGACCATCAACAAAGAATCCGCTCCAAAATCACCTTAGTAATCATATACGTGGGCTTAATCCCCTCTTCACCCATGCTGCCGGAGGCCAGGGTCTGACCGCTCACAAGGGGGTTGTCTGAGGCGTAGTAGGCGTAACGGAGTTTCACGTTTCGGGAGATGTGGCCACGGATCATGGCGGCGCTGATGGCTTTCTGGTAGTGGCCGCCTTCCATTTCAAGACCGATGGCTTTCCAGCTTGAGGCCTGGAAACGGCGAAGCAGGTCTCTGTTCTGGAGACTTGTACCCACCACCGTCACCACAGGCCCCAGGTAGACGGAAATGTCTGAGCCGAAATCGTTGCGGCCCATGTCGTTCTCGAATATGTAGTTGTCCGATGTCCCTTCGAACACATGGGAGGTGGCCAGCATGATATCGCCCTTTTTTCCGTTCAATATTCCAGCTTTACCCATCACCGAAATGGACTGGATGTCAAAATGTTTGGCTGTTTCCTTGTCTTTATAGGGATCAAGTAGCTCGTCCATGGCTTCGAAGGCCTGGGTTCCAAAGGCGTAATCCATCACAAAAAGAACCGGAGCTTCGTCATTAGGGCACTCGGTATTAAACCGGAGATCCGGGTGAAATGGCATGCCTTTGATCTTGGCCGTATCGATGATCTGGCAGTCGATATGGGTACCGGAACGGTCCGGAAGCTCGTAAAATCCACGGACTTCGGCGTAAGATCGGATCGTTTCATTTTCACTTCGCGCTTTGGACACAAAGTCGTAAACATCCATGTCCGCTTTGACTTTGGACAGGCCGTACAATGCGCCGTAGCCATAAATCAGGTTCACCACACTGTGAAGATTGGCGCTGATGATATGGATGGGGCGGTTCTGAAAACCCAGGGCGTTCAACTTCCGCTTGATGTCATCGGCCCATCTCCGGCTGTAGCTCTGATTGCCCAGAATATCCTGGAGCGACGGGGTAAAAGAGATCAGAAGTTCGCTGTCCCTTTCGGATTTCTCTTCCTCCACCCGTTTACCCAGACTGTAAATAAAGGCAAGAAGCACATGTTTGCTTCCTTCTTTGGCATAGCGTTCCAGATATTCGTAGCTTTCCTTTGTTTCGTGCATGGTTCTGCCCAGGATGTTGCTCAAATTCCAGAGTGCCTTGTCCAGAACGTCACCTGAAAGAGCCTGACCGCTCAGGACCGTTTCTTCAAGTCGCCGCCATTCCCGGTTGATTTCACCATTCCTGTCGCGCATCTGGTGAAAGATCTTTTCCGCTTCGTTATTCATGAACGTTATATGAGTCAAAAGATCGTAGATTTCGCTGAAACCCCGTGTGATCACAAAGCAGATTTCTTTTTCGCCAATCAGGTAACAGGCCCTTTTCCGTTTGGGGGGGACGATCAATTCAAAAGCGGTATTCGTAAACTCTTCCCTTGCCGTCAGAATGATCCGGTTGCATTTCTCAATGCCCCGTGGAAGACGGTCGATCACATATTCCAGCCCTTTGAGTTCGATGATCCTCGGATCGTTCATGGTTCCGTAGATTTCAGGACTCAGCATCCGAAGCGCATCAGCCAGAGTCTGCCCCGAACTGCCCGTGGGTTTGTAATACCCCCTCAATGCCAGAGCATCGATGGTGGTTTTGATGGTTCGGACTGAATTCCGGGCTTTCTGGGATTTGGTCAGGGTCTGCATGGCGTTCTCCGTTCAAACGGTTCTTTGTCATCACAATGCCCGTTGATGCATTGCAACAAATTGATTTCCATCTTCTTTTTTTATCTCAAGAATAACCGATCCACCGGCCATAGTCAAAGACAAGGATCACCTTGTTAAAACTTTCTCTTATTCTATGGATGAAGCGATTCGAACAATGACTGAACCAATTGAAAAATCCGTTGCGTATTTGTACAGTTCTGGAAGGGACATGGAAAAATATGAATATACAATCACATCAAGGATGTTTTTATATGCCGAGAACTGCGGTGAAAAACAATAATCGAATGTCGCTGAGAATCCGGCGGATATGGAGCCATCCCGCTTCAGGACATTCCCTCGCTCTTGTTTTACCGTTATCGACCTTCCAAAGGACGCTTTTTTCAGCCGGTATCAAGGATTGTTGACAACGGAAGGAAAGACCCAAAAAGAAAGATGCGTAAGATGCCCCTGAAATTTCAGCCCGACCCCAAATCCAAATCCAAATTCAAATCATGAAACATACTTATCTTATTATATATTTTATGCCATAGGCAAAGGTGAGCTAATTAATTGGGTTTAATGTTTGATTAATTTTGTCGGCCAGATCCTTGACAGAAAATGGTTTTGACAGGAAATTCACTCCCTTTTCAAGAACACCGTGGCGGGCGATCACATTCTCAGTGTAGCCGGACATATACAGACATTGGATATCCGGATCGATTTCACCAAGACGACGTGCCAGTTCACGGCCATTCATCTGAGGCATCACTACATCGGTGAGGAGTAGATTAATTTTCTTATTATACGAAAGTGCCATCTCAATGGCATTTTCAGGAACATTTGCAGTGAGGACAGTGAACCCAATATGCTCAAGAATGGATTTACCGATATCAAGAACCGCCATATCGTCATCCACTATAAGAACTGTTCCAGACACTTTATTAAGGTTTTTCGTCGGTATGATAGTTTCAAGCTTATCTTCCTCTGCTTCGATCAATGGGAAATAGATTTTAAATGTTGTTCCCCTACCGATTTCACTGTAAGCATGAATGAAACCATCGTTTTGTTTGACAATCCCATAAACAGTGGACAAACCCAATCCAGTCCCGCTGCCCACCGCCTTTGTTGTAAAAAAAGGTTCGAAAATCTTCTCCAAGGTTTTTTTGTCCATGCCGCAACCGTTGTCACTAACGGACAACATAACAAAAGCACCCGGGTGGAACCAGACATGCCCTTCGCAATAGGCGTTATCAATTACAACGGACTGTGTTTCAATTGTAACCTTGCCTACATCCTGAATGGCATCCCGGGCATTGACTATAAGATTGGCCAAAATCTGATCAACTTGAGAAGGATCAATCAGGATCTTGCCCATATCCTGCCCAGGCATCCATGCAAGATAAGTGTTCTCTCCGATCAATCTCTGAAGCATCTTCAACATACCGACTATCGTCTTATTGATATCCAAAACTTCAGGGTTGATAGTCTGCTTCCGGGAAAAGGCGAGAAGTTGCCGGACCAGATTGGCAGAACGATGGGTCGCATCAAGGATTGATTTTTGCCTTTCCAGAATTTTGGCATCAAGCCCCTTGTCCATCATTACAAGCTCGGTGTTCCCGCTCACAACAGACAACATATTGTTGAAATCATGGGCTATACCACCTGTGAGATGGCCTATCGCCTCCATCTTTTGGGCCTGTCTCAACTGGGCTTCGAGATGCGCTTTCTCTGCCTCTGTCTGCTTGCGTTTCGTGATATCAATTCCCATCATGATAATATGTTTGGTTTGAGCTATTGATACCCCGCCGGATGATACAAGCAGGGTAAACAATTCTCCATTTCGTGAACGAAGAACGACTTCTATATCCAGAAGTTTTTTTTCAGAAGAGATATGGTCTTTGATTATTTGAAAATCAGAGTCGTTTTCCCACAGATTAAGATCTTCGGAATCTTTGCCGATAATGTCTTCGGGAGCATAACCCAGTAATGAACAGAAAGAGTTGCTTATATCAACAAAACGACCGTGAGGAAGACTGATCAGACTTATTATGAGAGGGCTCAGATGAAATGCTTTGGAGAATTTTTCTTCAGACTCACGAAGAAGAACATTAGTTGAAAGAATTTCTGACTGAGCATCGTTTAACTTTCTATTTTTTTCTATGAGTTCTCTGTTAATAGCCAAAACGGTTGCTTCGGCTTGCCGCTGGCCTTCAATCTCTTCCTTTGCTCTGTTGAGAGCGGTTTTATTGATGGCGAATACACTGTAAGCGCTGAGGCATGAGATGAGAATCGCCATGGTGTTATCGCTAATATAATCAATCACGGCAAAATCAGGGAGCATAAGCTGAGGACGATAGTAATAAAGAAAAACCAGCATGAACCCGATATTTAGTGAACCGTATATGAAAATGGAAGACTTTCGATGTGTTATCGCCATAGGCAGCAGGCTCAAAATGCAGATAACGAATGTAAGCGTATCAAGACGCGATAAAGGATGGCTGTTGTCAAAAATAATCACGGTCCAGATGTTGATCATATTAACGATAATGATCATGTGGGCGGATATGGAAAAATATCCGCAAACCAGTAAGACAAAGGCACATGGCATCATGACGATGCCGAGGATTACGATTGGGATAAGAACTTTAGCGTTAAGAAACCCCTTCAGGTGTAAATAGAACGTAACAAGTGTGATAATGAAGATCATGACCATACTAAACAGACATACTACGAAGAAAAAACGTGCTTTCAGCTGAAGGTCAAGATCTGCTTTAGAATAACATGACAATGCACAGTCAAACAGTTTGCCCATGTTGAATCCTATGAAGTCAATAATTGTTTATTTTAGTTGGTTTCAAAAAACTCATTCTAATAGTTCAATGAGTACACATGTAGTTATACATTTAGTCGATTTATCGAGTACATAATTAGAAATAGAATGATCCATAAAGAAATTCGTGAACCTATTAGATTTTAATGTATATACGTTTTTAACCTACGATTTTTCCGGATTCTGAAACGTCTCCAAATAGAACTGATTCGTGAGGGATGAAATAAGTATCCGGTTTCGGGATTTCAAATTTCTCATACAAAAGTAAAGCGCGGAGAAGTGCAATGACTACCGTTTTTGTTCATTCATTTCAAATCACGGCGTTTTGCATCTCCACCTTAATCATTACAGAGTAGCTGAAATAGGTGATGAGTTGAAACCTTGTCCTTATGTTATCTATGGGAAGCTGTGTTTTTACAAATTGGCGATGAGTTCAGCCGGAACCGGATTCCTGACGTTGACGAATCAGTTTCAAATCTTCAAGCAGTGTTCTGAAGTTCGTTTGATGGTTGAACGGTAAACAGACCTCTTGTTACCAAATCTATAGCTTCATTAAATAATAACTTAATGGCGCCTTTATCTGCTGAATCCTGTACATAAATTCTGATAATAAACATTTTATAGATTGAAAATAAAACTCTTGAAATATTTTCTACATTTACAGGCCGGAACACCTTTTCACTGATGCCATTTTCAATAATGGTCTTGAGTATCTTGACAGAGTCGCTATGAATTGCTTCATAAGGTTCATTTACAGGAAACATTGGAAAGATATCTGGGTCACCCTTGAGAAGGGCTCTCAATTCGGGGGCCTCATCAAGGTAACTGATGGCTTTTTGCCCCAAAGTAAAAAACTGATTCGCAGAGGATTTTTCAGTGAGAACGGCTTCCATCACGTAAATCTGCCATTTGGTGAGAGCTGACCGCACAGTATTTTCATAGAGATCCATTTTGTTTTCAGCGTAAAGATAGAGATTGCACTTCGTCATATTCAGCTCTTTCGCGATATCTTCCATGGTCGCTTTCTTATAACCGAATTCAGCAAATATTTTTAACGCGGCATTGTAAATATCATTGGAGGGGGCTTTTTTTCTCATGGCTCAAAAATAACCCTAAATTTATTAATGAACATTATGATTAATTGTTCATTAATAACTAATTCAACTCTTCTTGTTTGTCAAGATTTTATTATTCGTATGTAACGAGCAAATAAAAGTGGATTAGGGTCACCCATTAAAGGCCGGTTTCATCAAAGGGTCCGGGGTCAAGGGGCATGGGGCAAACCTTGATTTGTGATTTATATTTCGTAATCAATAGGATGAATGTCTGGATTTCGTTTCACAAGATCCATACCTGTCAGGTTCAATAACATAGATGATCTTATGAGGAAACCTGCGGATCAGATGCTTTCGTGTGCCTTTTTATTCCACAGCCTTTTCGTTACGATTTTTTATGTATACATGATGCGTAAAAACGATGTCAAAATTTATTTCAGATTGACCTTTCACCAGACCACGATCTTCCAAATTTCCTGTCATGGCTAACGAAACTTTGGTGGTGGTACTGTTTTCTGTTTCTGAAAGCCTTACGGCTTTCTTAAGGCCAATCGGGAGATTGGCGTGCCCAGGTCGGCCAGCGCTCGGTCTGTTTCATAATCGAAAGGGGGTTTCAAAATACCACCTTTTACAAGGTGCCCACGCACATAAACGACTCCGAAATAAGCGCCATATCTTTTTCGGCAACACCGCATGCATGGTAATGGGGTTGCCATTGAGAGACTTTTTTTGACAATTCGTTGACGATAGATTCTGCCTCATCAGGGGAAAGACCAAACCGTTCAGGTCGGCTCAAGGCGTTTTTCAATGTTGCCTGACGCCTGGTCTGGCAGGCAAGTATAACGTGCTGCCCCTTTGCGTGGATATTCTGGCCGAGTCTTTATTTCTTACCCGCATTCAATAATCAAGACACCTGACCGGAACAGTATAACGAATTTTAAATTTATTATTAGTGTAGATTCGATCAATAACTTCGACGTCTGCAAACATTTCCATATCTGAATATTGACTGCATGATACAGGTCGTTTTTCACTGATTTTAAGCTCACCCGAATTACTATCAAAGCTGATTTCAAATCTTTCGGCTGGGATGTTGTGTGACAAAATACTGAATCGAAGGTTACCTTGTGTCCCACCCTCAATTTTTCCAGGGAAAATGAATGTCGTTGCATATAGGTCATCCATTGTAAAAACGCCGCTGACATAATGAGGGAATTCGACCAGATCCGTTCCGCCGATCTTTTTTCCCATGAAGGCGTCCACCTGGTATTCTTTGATATCGCTATTTTCGGAGAATAGCCTGTCAGTGGCCGTTATGGTGAATGAATAATGCCCCCATGATTCGTTTTTACCATGAATTCGGCCTGTCTGCTCATCAAGATACAAGCCTTTAGGCAATTCGCCGCCCGAAATTTTATAAACATATGAACCGTTTCCACCCTTGGCTTCCAGAACTGTTGAATAAGATTTTTGGCTTTCGGCCTCGACAAGAGTTGATCCCAGCAGTTCGACCTTTGGTCCGCAATGATCAACTTTTACCGAATATTCTCCGGGACGGTTATGAAGATGACTGGCTCTGATATAGTATATGCCAGGGAGTTTACAGCAATAAACAATCTTTAATGGATCATCTGGGTTTTCACGTTTAACCGATGAAATGACCGTCCTTGAGGTGTCGAAAAAATCCACCGCCAACGCAGCCTCTTTAGAAGCACCTGGAAAGCTAATGCTGATGACATCATTTGGTTTGCACTGAGAAAGGTCCAATTGAATCATGTCCACATCTTCCGGCTCGTGAAATGTGTGTTTCTGAGGTTCATCAGCTGGGGTGAGACGGCAGGTGGTCTCAAAATCCCTATCTCCCGGCTTTTCGTATCTGTCAGGGAAATAGTCCACCACTTTCAGAGCATAGTTTCGTTCTGTGCCCGTACCGGCATAACCCGTGTCGGCTACGCGAATTTGAAAGGGATATGAACCTGGAGTAAGTGCGACATTTCCGCTGATTTTTCCATCTCGGTCAATAGCAAGATTCCCCGGAAGATTTTCCCCTGAGAACGCATAGCCACCACTGCCCTTTTCAGCAATGACCTGGAACGAATAGGGGCCATGGGACAAAGCGTCGGGAGTCTGGAAAGAAGATAACTCCACTTTAGGGCCTTTGTCGCTGACCCTCAATGAGTAATCACCTGTCCGCCCATTCCTTTCATTAATCTTTATAAATACATGATCCATTGCTTTTTTCGAAAAAAACATGTGGGCGTATTCCCCTGCCCCGGTGTCAACTCCTTGAGCCAGGACGTTTTTCTCTTTATCGTAAAGGGTCAGACCTGTGCTGGCTGGCCTTGTCATGGCGAGTGTTTCGATATGGATAACATGACCTTCCACAATCCGGGAAAGATCAATTCGAACCACATCCTCATCTCCTTCAACGTTGAACGTATGGTTCTGATCCGGTTCGCCGGGTTTCATCATGTTTGAAGTGAAAAAATCGTTATCCCCTTTGCTTTCAAAATCATCCGGAAAAAAATCCACCGCTGTCAGCGAATACTCCAGTTCGTCAGCTATTCCTTGAAAAACTCTGTCTTCCACGCGAATTTTAACGGGGTAAATTCCTGGTCCCACCTCAAGCCTTCCGCTCAGGGTTCCGTCTTCATTAAGTGAGAGTTTTTCCGGGACAGCAAGAGGGATGAAACGATATGATCCGCTTCCATGACTGGCTGTGATTTTCTGCTGCACATCCAGAAATCTTGAAACGGTGTTAAGGCCCTGTGGCGCCAGACGGACAGCCTGCCCAAGATGACTAACCGAAATAGAGTAGACACCTGTTTCGTCCGGCCCTGTTTCTATGGAAACGTAATAGGGTCCAGGTTTTTCACATTTAAAGAATATCTGAGGATAGTCATCATCTTTCTTCTCGGTCAGTAATGATAAATCTCCAGAATATAACTTCATTACCACATGCGTCGGACGAGTCCTTTTTTCCGACTTCAGTACAATCACAGAATCCTTTTCTACACCGGCCAAGTCGAGTCGCATCATGTCCCGATCCCCCGGCTCGTCAAAGGTATGTATCTGGGGTTCCGAGGTGTGGGTCATGACATTCTTTGTCTCAAAGCTGCTGTCGTTCATTGATTCATAGCGGTCTTTATGAAAATCAACCACCTTCATCTCAATTTTTTTCTCGGCGCCAACTCCAGCGTCTTTGTCTTTGATGTTAACGGTAAAATTGTAAAGTCCACGTTTAAGATCAACCGCCCCCTTCACAACACCGGATGAATCAATAACAAAACAGGAAGGAATATCGGGTGATGAGAATTCATAATCACCACTCCCCCCTTTAACATCAAAGGTTGTCTTGAATCGGCTGTTTGCAAGCACAGGATTGAAGTCCTGGATTATAGCCGTCAATGCAGGGTAAAGCCTCAGCTTATAAACTCGGCTCTCCTTTTTCCCTAATGGCCCGTGATCTTTCACGTCAATCCTGACAAGGTATTTACCCGGTTTTGACAATGGCACACCCGAAATAACCCCTTTGTCGTCCATGGCAAGACCTTCCGGCAAGCCGCTTGCGCGAATTTCCAAAGACCCTGAACCGCCTTTAATTTCGAATTGTTCATGATACGGTGAGCCCACGTTGGCCGGAGCTGGTTTCTTTTTTTCAATAATCAATGCAGGATAAATCGTAAACGTATACTCGCGCTTTGTTTGGATTTCAGGGGATGTCTTGTCCGTTGCCATGACCGAGAAGTGGTACTCTCCCGGCATTGCTTTCAATCGGCCTTTCAACTTTCCTGATTTCTTGAGAGACAAAAAAAGTGGCAGAGATTCCGAGCTGAAACGATATTTCCCACTGCCGCCTTTTGCATGAATAGGTGTCGAATACTCATCGCCGACATATCCTGATGGTAAGCTTTCTGACGTTATTTCCACAGGTGGAAAACTGATCTTTTCATTTTTTTTTGATGAAACCCAGGCGCACGAGAAAAAGCCGTTCACAACGACCAGCACAAAAATCAACTTGAAAATTCTCATCATCGTTTATCCCTGACGTTTTCCCTGTTTTTCAAAATCTGTTTTTCCTTCGACTTTTTTTCTTCGGCTTTACGGAAGAAAACAGCTGCAATCTCCTCATCCGATTTGACACCGATTCCTTTCTGATAAAGCATTCCAAGATGATAATCTCCATCCCAGGCCCCTCTGTCCGAGGCTTTTTTGTACATCATATATGCAACGGCATCGTTTTTCTGAACTCCCATCCCCTGTTCATACATCTCGCCTATGGCGACAGCGGCTCCATTGTGTCCCTGGCTGTCTGCAAGTTTAAACAAAGACAGCGCCATTTCCTCGTTCTTTTTAACTCCACGGCCAAAACGTACCATGTCACCCATTCTGAACTGGGCTTCAATATGACCCTTTTCAGCCGCCCGCTTGTACCATCCCGCCGCTTCAAATAAATTCTGGCCCACACCGTGGCCGTTTTCGCACATCAAACCCATATAGAACTGGGACCTTGCATCCCCGTTCGCTGCAAAGTGGGTAAAAAGAGACAACGACTCACCGTAGCGGCCTTTATCATATGCATCAACGCCTTTTTCAATCATCCGGCCCAGATAGGTTTCCGCTTCTTTCTTTCCATACCTGCCAAGTTTTGAAAATATCAGCAGAGCCGTCTCATAATCTCCCTTGCCAAACCCTTGAACACCCTTGTCGAAAATCAACTCAAGATAATGCTTGGCCTTGCTGTCATCCAGAATCGCCAGTGGAATGAATATGTCCATGGCCTCTTTGTACTTTCCCTCCTGATAGGCTTCTATACCCATATCGAGTCTGGCCCACGCGCTGCCAGCCAGCACTATCATCACCAGGACAGACGTCATCAGAAACAACGTCACTTTCTTCGCCCATATGCCTTTTGCATGATTACCAGGACTCATTTTCATATTCCATTTTTTTAAAGCGAAAGTATTGTTCATGGCAGCCTCAAGATATTGATACATGTTCTATGCCAGAAATGATGAAAATATCAACTGATTGTCACAATATATTCTCTTTTCCTTATGATAATTATTAATCACAAATACCTCTTGAGTATATCTGGAAATACAAAATAGATTATTTAATAATTCTGTGCAAAATTTCATTTATTCCCTTTATATTTGGATATATCATTATTTTCAATCATTTGATTGAATTGTTTTATTGATCGTACAATAAAACGTTAAAATTTATATTTTACAAACGTTAAAATGCATTGACAACACACTAAAACTATTTTACCATTCTTAAAAAGAATCATTAATAAGGAACGCATCAACCCCCGCATTAATAAAGATAAAAACATTCGGTTTCAGAAATCTTCACGTTTCACCCTTTTCAGTTTGTAAAAATTATTTATATATACCTGTATTATTTGGATTTAGCTTTCATTTTTAATTTTCCTAATACGCGGGCATCTTTTTTAATCGGCCATCATTTCATCTTGAGCCCTCGGCGATCTCTTTTCAAAAAAATAGCTTCATTAATTATTCTTGATTAGTAATTTCGGCATTAAACAACTTGAATCAAAAGATTTAATATTTACATCTATCTGGTTTTTATTTGTTTTTCCAATATTATATAAGGAATTGAAATGAAAACAATTTATTTACTCATGTTATGGTTGGGAGTTACCTGGATTTTCCAGATTTTCGGACAATCGGCCACTTGCCATGCAGAAATAACGATCATGGATGACAAAGAGCTTTCGGAAACTGAGGCACAGTTTGCAAAAATCACTCTGGAATCGTTTTACACTGAAAACGATACAATCAGGATTTTCATGGATCTCCATATGGCCGTTTACGGTGAAATTGACCTCAAAGCCGGGTATTATTACAGAAATTCCTCTGACATGCGTATCAATCCGCCT
>Ga0208371_1000291_pt1 | contig 13466 bp, 15 predicted proteins | sample SubbioCR12Aug_1A_FD_184827 | JGI IMG/M metagenome (GOLD analysis project Ga0208371, IMG submission 184827) | Serpentinite rock and fluid subsurface biosphere microbial communities from McLaughlin Reserve, California, USA - CR12Aug_1A (SPAdes) | ecosystem: Environmental > Terrestrial > Deep... | reverse complement strand
AAACCATACAGTTGTGCCTGCTGTCATTATCATCGAATTTGATCAACTCGATATGACCACGAATGTTGGGGGTCACATCAATTTTTTCCCTCGGATACTGGACAGTAACCACAGGCTGGATCATCGCCTTGAACGTTACACCCAGACCAATGAGAAGGCTCTTGCCACCGGTATAAATATCTCTGAAATATCCGCTCATATCATCTTCACTAAAAATGCTGTTATTAAAAGATTAACCAACGAAAAGGGAATCAGGTATTTCCACGCAAGGTTCATAAGCTGATCAAATCGAACCCTGGGATACGTCCATCTCACCCATATCATCACCAGCATAAGGATAAACACTTTCAACATAAACCAGACCGCACCCATAAGAGGTCCGCTGGCCAGTCCGAATGGCCCGTTCCATCCGCCGAGAAACATGATGGTTGCTATGGATGCCATGATAAACAGGTTTCCGTATTCGGCAATGGCGAAAAGCCCAAAGGCGAAGCCGCTGTATTCTGTATGAAAACCAGCGGTGAGTTCGCTTTCCGCTTCAGGAAGGTCAAAGGGAGCTCTGTTGGTTTCAGCGCAACCTGCAATCAGATAAATTACAAAAGCCACAAACAGGTTGGGATAAACCACAAACCAGAGTAAACCGCTCTGGGCCTCAACTATTTTCTGTAGATCAAACGATGCTGTGGTCAAAACAACCGCCAGAAGGGACAGAAGAATCGGAATTTCATAAGCGATATTCTGAGCAACCGCACGCATGGCACCAAACATGGAGTACTTGTTATTCGAACTCCATCCTGCAATAAGGATTGCAAACACGTTGATGGATGCCATGGCGATGATATAAATCAAACCGATGTTGAGGTTGATCCCATAGAGAGAACTACTGAAAGGAAGCACCGCAAAAATCATGATTACCGGTGTGAAACAAAGTAGAGGTGCAAGACGGAATAAAAACCGGTCGGCATCTTTTGGAACAATGAGCTGCTTGCCCAGAATCTTCACACCGTCCAGGATCATCTGAAGCCATCCCTGAAGACCAATCTCCATCGGTCCCCAACGTCGTTGAATCCGCGCGGCTATTTTACGTTCCAGATAGCCCATCACAATAGCATTCGCGAAGACAATGGCGATCAGAATTAAGAAGGCGATGAGCATTCGCAGTAAACTGTATGTTTGAATCATGTCGATAATCTGTTGCATATATCCTACCTGTCGATTTCCGGAATGACCAGATCAAGACTTCCCATGGCGGATACAAGGTCCGCGATGAGCATCCCTGTGCACATCTCTTCCATTAAACTCAAATTTGAAAACGAAGGAACCCTGATCTTAAGCTTATATGGTACCTCGCTGCCATCTCCAACCAGGTAATACGTCAGAACCCCACGAGCTGTTTCAACGGAGAAGCTGCAATCACCCTCCTGGAGTTTTGTTTTCTTTGGTTTTGCGAGGACAGGCCCCTCAGGTAATTTATCAAGAGCCTGTTCAATGATTCTCAAACTCTGTTCCATTTCCTTGATTCTCACATTATATCGATCAAGTGAATCACCATTTTTCCCTGTGGGGATGTCGAAATCGAAATGGGAATAGACAGAGTATGGTTCACTCTTTCTGATATCGTAGGGAATTCCCGATCCACGAAGAGTTGGTCCTGTGGCACCATAACGTCTCGCCATATCCGCTGTGATAATGCCCACACCTTCTGTTCTTTTTATGAAGATGATATTGCCGGTGACAAGGTCGTTAAACATGGGAATACGTTTACGGAAATTGGCAATAAACGCTCGGGTCCTTTTGATAAAGGTGTCATCAATATCCTTGAGTACACCACCCACTCTGTAATAGCAGTAAGTCAGACGGGAACCGGTGATATCTTCCAGAGCATCCAGTATGTCTTCACGGTCATCAAAGGCGTACAGAATGGGAGTAAATGCCCCAAGATCAAGAACATAGGCACCAATTCCCAGAAGATGGCTTGAGATTCTGTTCATTTCGGATGTGATCACCCGAATGTACTCAGCCCTTTCAGGAACCTCAATTCCTGCCATTCTCTCAATCAGGGCCACGTAACCATGATTAAACGGCATGGCCCCCACATAGTCCATACGGCCCGTATTGGGATAAAAGCCTTGCCACACGCGGGACTCTGCCATTTTTTCCTGCATTCTGTGGCCATAACCAAGAACAGGATCGATTCCCATGGCGTACTCACCATCCATTTCAAGAATAACGCGCAATACTCCGTGCGTTGCAGGATGCTGAGGCCCCATGTTCAGCAAGAAACGATGCTTGTCATTGGTTTGAAATTTTGTCATCGTTGCCATTACATTCACTCCGAACGTTTATTCTTCAATATTCTTTTTAACAGGCTTCTTTTCAGCTTCCGCTTCTGATTTTCGCGTAATCGTTTCGACACTTACCAGTTTATCATCTTTCTTGAGGAGTGGTTTCAGGTCAGCGTCTTCTTCACTCAAAAGCAGTGTTCTAAGATCGGGGTGTCCCGTGAAAACAACACCGTAAAAATCATGAGTTTCACGCTCATGCCAGTCTGCACCTTGGAAAACATCGGCAATAGTTGGGATTTCTCCGGCTTCGTTTGCCATGGCTTTTGCATTAATGCGGCATGCCTCATTAAAATGTGCAAACTGATATACGACTTGAAAACAAGGAGCCACATGAACAGCTGTAACAAAATCCAGATAGAATTCGGTTTCATACATCATTCTTGCAAAATCCTGAACCTGGGTTTCCTTCAACTTCACTTCAAGGTGGTATCCGCTTTTCTTATAATCGGATTCAAGAACATCAAATTGACCGGCTTTCAATTTCCCCAGCGTATCGTTCACTAAGCTCATATCTTGATAACCTCCGGATTCGCTGGCATCTTTCTCTGAGGCCAGGGATGACGGCCACCAGTAATTTTTTCCTGCAATTTCAATATACCTTCAATCAAAGCCTCAGGTCTTGGAGGGCATCCCGGAATATAGACATCAACTGGTATCAGCCGATCCACCCCTTCTATAACATTGTAGTTTTCTTCAACCGCAAAAGGTCCACCGGAGATGGCGCAGTTACCCATGGCGATAACCCATTTCGGTGACGGCATCTGTTCGTAAAGGGTCATAACGGCAGGGGCCATTTTCTTGTTAACAGTACCCGAAATAATGAGGAGGTCACACTGACGAGCTGATGGTCTGAAAACTTCTGCACCGTATCTGGCCATATCAATTCGAGCCATACCCGTTGCCATCATTTCAATGGCGCAACAGGCAAGACCAAAAGTCATCGGCCACAGTGAGTTGGCTTGACATACTTTAAGGACTTTGTCCGTCAGAAGAAGTTGACTCAGCATCGCACCCTGATGTTCAACAGCCCCGCGTTCATAGTCTTCCCGCAACGATTGCGAAAAGGCATTAATTTCTTTTATCTTATTTTCCTCTCCCACGTGAAAACTCCTTTGACCCAGGCGTAAATGATTGCCAGTGACAAGATTCCTACGAAAATGAATAATTCAGAGATTCCTCTGATTGCGCTCACAGCATCTGTATTGTAAATCGTCGCGACGGGAAACAGGTAAAGAACATCCACATCGAACGCAAGAAAAATCAGGGCATACAGATAGTAAGAAATTCCAAATCGGTAATCCCACATCTGTTTGAATGGCTCAGCACCGCATTCGTATGATTGGAAAGATCGTTCATACTCGGTGGTTTTGGGTCTGATGTAATAGGATATGACGAAGGGCAAAAACACGGCAAGACAACCTCCCACCATGAATAAGACAATATACATGTAGTCTGTGAGGCAGCTTTCAGTCATTAAATGACCTCCCATTCTCCTTGGATAAATTAGAAAACAAATCCATAGAGAGTTATTCAATTGTTAAATTTTGTGTATGGCAGGCGAAGAAAATCCGCCTTGCAACTAAACGGATTTCGGGACACTATTATAAACAATAGAAGATATGTCAAGGGGTTTTTGTCGCTATTTTTAAACAAATAATTTAGTGCTTTAATTTCCTTATTTTATTTATTCAAATTATTTTCGAAACCGATTTTCTTATGACTAAAAGTATGACCATAGAACTATTGACAGGAGTCTATGCATTTCTCCAACTTTTCTATAATTTCTGACATATCGATTGGAATCGGAGCGGTAAATGACATAAGTTCCATGGTGGTAGGATGGTGAATCTCAAGATTGAAGGAATGGAGCATCTGCCGTTTTGCTTTCATCAGCACGCTGCTCTCTTCATGATGTAGTGATTTCCCGATATTCTTTTTTGCCGAATTATACACAGGATCACCAACAATTGGATGATGAATGGACTGACAATGAACTCTTATCTGATGCGTTCTACCAGTTTTTATATCACAACGGATCAATGTCGAAAGATTATATCTCTTCTCAACGTTATAGTGGGTTTCAGCTCGTTTTCCCCTTGGACTGACAACACTCATTTTTTTTCTGTCAACAGGATGTCTTCCAATAGGTGAATCAATAATCCCTGTATCCAGCTTCATTCGCCCATGGACAAGAGCCATGTATTCTTTCTTTACGTGTCTTGATTGAAATGACTCTGATAGCTTTAGAAGCGACTTCTGGTTTTTCGCAACGATCATCACACCGGACGTATCCATGTCAAGCCTGTGGACAATACCTGGACGGCAATCGTTTTCCCCATTAATAATTTCAGGATAATGAAACAGTAACCCGTTAACAAGGGTGCCGGACCAATGACCAGGCGCAGGATGAACAACAAGTCCGGGTTGTTTGTTGATAACGATGATGTCATCGTCTTCAAAGAGAATATCCAGCGTGATGTTCTCCGGATCGAAATGATGGGTTTCAAGTTTTGGAATTACACCTGATACAGTATCGGAAGGCTTTATTCTGTAAGATGATTTTTTAAATGTCCCATTAACAAGAATAGACCCATTTGAAATCAGGTCACTGATTCTTGATCTTTGAACCGAATCCATATTCTCAGTAACAAAAACATCAAGGCGCTTACCTGAGTCAATTTCACTGACTTCTAAGGTAAAGGCGCCTTGAGCATTTTTATCTAAAAATGTATCCAACTAAAAAATAATTATCATGCAGGTTGTTCGAACAAAGATTCGATTTCAGCCATCATCTCTTTTTCACTCATATCTTTAGCTGTGCATAGTTCTTTGAGCAATAAACTTTGAGCCGTATCAAGAAGTTTTCTTTCACCGAAAGATAAATCTTTAGTCAGCCTTAAAAGAAAAAGATCACGAAAAACTTCTGCAACATCAAACAACGAACCGGTTTTAATTTTGTCCATATATTCCCGGTATCGTCTGTTCCATGTTTGATTATCAAGAGAGCAGTCTTTTTTCTTCGTGATGATCTCATAAACTTTGGGTATATCATTCGCCCCTATCAAACTCCGAAGCCCAACGGATTTAACGTTGCTCGTCGGAATCATAATGACCATTCCATTTTCAAGGACTTTCATTATATAAAAATCCATATCCGCGCCACCAATTTCACGCGATTCAATGGATTCGATCCGGCCCACGCCATGTGCGGGATAAACTGCCAGATCTCCTACTTGAAATTCTCTTGCCAAATCCTGTGTCATTTTCACCACCTGTGAGAGACGCCGAGTCAAAAAAATCCATGATCGATCATGAAACACAACCTAATTTTCAATTGAATAACTTTTGTGCTTTAACCATCGTGGATTTCAAACAGACCATCATGCTGTGCTCATAAATTTTATTAGTAAGACAATAATCAAACACCCAAGTGTTATACCACAGGTGAACATTTCGTTCAATAAAAAAAGGGGCGTGGAAAGTCCACACCCCTTTTGTAACTCAAAATGTAAATCTGAACGAATCAGAAATTACAATTACCCGATGAAAGGTACGAGAAGAAGAGCAACAACGTTGAGAATTTTGATCATCGGGTTGATTGCGGGACCGGCTGTATCTTTGTAGGGGTCGCCTACAGTGTCACCGGTAACGGCTGCTTTATGAGCATCACTGCCTTTTCCGCCGTAATTTCCGCTTTCAATGTATTTTTTAGCATTGTCCCAAGCAGCACCACCGGTTGTCATGGAGATACCAACAAAGAGACCTGTTACGATACTACCGATAAGAAGACCACCAAGAGCCTCTGGCCCAAGTACGAAACCCACGATAACGGGAACAACAACGGGCAGAAGTGCAGGAACCATCATTTCAGAAAGAGCGAATTTTGTTACGATGTCAACGCAAGCTGCGTAATCGGGTTTCGCTGTACCTTCCATGATTCCTGGAATTTCTTTGAACTGACGACGAACTTCTTTAACAACAGCATGACCAGCTTTTCCAACTGCTTTCATAGCCATTGCGCCGAACAGGTAAGGAAGAAGACCACCGATAAAGAGACCGATAAGAACATCAACCTGTGAAAGGTCGAAGGTCAGTTTTTTACCAGTATGAGCGAATTCCTGTGTGTATGCTGAGAAAAGAACCATGGCTGCAAGAGCAGCACTACCAATAGCGTAACCTTTGGTTACAGCTTTTGTGGTGTTACCAACTGCATCAAGAGGATCGGTAACAGCGCGGACAGCTTCGTCCATTTCAGCCATTTCAGCAATACCACCAGCGTTGTCAGTAATAGGGCCGTAAGCGTCGATAGCGATAACCATACCGGTCATGGAAAGCATGGAAACAGCTGCAACAGCAATACCGTAAAGACCTGCATAGTGATTAGCTGTGTAGATAGATGCGCAGATTGCAAGAACAGGTGCAGCAGTAGATACCATACTTACAGCAAGACCAGCGATCATGTTTGTACCATGACCTGTGGTTGATGCTTCAGCGATACCTTTAACAGGAGAGTAGATACCTGTGTAGAACTCGGTGATGATAACGATAACAACAGTTAGAACAAGACCAACGAGTGCACTTGAATAAAGCTGTGTTACTGTCAGATCGCCAATGGCGCCGACTTTTTTGAAAACAAAGAAGAAAGCTGCAGCAGCGATGATGGCGGCTCCAAACATTCCTTTGTAAAGAGCGCCCATGATGTAGTCATCATTTTCGCCAAGACGTACAAAGAAGGTTGCGATACCGGAAGCAACAATCGAAACGGCACCAAGAAGAAGGGGCAGAATGACGGCCATGTCGTTTTCCGGGAAAAGAATCTGACCAAGAACCATAGCAGCAACAGTTGTAACAGCATAGGTTTCGAAAAGGTCAGCAGCCATACCAGCGCAGTCACCGACGTTATCACCGACGTTGTCAGCGATGGTTGCGGGGTTTCTGGGGTCGTCTTCAGGAATACCGGCTTCAACTTTACCAACAAGGTCAGCACCAACGTCAGCACCTTTTGTAAAGATACCGCCGCCGAGACGAGCGAAGATAGAAATCAAGCTACCTCCAAAACCAAGAGCGATCATGGCTACGTTGATCTCTTTTGCTTCAACGCCTGCACCTACCAGGTAAGTGTAAAGACCAGCACATACAGTCAGAGCAAGACCAGCAACGATCATACCTGTAACAGTACCACCGTTGAAAGCCATTCTGAGGCCAGAGTTCAAACCATGACGGCATGCTTCAGCTGTTCTTACGTTGGCAATTACGGAAACGCGCATTCCGATGTAACCTGCCATGAAAGAAGCAAGAGCACCGACAATGAAACCGGCAGTTGCATAAAGGCCATAGCCAGGTGCAAAATAGATAATTGCGGCAAGGACAACACCCGCAACGCCCATGCTTTTCGCTTGTCTGTTAAGATAAGCGATGGCACCAGCTTTGATTGCATCAGCAATCTCGTTCATTTTTTCGTTTCCAGCAGGAGCTGCCTTTACGACGATTGCCATGGCAATGGCAAAAACCACGCCGGCAAGACCCGCGTAAGTACACAACAACGGTAAATTTTCCATTCCTACCTCCATCAAATTAATTAATTAATTAAAACCACTATCACTATCTCAAACAATTAAAATTGTTCATAGCCACTGTTAAGCCATCTTTGATAACAGAGACAACTGCCTGTCCGGCTCTTTCGACCACACTGTTCATGATTTCTGTTTCTTCTGCAGAGAATCTTCCCAGTACATGTCCTGTAACGTCTTTTTCACCGTCAGGTCGTCCGATGCCGATACGAAGTCGAGGGAAATCACGCGTTCCGAAGGCATCAATCAGAGATCTTATGCCATTATGACCCCCATGTCCTCCCTTATCCTTAATTCTTAGTCGTTCAAACGTGAGATCAATATCGTCATATATGACGAAAAGGTCCTCACTTGTAAGTCCTATATAATCCGCAAGTTTTCTAAGCGGAAAACCACTTTTGTTCATGTATGACATGGGCTTGGCAAGAATCACATCACATCCCCCAATCTTACCTCTCCCGTAAACAAGATCAAATTTCTGTTTCGAGAGGGGGATTGAAAATTCTTGCGAAAGACGGTCTATCACAAAGAAACCGGCGTTATGCCGAGTACGTTCGTATTTTTCGCCGGGATTACCTAAGCCGGCAATTAAAGTCGTTTCTCTGTCCGACATGTTAGCCCCATCAAACATAGTGTACCATGTAAAAGATCAGTGAATAGACGTTACGAGAATTTTCATTGAACTCATAAATCGTCTATCAAGTTCGGATAAACTATTTTCCGCCTTCTTCTTTTGTTGCTGCTTTTGGCGCAACAACCGTTACAACTGTAAAGTTGACATCAGAAGGAATTTCTAATCCTTCTATTACGATATCCCTTACATGTATCGAATCGCCCATACCCAGATTAGTTATATCGAGTTTAATGCTCTGGGGAATATTGAGAGGCAGACAAAGCACCTCAAGTACCCGCCTTGCAACCTGAAGTGTTCCACCGAATTCAACACCTTTTGATTTACCAAAGGTTTCAACCGGAACAAACACATTCACTTTGTTGTTCAAATCGATTTCCATAAAATCAGCATGCAGTAGCTCTTTTTTAAGAGGAGACAATTGCACATCTTTAACAAGAGCTGGACATTTTTTAGTTTCAACTCCCTGATCATCTGTGACTGACAGGATTACTATGGCCTGAGCACTTTCTTTCGTCTTGAATGCCGTCTCAAAGTCTTTGGCTCCAACGGAAAGAATCATGGGTTCGCACTTCGGACCGTAAAGAATTGCAGGAATTCCATTGTTCCGACGTATATCCCTCGATATTCCTTTTCCTGTCTTTGTTCTTATATTTGCTTTCAGCTCGAAAAGTTCCAAAAGATTATCCTCCTAAATCGCAATACATTTAAAAAACTATCAAATAAATAATGTGGTAACCGAATCGCCTCTATGGCTCCTGATAATTGCTTCACCAACCAGAGGCGCTATGGACAGAACACTTATCTTGTCACACTGGGCAGCCTCTTCACTCAATGGAATCGTGTCGGTGGTAACAAGGGATTTTAAAGCCGAAGCTTTTATTCTTTCTACGGCAGGCCCGGAGAGGACTGCATGGGCACAACAGGCATGAACTTCCTTTGCACCTTTTTCACAAATCGCATTGGATGCTTCTGTCAGGGTACCAGCAGTATCGACCATATCATCAAGAATAATGGCAATTTTATCCGAAACATTTCCAATGACCGCCATGGCCTTGGCTTCATTCGGTTTATCTCTTCTCTTGTCAACAATGGCAAGATCAGCGTCAAGCCTTTTTGCGAAAGCACGAGCCCTTTCCACACCGCCTGCATCCGGAGAAACCACAACAAGGTCTTTATCACAGAATTTTTGGCGGATGAAATCAATAAGAACTGGAGCTGCATACAAATTATCAACCGGAATATTAAAAAAACCCTGGATCTGGCCAGCATGAAGATCCATGGTAATAACCCTGTTCGCGCCCGCTTTTGTCAAAAGATCAGCGATAAGTTTTGCTGAAATCGGAACCCGTGGAGCGACTTTCTTATCCTGTCTTGCGTATCCGTAATATGGAACAACAGCGGTAATACGCGAAGCTGATGACCGGCGCATAGCATCAATCATCAGAAGAAGTTCCATGAGATTATCATTCACGGGATTACAGGTTGATTGAATGATAAATACATCTTTCGATCGTACATTCTCTTTAATTTCTATTTGTATTTCACCGTCACTGAATCTGTTGACCTTTGCGCTTCCAAGTTTTTTAAACAGGTATTTGGAAACCTTATCAGCCAGACCTGGATTGGAGTTGCCGGTAAATATCGAAAGATCTTTCATTTTATCCTTATCCCGGATCACTTTAAATCGAATTGCAAATGGCTGGGGCGGGAGGATTCGAACCTCCGAATGCAGGAATCAAAATCCTGTGTCTTACCGCTTGACGACGCCCCAATATTCAAATAATCATTTCGGCCAGAAACACTTGCCAGTTTCTGCATCCTTCATGATGAGCCACATAGCTTTTTAACGTGTCGTAAGCTTCTTTGGCTGCACTTGTTTCTGAATAAAGGCCAAAGACTGAAGAACCGCTTCCGGACATTAAAATCCCTTCAGCTCCATGTATCGCCAAGACATCCTTTAACTTCTTGATTTCACCACAAATTTCCATTGCGGGTTCTTCAAGATCATTGAAAAGATGATTAATCGGGTCCACCAACCCTTTATTCAACAGAGGACTTTTAGTTTTTTTTTCGTTTTTTGTCAATCCAAAATTCAGTTTTTTATAGACAGCAGGTGTTGAAACGTGAACTCCGGGAAAAAGAACTATGACTTTGTAACACGCTATATTTTCAATACAATTTATCCTTTCACCCCGTCCCACAGCCCATGCGGGCTTACTGTGGATAAAGAAAGGAACATCCGAGCCAAGCTCTGCGCCCATTTCCATGAGTGCCTCATCTGAGAATGGATAACCGTAATGCACGTTCAACCCTTTAAGGACTGTTGCAGCATTACTGCTTCCCCCGCCTAACCCGGCTCCTACAGGAATATTCTTTTCCAGATGAATTGCAACCGGCCTGCCTGACCCCAGTCGTTCATGAAACAGAATGGCAGCCTTCAAAGCAATATTAGATTCATTTTCAGGAACATCAGGATGCGGGCATATTAATGAATATTCATTCTTGTCCGTTTCAATCCAGATTTTGTCAAAAAGAGAAATGGCACTCATCAGCATGATGAGCTCATGATAGCCGTCATCCCTTTTTCCTGTGACCTGAAGATACAGATTTATTTTTGCTGGGGATAGAAGTTCCATTCTTTTTACTTTTTTTCTTTTTCCTTCACGTACATCATTCTTAAATCATGGAGAATATTTTTCATCAGCTGAGTCTCGTCTTCCGTCAGATTCCCTTTTGTCTTTTCTTCGATCATTCCAATGATGTCAATGGTCTGTTTTGCGAGTACAAGGTTTTTGGAAATACAATTGCTGCCAGGTTCCCCGATAATCCCCAAGTGAACCAATGCCGATGAATTCAGAGAAAAAATAAATGTCGAAAAATCAATCTTTGGCATCCGTGGGTCCTGTTTCACGTCTTTCCCTGTCTCGTCCATGACAAATCCGTTTCCTATGGGTTTCTTGTTTTCATCAGTCATTTGAAAAGCTCCATATTAATTAATTTTATGAATAATATATACATTTTAACTTTTCTTGTTCAGCCGGATAACATTTATAAATAATCGTATGATAATCAGCAAGTCTTTTACATCAGAGTTTGTATATATCTATTGTCATTCATTGTGACGCTCCCGTTTTCGAAGAATTTCTTCATAGATGATTCGCCTGCTCAATCCGTATTTTTCTGCCAGCTCTTTTGATAAGTGTGAGGGACTGATGGAGCCTGAAGAAAGTTTGATTTCAATCTCTTCAAGGACCATTTCCATATCAGGTTTCTCATCGGTGGCCCCTGCTAAAATAACCGTGCATTCACCTTTGATTTGATTTCGTTCGTTCAGCTTTCCGATAATATCAGAGACACTTCCCCTTATAAATTCTTCATGAATCTTGGTCAGCTCCCTTGCGACCACGGCATTTCTGTCTCCAAAACAACCTTTTATTTCCTGGAGTAAATCAACGACTCTTCTGGGAGATTCATAAAATATTATTGTCCGTCGTTCATTTTTTAACGCCTCCAACTGCTCTTTCTGCCGCTTCTTTTTCCGCGATAAAAAGCCTATAAAAACAAAAGAATCCGTGGATAAACCTGAAGCACAAAGTGCAGTTATAGCCGCAGATACACCAGGAATCGGAACAACCTGCATTCCTTCTCTTATGACGCGGCTGACCAGCTTAAATCCAGGGTCAGAAACAGCGGGTGTGCCAGCATCGGAAACCAGGGCGACGGATTCACCATTTTGCAACCTTTTTATAAGATCTATGGATCTGCCCTCCTCGTTGAATTCATGACATGAAACAAGAGGAGACTTAATACCAAAATATGAAAGAAGGTGGGCTGTATGCCTCGTATCTTCAGCAGCAACAACATCAACGGATTTTAAAATGCCAAGAGCCCTTAAAGTGATGTCATAAAGATTCCCTATGGGTGTCGCCACAACATAAAGAGTGCCGCCTTTTGCAGATTGGGATTCAGAAAGATCGGGTATCGAAAGCATTTTTCACCCATTCTATGCGTTTGGTCTTATTATCCGATACTATTGCGATAACATCAAAACGTGCTTTTGCACCGTATCTGTTTTTCGATTTCAGCCAGGATTCCGCGACTTTTGCTATGGTTTTCTGTTTTTTTGATGTCACTGCTTCTTTGGGTGAAATAACGCCCCCCTCTTGACGGGTTTTGACTTCAACAAACACGATAACGTCTCTATCAGTCGCAATGATATCTATTTCACCGAAAAGATTACGGAAATTTGTTTCAAGAATTTTACATCCGTTTTTTTTCATGAAGCGTGCAGCTGCCTGTTCACCTGTTCTTCCAAGAAATCGACGGAAATCAAACATGGTTGAACCTGGACGACAAAAAGATGTTAAACAAAAATGATTCACTCGGGTAAACGGAAGTAACTGGAGATTTTTCAAACGGCATGGGCATATTACCTTGATTACAAATGAATTGTCATATGTATTCTTTAACGCCGCCAAAACTCCTTCTGTGAATAGGGCATGCTCCAAAACGCGCTACAGCGTCTCTGTGCTGCTGGGTAGGATACCCCTTATGTTTAGAAAATCCGTATTGGGGATATTCTTTGTCATATCGTTCCATCAGTCTGTCTCGGGTTACTTTGGCTATGATTGATGCGGCGGCGATGGAAATGCTTAAAGAATCTCCTTTTTTTATGGCCGCCTGAGGCATGGGGCAGGATAGGGTGAATATACCATCAATGAGCAGGTAATCCGGTTTGATCTTGAGCGCTTCAACGGCACGTACCATAGAAAGCAGAGAGGCTTGAAGGATGTTGAGCCGATCAATTTCTTTATGATCGGCCACCCCAACTCCAACAGAAAGCGCCTGAGCATAAATCACATCATACAAACGGTCTCTTTTTGACGAGGTGAGCTTTTTTGAATCATTCACCCCTTC